>Ga0181612_117444_pt1 | contig 13544 bp, 9 predicted proteins | sample HoacroProtozoa21_FD_119630 | JGI IMG/M metagenome (GOLD analysis project Ga0181612, IMG submission 119630) | Hoatzin crop microbial communities from Cojedes, Venezuel. Combined Assembly of Gp0051906, Gp0051904, Gp0051908 | reverse complement strand
TCCCTGCCTAAGCAAGTCGTTAGATGACCAAAAGAGGGGAGTATCTGTCAGCATTGCTAATTCTTTAATATACTGTGTGTCAGAAAATACGCGTGGGTTTAGCTAGCAGTAATATTGAGGGCAAGAGAACGGTGAAAACAATGAAGACATCCACTTAAGCAGAACAATGAATAAATAGCATGTCATTTTTATTTTTGCTGGTATTTGAATCTGTCCTTCGGTGCCCCTAAAATAAGATCAGGGCACAAATAGCAGCAGTAGAAGAACCAGATGGTGCACTCAAGCAAGCAGATGGTGCACCAGGGTGTCGTACTTATTACTGTCACTTACTGTGTTATTCCTATTACGGTGGATCTCTGGATGGTCCTCACCTGTAATCAATATTTGTGGATTGGATTTTTATAATTCAGTAAACGTTATGTTTCACATACCTGGAAAAAATCTGGTTGAGCGGTGATTTCTCTCTGTAGTACTGCCAGGTCTCAGCAAGCGTTTGATGTAGTCGGTATTTTTTCAGGTAGAAACATGTTTTGGGGAGTGGATTAAAAAAAAAAAACGGCAGCATGTGTTTATTCTGTAAGCACCCAGGGTCCAAAATAAAGTGGGAAACAGGCTGTGTGACTCTTCTCTTTGAAACCCTTTCCTTTTGCTGTAACCTGGCTATGGTTCCTGATGCCGTGCTGGCTGCTCACCCGCTCCTCGGAGGCTGTGCTCAAACAGCTTATCCACGCACCGAAAGCTCCGTCTGGTCCTGAAAGTGAATACGAAAGATGCAGGCGAGGAAGAAGCTGACTTCTGACTCACACCAGCTGGGGAAGGCACGCAAGGACTATGCTTTCTGTCCTCCCTTTGGGCAAAGGCTGCTGTGTCACAGCCCGTCCCTGCTAGCAGACACGTCCGCAGTTCGCCGGGGAGAGCCGGGGCTCCTCGCCCAGTGGCGGGAGGGATTTGCTGTGCTACCCGATAGCCCACAGCCATAAATGAGATCTCCCCGGGGGCAGCTGGCCCACACGCAGCCGCGTTTGTTCTCCCCTTCACCAGCACGCTGGGAGCGCGTCCCTTCAGCTCCGCGACGCTCGCCGGGAAGAAGGCAATCCACCGAAACACCGCTCGCACAGACCCTCGCTGGCAGCTGGGATCAAAGGCTGCGTGAAAGCCCCTGGATTCATCATCACTTTTGCATTCAGAAATTATTTTGACGAGAAACATTCCTTGTTGGTCTGTCTGCTATTTTCCTTCTCTTTTTCTTCCTTTTGCGCACTGTATTCTTCACTGTTATCCCTTATATGCCTTTTGGATCATCTAGTCCAACCCCCCTGCCAACACAGGGTCACCTAGAGCAGGACCTCGTCCAGGGGGGTTTCGAATATCTCCAGAGAAGGAGAAGCCACAACCTCCCTGGGCAGCCTGTTCCAGTGCTCCGTCACCCTCAGAGGGAAGAAGTTCAGAACACCAAATGTGGTAACATTACATACAGTTCCAGTAGCTGGTCTTTGGTGCAATTCTTACTTTAGAAGTAAAATAGATTAATTTTGGCCTCAAATTAATGATCGTCAACTTTTGTCTTAAATGATGGGAATCGGTGTTTCCCTCTTTGCAGCAGCATATTTTAAATAAGATGTTTTAAATACGATGTGGGAGATGCTGATTAAAGAAGTGCTCTGAAAGCGGAACACAGCTGAGTTGGAAATCAGTGCCTTTTCTTTTCAGCTTGATTTTTTTGTCTCAGGTCAGACCTGGGAAAACATCCCCATTTTCTTAAGTCCCATCAGAATTGTCCAAAGCAGATACTGCACATAGCTGAGATTACTTTAGTAAATTGTAGAACCATCTTTTATGGTATTTCTTTCTAGAGAAAGATGAGTCCACTTGTTTTTTCTTCCTCTATTTAAGCCTGGGTGTTAGCAAATGCAAAACAGATTATATTGCTCAGAAATTTTCGCAAATCCAGCATTTTTTAGTATGACCTTTTGAGGTGTCTTTATTCTTCTGGTCTGATCAAATTCACATTTGAGATCAATAGCTTTGCTGATAATCAGGTGAATTATTGCATCATCTTCCACTGCCAGGAGCATGAACATATTTTTGCTTGCAGAAATAGCTTATGACAAAAACTTATTGACAAATAAATTCTTTTCTACTTTACTACTACATGTGTGTTCAATTTATATAATTTTCATTCTAAACAAAATATCCAAATCTGAAAAAGTTTTTTCACACAGAACTAACACTATAAACTTACTAATCGCAAGTACTACTAGTTTAGATGAAAATTTATTTTTATAAAGGGCTGCTGTAGTAGTTCTTACATACTACATCTATTTCAACAGAAGAGCAGCAGTGGCTGAGAAAGTTATTGGGGAAAAACAATAACTTGAAAGCTAGAGGGTGTGGAAATATCTAATTAAAGTTGGAGTAATAATCTCTGCTTTGCTGATTTCCTTTGTATGGAAGAAGAGAAACCCAGCAATTATCATCTAAAAAAATTACACTCCCTGTAGCCTTTCTGAACAAAAACAGCGTGCTGTGTTGATACGTGAAAACATCACCTACCTCTGTCCTTTGGACATGCTCAGAAGGTGTGTCACCAAAAGCAGTGCTGATGGGCTTAGGGTGGGTTTAGTCCTTCATTAATACCAGGAAGCACCTAATGCCCCTGTGCTGAGCAGTGTGAATGACAGCACGTGGCTGTACAGCCCTCTGCCAACAATCATATCAGTGCCTATGCAGTACACGTACACGTCATATGAATTGTGTGTAGACACACATCTTCTTCCTCCCTCTGTATTTTGATCGGAGCTGTGTTTGCCGCTGGATTTATTTGCTGTCAGTGCATTAAACATGGAGCTCCAGCTCCTGATGTGAATATGTAGCTCCTCATGGTGTGGTGCAGGAACCTGCTGAGCTTGAACAGAAATGGCAGAAGTAAAGGGTGGTTATCAATGCAGTTCCAGTTTGTGGAGACAATACCTGAGACACCATGTTGTCAAATGTGCCAATAAAAAGCACCCTTCCTTCTTGGTATTTCTTTTTGTCCTTCTCCTTCCTCATACTCTTTAAAAGTTAAATTTTCATTAGATAATTTGTTCTTACATTTCCCAGGGTAGCTACTTGTTCCACCTTGGTGTAGGTCCAAGCAGGGAATATTGCTGCAGACAGAGATCCAGGAACCATTTAATTTAACCCTGCTCAGAGCAGAGCGAGGGTATAACAGTTAAATTACATTAAGGTAATCTCCACTCTCTTCCTCAGCACAGAAACAACCCAAGGAAACGTTCAGGAAAATTAAGCTAATGTGAACAGATTGCCTGTGTACTTGCTTCTCTCCTTTGCTCTTTCAGCACAGAAAACCTTCAACTCAGAGGCACAGAGCCCTGGGCATTGCATTTCTTTGAAAACTTATGCAAATTTAGAGCAATATGTGCATTCAGTTTGTCCCTCACTACTCTGTTAATCTTTTCTATTACTTATCGCAAAGTAATTTTGCAGGAAAATTTAATAATATGCAAAGGCCATGCCAGAGGTGGCGGCTTTGCCCCAGCTGCCCAGAAAGCCAGCCTGAAATGCATGATACTTGTAACAGCTAGTTAGCCTGAGTGTATTATTTGGACCTTCTCTTCTTTGCAGAGTTCCATACTTCACATGTTTTACATCAATAATTCATAACTCAAACTACATTAAAACTTTTTCACCATACCAATAGTCCAAACAGCTAATGAATGTGCTAATCAACTCTTACAACTTACAGAGTATTACACAATGTGCTGCCAACAAATAGGATGAAATTTGCACACTGAACTATTGACAGTCTTTTAGTTTGGAGTCATTACTTAATGACAGACTAAGGCTGTGCAAAGGATCAAAATGCCATTTTACATTGGATTTCAAAGTTTCAAAATCGGCTTTGTTCCAAATAAGAATATTTTAATATTTCTCAAGAAGATGAAATGCTGAGAGACAGAAGTGTGGAGAGAAAATATGTTGATGACTCAAAAGCAAAAAAAAAAAAAAATTACAATTTTTACATTAATAATGCATTTAAATAATTTTTAAATTAAGTAAAATATCAAATAACTAAAACGTCTTGAAATATTATTCCAAATATATCCAATCTGATTATTTCAACATTCTGAAAACATTAATCTCCTCCTGCAGTTTTCATCCAAAATATAATTCTGATATGAACTATTCTGCTAAATGTTGGACACAGTTTTAATCTGTCTTCTTATTTTTACTATCTCTAAGTTTTACTGACTTTGACTTACACTGAATGGCAACTCATGAATCTCATTAGCAGAACAGATTATGTTCATTACTGTCTACTTCAGATTTCAGATGCAGTGATGTAATTTTTCTAAGTCTTCATTTGTTAAGTACACACTGCCAAATCTGTGGACACAGAACAAACTGTAACATGAACTATCTGAAAAAATATTATTGCTGGAGATTCTCCTACCATACAACGGGTCTGCATTCCTACTGGAATATTTAATTTTTTTTTATATTTGAATACTCATATATGTATTTATTATATGCTATTAAAAGTGATGACATTTCTGTTATGGATTACATATTTAAACACAAAAATCAATCACAATTATGTTACAAAAGACTGAAATAGACAAACCTCTGTAACACTGAACAGATTTTTGGATCAAAATGTAAGGTTAAAAATACGGTGTATATTACATTTTATGTGATTTCATTAAGAGCACTCACGTAGTCTTTCAGTCACATAGGTATCAAATTATGTTAAAAGAAGTTTCTGCCCTTCACATAACAGGAATGTAACCTGGGTACCTATCCCCACAAAAATATTCCATTATAAATGAAAATTAACTAATAAAATCTTCTGATGTGTGTGTTTGTGTGTTTGCATGTGGGGAAATTCGCTAGTTCTCGCAAGGAAGTTGATGCCTCCGTCTTATTATCTTCATATTTGTTTGATGAAGTTGGAGGAAAGCCACAGTGACATTCAGAGTTCCTTATATAAAATATGCAAATAGCAGCTGTAAAAGATTCAGGTGATCTGCATAAAGTGCCCTCAGGCAAGGTTCATTACACCTTAATGGAACTAAAAATTTAAAAAAACAGTCCCATGTGCCCATGTTTAACTGCCTGAAATAAACCAAGAGCCGAACTGTGGAACGCTGATTCATTTCCTCAGTAGGTGTTTTGCTCATGTAAAGACCCTTATAAAGAAGACAGAATTAGCAAGAACCTAGGATACACTGCAAAAGGCACCACAGTAGTATCACCAAAGAATCTCCACAGACCAAGAAATGTTGGATCAGTACGACCAAAGAATCTCCACAGAGCAAGAAATGCTGGATCAAGCCTTATTACGGAGTTTACTGATCCATACTGCGCTTTAACTATGCTCACCTGCCACTGTCCCTGCTGTCTATGAAGATCTGTCAACAGTCCTGTGCTGCTCACTGCAAAATGCTCTCGCAGGTGATGCACCACCCTGCTATGGGAAGCGGGAGCCTCTGGCCCAGTGGTGCCAGAGGGGAGGATGTCCTTGTGCTTCGAGGGGATTTTGGTGCTGCTGGACTGTCCCACTCACACCTGCTGAGAGGCTTGAGTCAACCCATTTGCAAACTCCTCCTGAGTTCTGGGCCCCAAGCACAGGGACAAAAGGACGAGGACAGAGCTGAGGATCACACTGCCCACCTTTGGCCAGACATGGGTTGTGTCACAATGCATTTCTGCCTGCCGGGCAGATCTACGCAGCGGAATTGCACGTCTCTTCCTCCCGGGGCATCTTGACCTCTACAATACAAATGAAGCCTTGATCTCCCTTTGTCTCTTCTGTCTTGTCTACAGAGGTGGGTAAAAGAATATTCTTCAGCCATACTCAGCCTTGTACTAAAGGTAACAGAGAGCCATAAAACGTATATATTATTTTGTTTTCTCTGTTCTTCCCATTGGGCAAAGAGATGCAACCAACCTGCCTGGGATGAGTTCTGTGCATGTCTTGTAAGGCTTCACTGGCAGATCCTCCAATATTCCCAAAACACATACTGTAAAAGGGCCAAAACAGAACAGATCTCAAACCCTGCCAAATACACTAGCAACTTCAGCTAACAGATATTTCCATCGTTTTTTTAGCAACTTAAAGCCTATGACTTGAGTAACGAAACAGTTCTGCCCACAAGGCATGGAACCCTATTGCTCAGGCTAATGTGCTCCTCATAGAGGATGTTCCCCACCAGAAGCAATGCACACCCTGTTGCTCTGTGAGAGGCCTCTCCTCGTCAGCTGAAGGAGCACTCAGGCGCCACAAGTCCAGTATTAATTTACAAAAGAGTTCTCCTACCCACAGAGTGCCAAGCAGCTTGAGCTGAGGATAGTGTCTTCACACTGTGTTTGCTGACAGCCTGGGTGTGAAGATTACTTCCACAGGCTGGGGTTTTTGTTTGGTTGTGTCATTTTGGTTTGCTTGGTAAAAATTTACCTCGGTCATACTTTGGTTTCATTGCCTGAAGAGCACATGAGGCTGCATGATGATGTAAATTGCACATCAGCTAAATGAAAGCAGGAATAATAAACAGTCTCAGTAAATTCAAAAGTCTTTTTAGAGGGGAAACGTCAGCAAAAGACAGAGGTTTTCTCTTCTAATTATTCTGAAGAATGTAACAGTTAAATGTTATTTAACTGTAAAATTCAATTAGGAATGACACATTTTTGTATTACATATCGAGGAATAATCATAGCGAACAGCAAATCAAGAAATGTTGAATAAAAACTGCTACATTTTCCTCAATTTACTCTGATATGCAGCTCAAATAAAGGTAAGATTTTGTAATATTTTGAGACTCCTGATACATTTATTGGAACACTTTGCCTTAATTAACAATATTAGAAGAGGAACAAGCTAGATGCTTGAAAGTGAAAGCCTGTAGCTTTCATTTTAATCTCATTTCTATTTTTAAAATTATTTTTAAAGGAAATTACTTTCCTGTTTGTGATAGATGGCACTGACATTCAAATATCATAACACACTGAAGTAACATGACAGAGATGACTTCAAAGCACAGTCATTGCAAGACATACGTTCAGAAAGGTTCTACCATTTGTGCCATTATTACTCAAGTGATAAATAATGAAGGAATTATAATACTCTGTTGTCTAGAAGGTACGATTCTGTGCTTCACAGTCCCTGCAAGAAGTATTACTTCAAAACCAGTTGGAAATACAAATGAAAAATATGTGCTTGTTTGCAGCTTGTGTCTTCAAGTGCTTGATACTGTGTCTCTGCTACATTCCTCCCCAGAGGGGTACAATGCTGACAGTCTCACTGCCAGCTAATTGTTGTATTCTGGTGTCCATCAGCCAGCAAACCTTAGTTGAAATTGTTCCCTGAATGAGAGATTATCTCTCTTCTACAGACAAAGTCTAAGGCTGAATTTGTATTTACTTGTACAGTGGCACAAAGGCAGCTGATAGCCCAGGGGGAGGTGAAGTCCTGTCTCTAATGTCTTAGTCCAAACGTGGAGGAGACTATCTTTTACTTGACTGAAAGTGCTTGCTGCCATTCCGATGAAGAGTCAGTCCTGGATTTGCTACATGGAGAAGGGGAGGGCAAGGAGAGCTGTCAGAGCCATGAAGCTGCCTGTTAACAGCACCCTCTGGGCCCCCATGCTTCATCTGACACCATGAAAGAGGCCATGTCCTCTTCTTCCCTTCCTGCCCTACCCATCCTGAATCTCACTATCACAAATTCTGCAAACAGCCTCTCGTAAAGGACCTGGGTTTCAGATAGCTGGATCATGAAGCAGAGAACCAGCAAAAGACCAAACAAGTAATGAAAAGCTCTCCAACCATGGACTTCCTTAAAAATCCTCCAAAATAATTGTGATGCTATGTCAACAGCATTTGATCCTATCCTAACTAGAATTTCATCCATAAAGCCAAATAGCACCCTAGGAGATTGTCCTACCAATCAAGACTTGCTCAGATGCTAAGAAGACTGCAGAAAGCAATGAAAGGAAAACCCACTCCAGCAGGGAGAAGTTCATTCCTCCACCTCCCCTAAAAAGGAAAAAACAGGTCACTTTTCAGGCCAGTAAGCATAATGTTTGCCTGAGTGAACGTTTCAATGTTTTCTACTCGATCTAAACTAGGTCTCCAAAAGCTGGGCCAGTGATTGACAGATTTTGAACAGGAGCATGGCAGGAACAGCCTGAGCCTTCTACCGTCTGTATCCTTGAGGCATGGACTGTACCTGTCTCTCAGTTGCCTTTCTGATATTTACACATGAGCAAGAGGTCTGTGGCCTGACTGAGTTATGTCAGTGCAATCTTGTGGGGCAGTGTACTAGAGACCTTGAGGAGAAGAAAAGGGCAAAGGGACAGTGGAGCCAAAGCATCACAGGGGACGTCTGGCACAAAATGAACACTGACGCTTAGCTCTTCTCTACCATCTCTTGTCATGTGCTCACACATGGCTGCTGTGGGTAGGGCCAATGCTTTTTTTTCTAAAATGGCACCTCTTATGGATTTAAATTTAGAGGTCTGACATAAATATAAATAGTAAAAGTAATTTCATAAAAGCAGTCCTACAAACAGAGCTAGCAGAAGACTACCCTTGATTCAGAAAGTACTCTGGCAGTTACTTAAATCTCAGTGGGGTTTAATGGGTTTAAACGTACTCTGAAGGCTTTGCCCTGTACAGCCATTACAAGTGATGTTGTGAAGGCACAGGGCATAAAAAGACTGAATGTATTTGGCTTATGAAAACCTTCTCATCTTTCCTGGAGTTGTACCACTTCACATGAAGCAAACCTCTAAGGAGACCATTGTTTTGGGTCATTTTGTTGCCTACATTTACTTACTAGCTTTCTGTTTTACTGGTTTACTTTTACATCACTCCCTGTCCACCATATCCTGAAAAGCAAAAAACCAAGACAGAAAGGAAACTACACAAACATCTGCGTTAGATGGAGTAATATATGCCAGAAATTAGCTACAAAATTATGTGTAGGATTTCAAGAAATGTGACACATTTTCAGACCCTTAAATGCCAGGTGATACAAAGTATTCAGAGGAGAATTTCTTCCTGCACATGCACAGATTTCTTCTTTAATAGAGCCATTGTATAAAAGAAACTTTTAATATAAATGAAAAGCAAATTTCATCTGAAATGCAAGCAATGTTGCCAATTAAAAGGAACTAAATGTGTAGTCAGTGGACCTAACTTTGGCTTCCCTAACAATTTTTATGAAATTGTTCCACTTACTTTCACATTACCACGTTTAATTTTTTTTCTCCTCCCTAAGACAATCATCCTGCACTATTAAAACTAAAGGAGCCTCTGAGTTCAGTGTGTACGTAAGTTAAATCCTAAGCACCTGTTTAGGAATGACAAATATGTTTGATTTCCAGAAGAATGGCACATACCCCCTTCACCTCCATTCAAAGGGACAAAAAGCCACAGATACTGTAAGACTAAATAAGAAAACTCATGCATGCAACTCCACATTGCAGAACTATATATACAGTCATACATAGTCACAGTTCTTCTTGTATCAGTGAGAAGTTTGATCATGCTTATATAACGTGCTGAGGAGAGACTCTTAGGTAGGGGAACAAAAGATTTCAGAACAGCTGTACTTCTGTTCAGTTACCTGGTGAGAAAAGCGTCGGGCTGGGATTCAAGATATTGTTGGGTGAGATTGGGTGAGTCATGTCACCCAGTGACTCACAGAATTAGGATTGTAAAACTGATTTACTGCGGACAAGCGCTGCATACAGAAGAGGTATTATTCTCATTCCTGCCGGAGGAAGAATGTCCGATACTGCCCTTACTGAACTTAATGAAGAAACTGCAGACTGACCTGATTCAAAACTCAAAATGAAGTCGACATTCATGAGTTAGTTAGAACGGATTTGGGATTAAGCTATTGCATCTACTTGTACATGCATCCAAAATGCACAGAGGCATACTGGACTGGCTCAAAAATACTGGTTTTACCCATTTTCAAAAAAAAAAAAATGTTAAGAGCTCTAGAAATCATGTCAACTAAAATTAATATATTTTAAAAGTCCTTCTAGACTATATATAATACATAATTATGTATTTTAAAATTCCTTATATATTTTAAAATTCGTTAAAGACTCGGATAGAGAAAGCCTCCACAATGAGAGACACCATATCCTCATTACAGCACAGCAGAAAGTTTCTAACAGTCTCCATTTGCTGGTCTCAGCCTGCTGGCAAAAGATTTATGTACAGGACAGAATTTATCTACAGGGTAGCATTATTAGCACCTTTTTTATTAAAACATACTTCCATGCATTTTCTTCACTTTTATTCTGTTTTTGATTTATTCATTTCAACATGGCTGAGACATCAACAGAAAACTTTGTAATTGTAAGCATAGTGAAGGAAAGGTTGTGGAATCACCATAATCAAGAGTATTTTGAGAATGTTTTAGATAAACAACTGTTCTTAGCAACACAGGTATAGCGGGAGGCGTGCTTTTCATAAATATACTTCTTGTGGTCAGTTGGCATTGTCTCTGTTCCTTGATAAAATAAGCCTAGCTCATACAGTCAGGAGTATCTGTGAAGAACGAGTTTTAAACCATCATGTATAATTTTCATGGAACCTGAACTGAACTAAGATCATAATTTGAACAAATCCTTCTTCTGAGAAAAACAAAAAAACACACCAGATTAAACGAATTTCCTTTTATTAAAGGCAATCAAAGTAGCACTAGTAATCTTGGCAGGTATTAGATCAGACCAAAAATATCCATCACGTTTATGTCTATGTGATGGTTAGGAAAGCTGGAAATTAAATACATAGGCTGTTCTTCTTTCTTTTATATCATAGAGTACTTCGCAAATGTTCACCCTCCACAATCATTGCAGCATCCAGGGAACTTCCACGTGACACATAGACTCCTACTGGCCATAAACCACTGGATTGTCTGAGACAGAAGAAATTTTTGGATCAATACCACAGAAAGAATTCTGGAGACTATCTGGCACTCACTATGCTACAATTAGATACCTGAATGCATAAGTAGATGCCCATACAACTGCAGGTATTTAAATGTCTTTGTTCACTCTGCTCCCTGCAATGCTTTCCCCTCATCTTTAGCACATAGCAGATGAGGGTTTTCATTGTTTTCACAGCAAAGACCACCCTGAAGTGAGGTTATCAAAGTCTGAAGCTTCTGTTCCGTTATGGATGTTTGTGCTCATATGAGTCTACCCCCTGTGACTGAGAAAAAATGAGAAGGGCACCCACTTTATAAGACAATACTTTGTTCTCAAGTGACTGAACTGTTGAGACACTGTGTACATGTATATATATCATGTGGTATTTCTACATGCCTCACTGCTTTTGGATAATTAAGAAAAAAAGTTTTAAAAATTTCTGTGGTTACTTCATTTTTACTTTGCCCAGCACATAGAGATTTTCAAAATTACAGAACAGCTGCTCTTGTCTTATGAAACATGTGAAATAAATTCTAAAGATTAAGTTAATATGTTCAGAGAAAAACAGAATTATTGAAATATGACTCTCTATGCAAGAAAAATATTGAGTTTCTGTAACAATTTTTAACAAAAGGAAGCTCTAAACAAAATTAACATCTTCTCCCAAACTATTTAGATGCTATCAAATTCAGGGGCCGGCATGTTCCTCAGGCTGTTATTTAGGAAAAATTTCACTGGCATTTGCAGGAGTGTTCAGGTACTTAGTATCACCTGTGAGAACAATATAGATGTGATTATTTTCAAATAAAGCTGTATATCTTTTTTAAACATTTTCTCATTGCAAGCAACTTTTTTCTGCATATTTAAATAGGTCTTGTGCTGAAAGGTCTAGAAATTTTGTACTTAAAAAGTAATCTTTTAATGTTAGTATTTCTAGCTATAAACAACAAGCAATATAGTACCATTTCTAAAAGTTCACGCTTGGTTATACTATGACATATATTTTGCAATTTTAAGTGTTCTTTCTCAAGCAAAAGTGAAATAGTATTTACATATATGAATGGCAGAAGTAGCACCACCCACATACTACAGTGTTTATTATACAGTTCACTGCTATAAGTTTAGTAGAGTCTCCGGTTTGGAAGTAACTGTGGGCAATATTTTTGATATATATTGTCTTTTAGTTCTTAACTTTTCCTACTGCACACTAAAAGTACTATGAAAAATTCAAATAATAACTCTTCCTTTAGGTATTTTTTCTTGTTACTGTCAGCTAAGTGAAATGTACAGTCCAACCGTAGTCATCTGCAATTTTTATGTTCCTTTATAAAGTATGATCATATTTTTCAAGGCAGTAGTTATTATCTACACCTTGCAAATGCATAGCCTGATGATCAGAATGAAATACGGCCTCATATCCCGTAACATAAACAGTCCATTTCAGGAAGGATGACTTACTACCATGTTCTGCTACTGCTACGACTCTGGCTGTTTTCTCCTGTCTTCTTCCTCCTTCTTCTCTTCTAGTCACAGTGTTATCATTTATGATGAGTATAAACAGACCATACTTGGCAACTGCAAGATCCAGATGCCTTGCTTCGGAATGTGTTTCCAATGTCTGCCTTTGCAGTTTGTTCCTTCATTAGCTATACTTCCAGGATTGCTGATGGAGCAGAGAGGTCTAGCTGGGCTGGCCGATGGGACTTCTCTCTTGCCCAGTTTCTCTATGACTTACTCTTGATTCTCAGGATGACACATTTATCTTAATCTCATATACAAATAATTTCTGTTGATAATTACCTCCAAAATATATGTGTAAATACTTTTGATCCCAATCATCCTTAAAATGGAAATACGCTCAGTTTTTATTTTACATCAATGAAAAATGAAAATTTTGGATGTCTATTTCTTTATTCATTGTTGTAAAACTAGATAAAACGTAGCCAACCACAGACCAATCCCTGTCTTCTAATGTGCTATTGCTAATAATAACCGTGCCATTACGAAATGTGATTCTTCAGGGTAAACAACATCTGCTTTGTACCACTGCAGATAAGTACAATGACATCAAGAAGAAAAGGGAGTAAGTGGTTAACCAGAAGCAAGACCTCTTAATTGTAGAGACAGTAAGATGTAATGTGAGGAGTGCTTGTTTTGAGCTGGTATCACGAGTTTAGTGGGTCAAGCATCAGATTAGTTTGGGGCTTAGAAGAGCCCTAGTCGGAAAGCGTAGCTGTCATCACAGTACGAATGATGAATTTTCATGAAAGATCACAGATTTTAAACAATGAAGCAGCAACATTCTTTTCAAGCAACTTACATTCACTAGAGGAGAAAGCAAAGATCTGACCTCTAATAGACTACTTCAGGTAAACCAGGATTTTATAAAATACCAAACAGTCTCGCATGCACCAGTGGCACAGAGACAGTTTAAATTGTCTGACTGGATCAGGAAACATAACACATTAAGCTACAAATAAGTTCATCTGGAGTATGAATAATGCACTTGTTATCTTCTGTCCAGGAAACTGAAGAGCACAATGTTAGCTCTCACTGTAACATATACTGAAAGAAAACAATATTACTTCTACG
>Ga0181612_172338_pt1 | contig 13545 bp, 5 predicted proteins | sample HoacroProtozoa21_FD_119630 | JGI IMG/M metagenome (GOLD analysis project Ga0181612, IMG submission 119630) | Hoatzin crop microbial communities from Cojedes, Venezuel. Combined Assembly of Gp0051906, Gp0051904, Gp0051908 | reverse complement strand
TCAGTAGTGCCCAGTGACAGGACAAGGGGCAACGGGCACAAACTGAAGCATAGGAAGTTCCATCTGAACATGAGGAAGAACTTCTTCCCTCTGAGGGTGACAGAGCACTGGAACAGGCTGCCCAGGGAGGTTGTGGAGTCTGCTCTGGAGATATTCAAAACCCTCCTGGACAAGGTCCTGTGCAGCCTGCTCTAAGTGAACCTGCTTTGGCAGGTGGATTGGACTAGGTGATCCCCAAAGGTCCCTTCCAACCTCTACAATTCTGTGATTCTGTGAGTAGTTGTCACGCAAGGAAGTGAAACTGGATTACAAGGGGTGGAACTGGAGGTGGTAAGCTCAGGGCCAGACTGGTTATGGAGGTATATGGCCAGTGATCTGCTGATATTTGCTAGTTTTGAAGACACTCAGTGATTCCTCTATGAGCAGAGGAACAAGGCCCAGCCCCTGAACGGTGCAGAAAGGGGGCATGACAGATGCGTTTAGTCTCCCTATAGGCTCTACTGTGGGATGAGATGTTCCATCCTGAAGCTGTGTGCAAAGCAGCAAGCTACATGAGGTTCAGAAAAATGCAATTTCTTGGAAGTGTGCCTTAGTGATATAAGAAATACTTTCTTCAGAAAACATGAGAAACTTGACACCCCATCTTCTTAGAGGTAATATAAAATAGCTGAACAGTGTACAGAGTCACTGGTTGCAGGGACAGGAAAATAGAACACTTCTGAGACAAATGCTTGCAGAATCATGAGCAGTAAGAAAGATGAGCAATAACTGCAGTCATTGAGGGTTCAAATATTCAGCTGGACACGATCTTTTACAGTTCTCTTGAAGAACGTCATCTTTCCTTTAAGTGCTATATGTTGGTCTGAGTCTTAGTCGTGGATCACTGACAGCAGATGGAGGGCCTGATCCAAAGCCAGGTAGACTGCATGGCAAGACCCAGGCTGGGCCTTGCTATGCGCTTTGGCTAGAGCTAGAGTACTTGCTTTGCTATTAATAAAGGTGTTGTGCAGACTTGAAAAATACTTTGGTTCCAGCAGTTAATATCACATCCTGAATTCCTTCTGCCAAATTTGTGAAGATTGTAGTAAGAAATTGTTGAGAGCAGTAGAGCAGAAAAAAGAGGTGGAGGCTGGGCATGATCCACTTCATGTGTGGTTTTGGGTATTTATAGTTTGAAAGGGTTGATGAAAGGAAGATAAATCACTTGATACTCCTCAAATGGTGAGAATCAGTCCCAGGTGGGGAATATATAAAGAGAAGGCTGGGAGGGAAGGGGAAAAAAGTTGATTATACAATTATAGGTATTCATTTTACTGCAGCACTTGGTGGAAGAGGTACAAACCAATTTTGTTGTATTTTAAATGGGCACAGGCTTTGGGTGACTGCATTGCTTACAATGAGATGATACTTGCTATTTTTCTGGAGTGGAAACCCAATAGGCAGCTGTTAACTCTCTAATGTAACCTATGGGAGCGGTTTGAACATGGCTACAACATATTTTAAGGTAAATATTTTTATTTATGAAAATGCAGTAAGCAAGCTAAAGCTATGGTAGGGCTGGGAAAGAATTCAAATCATGTTTTAAGCATAGTGTTTTCTGAGGCAGAGTTAGTTATATTTGTGTTTTTAATTTTCATTTCCATTTCAGAGTGTTTATTATACCAGAATTATTCATGGATTTAAATCAGGTCTGAACACTGATCTTTGACGGAAAGATTCTAGCTTTCCTCTCCCAACCAGGCATATCACCATTTTCCAAAGTAAACTGTTGGGAATAAGGTATGTATAGTATAGCATTTAGTAATTTAATTATTTCTGAAATTTTCTCTCTGAAAAGCAGTAAGACACGTTCTCTGAGACTTGTAACAGAGAAAGCTAATTTGCTGAATAAGCTACTGGTCAGAGATCAGGTGATGGGGAATCTTTCATGGGGAATGTAAGTGTCTGTGTAACTGATGTTTTTCATTACACTTATTTTCCCCTGCAAACTCTGCATGTAAAGAGGACACACATCTAAAGTGTAGCAGCAAATAAAATAGTGCCTGTTTCCACCTTGACCACAATGATACTTTTAAATATCTCCTTTACAGCTTTCTCTTACAATACTGCTTTGCTGCAACTGAGGTATGGGCCTTATTGTAGCAGCTACTTTCTAAAGGCACAATTCTTACCCCAGATAACTTATGGAAAGATCCCTCAGGAGTTGTAGAAACTTCCAGGATACCAAGATCCACCAAACCCACTACCTAATATCTAGATATTTCAGCCTGCTTAGACAAGTTACATTTTTGCTGAAGTACCTTGCATGTATATGAAGCACTGCTGTTCTTGTGCTGGCTGGGGTGTCATAAATTTGCATTCCTCACAGCTGCCTAGTGCAAAGTGCTGTGAGACTAAGCACACAACACTATATCCTTTTATAGACCTTGTAATGTGTAGGACTAGCTAAGTTGCAAAGAGAAAGGAGGCTAATTTACACTTTGCAAATGAGGGATTGGAAACTTCTACAGAACACTTTAATTTTCTAGGAGTGACTGACTGTCATCATAAAAAACGTCTTCCTGTGTGGGTGCAAATATGTGCCTTTAACCTTTCCCTTTTGCTAATGTAAGTGTGCAGGTGTGGATGAGCTGGAAGTGCTCGGATGTTAGAGGGATGAGCATGGCATAGGAACCTGTATAGCACAGAATATCACTAAGGTCACGCAGAACACATCTAGCAGAGCAGCAGCTTTAATCCATGTAGTCTGAGCTCCAGTCCAGGGCATTAACTGTCTTTCAGAATTAGTTGTCCCTTGGCAGAAATCTGAACATTTTGCTAATTTGCAATTTTGCAGTACAGAGATGTTAGTTATTAAACCAGGTATTTCCTGGTCTGTGGTAGCATCCAATGCATATTTAGTCAGAAAGCCATTTTGCTATACTTATCCTTAGCAGGGAAGGATCTCTTGTGTGGACAAGGTGTTGCTGTGTATGCATTTACCGCTACAGTGCCTGGTAATTGACCTATGAGAGCACAGGTAACAGTGTGGCTGCTTTGATTTGTTTGAAGATACTGGTATGCCCAGAGCAACTAGTGCAGGAGGAGAGTGTAAAGATGACTTAGAGCTAGCTTTGTATAGCCATGGTTGTCTTTGGCTTGAGGAAGAAGCATTCTCTTCCTCCCTTCAAGTCCTTTTCTTCTGGTTTTACCCTCTGTTATGATCTGTGAATGAGAGTTTGCTCTGAGTGGACATGAATTCATTGTCAAGTCAGATGGCTTGGAACCAACAGCCTTTGTTAGGCTGAATGCAGTAAGACAAGCCCCCTTCAGAAGTGGTTTAAACCTGTTTATAGGTAGCTTCTGATGAGCTATGTTTAAAAGAAGCTGCAGGTGACACATAATTCATCTAAATTTAACATCACCCTTCACAAAAGAACTATTTTGAAAAGGAAAATATGGTAAGAAATTGAATTAGATTTCCCACTGCTGAAAGCTTGTGAACAGCAGCTTAATGCAGGAAGCCTGATAATGAGGATGGAGTACGGTGTTAGCAAGGCCTTGACATTAAAGGGAAAAAACAGATGATTCTATGGGGCCGCAGTGTTGTGAACAAATGATCTGTATTCAAAATAAAGTATAGAGCAAGCATTAAACTTTAATGGAATAATCTCAGGGGGAAAGTTGTTTTCATGCAGCTGAACATTTTTCTTATTAGCATAACACATGGTCACTTCTGCAGCAAGCATAATAATGTTGTTCATCATACACTTGTTCTGTGTAAAGGTTAAGTGTCCTTGGAAGTATAGTCAAATAAGCTAGTTTACTATCCACTTTGGAAGGCAGCTCTCGTGTGATGAGGGCATGTGTGAGTTCTAGGCACTACTTCAATGCCAGTGCATTTTTTGAGTATTTGCAAGGAAGGGAAGTGCTAGTGGTTTGCCTTAGCCACCTGTGGAGATCAAAATTCCTTATGAAATGTGTGTATGTACTCATTTTAATGCATCCCTTGAGAGAGAAATGGGATTCTTACTCTACGTGGGAAGAATGGAGAGTGATTTAGTCCCCAGATTTCAAAGCTGGGTATGTGAAGTGAGGTACCTGATTTCATATCAAGGATTTTTTTTTTGTGCTCTGAAGAGATCATTGGTGGCAGGCACTGGCTTATTAGAGGTGCCTAGAAGTTGAGGCTCTATTTTGAATATTTTTGAGCCCAAGTGATCACTGAGGTTGGACAGGGGTTGTTGGTTATAGCTTCAGCAGTAACACAGAGGTGCATAGCTCTGGTAACAGACCATGGATTGCACTGGGAGTCAGATTGCTGGGAGCTACTTGATTGTCCCATTAGTTCAGAAGGGTGGTAACCTTTGGGAGCCTTTGCCCTTACTGTGCTGTTTCAGCTGTGCTGCCTTCTTCATTTGTAAGAAAGATGAGGAATGGCTTTTCAGGCTTACCATGGTCTGCTGTATGGATGATCTCAATTGCAGAACTGAAATACTATTGTTAAGCAGAAATTTCAATAAGGAATCAGTGAGCAATGAAGCAGTAATTACTGAAGGCTGAAAATCACTTAAATCAGTAATATATGCTAGTTGATATCTGGGCCCCAGATAAAATCACTTTCTGAAAGTTAAGTGTTGGTTGCAGTGAAGATTGTTCCAAGAATATTCTTTACCCACTCTATGATCCATGTCTATTACATTCAGGATTGTTTTTAAGAGTTTCCTATAATAGCTACAGTTAATAAGTTGCTGCAGTCCGTGCTTTGTACTTGGTCCAGTGTTTGCTTTTTATCTGTTGTTACACTTGCTGTTATGAGCAGCTCATGCCTTTTTCATACAGAACTTCTGCCTAGCTCTACTATTTCCTTACTCCCTCCTGCACTGGTAGCTGCTATTTTTTATAACTATTAGAACTAAACCAAATTCTACAAAGATGCACTTATACAGTTTGTGTTTATGCTGTGTATGAGTTGAAGCTTGATTTCGTGTCTGCTTTCCTTATGAAAACATCTTAATTTCTTTAAAAAACAAGTACTTTAAAGCAATGTTCTTGGGTTTGCAGTGAGAACACTGTACTTTCTCATCTCAGTACCTGTCATTCAAGCCTGCCATAGGCTTCTTCCAAAAAAGTTATAGACTTCTTACAGCACGAAGCTGGAGAATCTAGTGATAAGAGCAGGAGACTAAACATGGATGAAATCAGACAAATGTCTTGAGCCTTTGATCAGTCATCTGTGAAATGCTTCGACCAATGCCCTCATTGTGAGAGGGTTGAATTTCCAGAACTGATCCTGCTAGGTCTGGAGTTCCCCAGCTCCTGTTGAGTTTTCCTCCCTGAAACACAGAGTCACTCAGAGGTGTCTAGGACCTTGGTGGCTCTGGCTGATAATCAGCAGAAAGGACATGTACAGAACACTCCATTACTACTCATTATTTTGGAACAATAACATATAAATATGTATTTGTTGCAAATGTAGTCTGTGATTAATTCATCCATGAATTCCCTGAATTATGGCTGGTCATGTTGTATCAGGAGTTCAATTTTTGCATGTAGAGAAGAACCCACTGTGATTTCAAATGTAAATCAACAGGATTTATGCTCCTAGCTTGGAAGCTTTCATAAATCCTATGCAGGAAGTCTATTTGTCATTCTCCCCTCTTAATACTGCAAATCATGTTAAACTCTTCCAGTGTACAGGCTTGTATCCTGAAGTGGCGAAAATTGCATGGTGAGGTTTTTTGCAATTTTTTTATGAAGAATACTAATTTTTCTTCTTTATAACTCTAGTGTTTATGCTGTTAGATTTTTATTAAAAAAAAAATTTCTAACCTTTGCAGTAGAGAGGGAAATCCAAAGATCTCAAATAACAGAACCTGAACACACACTTAAAATATACTTAAATATGTAAAACCTCATATAAGTAGCTTGCTATTTGCTGGACTCTAATCTTATGAGTCACACTGTGTTGTTGTATTGTGGACTTCAGGCTGAATATTTGTCTTGGTAAGTATGACCATGTTAAGCATACAAGCACAGAGTGCTTCGTGTCTGGAACAGGAAAGTGTTCTGTGTTTAAGAAAAAACTAATAAACAACAAACTAGAAAAAAAAACAACAAACAAACAAAAAAACCCAAACAAAACAAAAAACCCGCCTCAGGCTTTAAACACTGAAAATGCTAAGTAATCTCACTGCTCAGTGTTTTTGTCAGTTGTTATGGTATCTCTCTTATTGGTAGGTGTTAACTGAAGCTACAAACACTTTATAACGTAATCATTTTTATGAAGACATTCAGAACAGTGGAAGCAAACACTCAACAGTTGCTAAATATTTCTGAAAGGTGAAGCCTATAGTTTGTCACTCATGGAGAAGTTATACAAATTTATTCTCGCTCCATCTTTAGTTACTCATAAATCTATTGTGATGAGCCAAATGTTTTTCTAGGTTAAAATCAGATGTCTGTAATAGTAAAGATTAAACACTATATACTGCTAACACTTAAACTGATTCTAAAACCAGAGATGATTACTAGACCTTGGTCTCTTCCTCAGTTTACTTATGTTCTGTTATTCCACTTGAGGACTTGGAATACTGTTTATCATGACATTCAAAACTCAGCTGGATGATGACAGGAGGCACAATTTAGTGAGTTTAAAAAAAAAAAAAGAAAAAGATTCCCTAAAGACTGTAGGGGACATGACAAACAATGCTTAGGTTTTTGATTTATAACTGGAGACAATGCCAAGCTTCACTTGAACTGTGAAGCAAAGTCCATATTTTATTACAAACATCAGCCAGCATAAAAGAAGAATTTAAAACATTCACCAGCAGTAAGGATGTAATCAAAAATTGCCTAAAGTATGTAGTCAAAAAAAGTGAACATGTCAGCCAGTCTTGACTTTTAAGGTCTGTGTTTTTCTGTCATTTTTTAAATGGCTGGAATATTTTCCTGAGGGAAAAAGTTGAAACAGCTGGAGCTTTGCAGTTTGTCTTTCCAAATTAAGATGGGCAAAGCATTTATGCAATCCTGTCCTGTTTATTGTGTTCTGAGACTGAGAGAGACTGCATGGTTTTACAGGAATTTTTTCTAGTTTTTCACTTATATGTTGATCTTCCAGATCACTGATTTGTCTTATGACAGAAGTAACTGCAATGTCTGTTACCTGTGTAGCCAGTGGGAAGCATATTGAGTGGTGTAGTTTGTTTTCATTTTCTATAAATATTGACCTTCTCGTAGCAAAGGAAATAACCTCTGTAGGGTTGTGCTATGTATTGTACTAATAGATCAGCTCAAACAAAACTTAAAGGTTTCTGCCAGAGTACCTGTTTGATTACTGCAGTTACCTGTCAATGAATATGCAAAAATGCAACTGCGAAGGTGTTTGAAATCAGGTTGATGGTTCAAGATGACAGATGTATAAGAATCAGCCTTTCATGGAGGCTTTGCACATTAGTACACATATACTTGGGCACAATAATATTTTGTAGTCATTAATATTTTTCAGAAAAACCATAGCTATCAAAAGCATCTCATCAGCAAGGGTTATTTTTAATGACACTAGACTAGAAGCAGACCTGCAGCAGGGATTCTCTAAGGAGGACTACGACAAGACAAATATGTTCTTCTACTAATAGCAGGAAAAGGGACTTCGAATTTTTCTGCTTTTAAAAGCTAGAGGTCTTCAGAAGACTCAAGACTTCATTTTCTAATTTGAAGTGATTGATATAGGAGTAAGCACACAGTGATTTTAACATCTTATGCAGGGGTGAAATATCGTGTCTGTTATAACAGCCTGTTGTCACCAAGACAAAAGAATGCGTTGGAAATTTGCAAGTGAAATACTGAAATCAAATGAATTTGTGTAAGAAATAACAAGCCTTTCCTTGTCAAATTCACTCACTGCTAATCATAGTCCCCGCAGGACAGTAGCAGGCTAGACTCAGCAGGCACGTTTTACCTAATGGAAAATACTAGTTTACACTTCCAGGAAAGGGAGGAAATTACTGTGGATTCTTTAATGGAGTAGAAGAATATGAAGCGAGTAATACTTCAGAGTTGCTTGGTGGTCTCATAGACCAAAGTCACTTAGCATGGTCTGTTTGGTTTTTTTCCCCCATGTTGTGACTGTCTTTGCATCTATCCCAGATTTAAGGTTCTACATTATACCCTCTTGTAACAAGCTGAAATGAGTTTTCCTGGACTAGAACACCTAATTCCATTAAGAGGATGCAAATAAGCTGCATGTCACCATTATGGTACCAGAAGTCTTACTTGGCCCTTCCATCTTCCTACTAAGCAACTTTGGCACACACTTTGTTACTACCAGGTTCTGGAAGCTGTAAAAGGATGATTTATCTTGCAATGAACCCAGCAAAAAAGCTGCCAGTATTCTGAATGGAAGTTAAAGCAATCATGCTGTGTTCACTCCTTCTTTTAGCATGTAGTTAGATATTCAGTGTATAGTGACCACTTAGTGACACTTCTAACTTATTTGTTCCAAGCAGTTCTTATCACTGTATGTTCAATTTGGTTTCAGCTATTTTGAACTGAAAATGCTGATTACAATATCAGTCTGTCAGTGTATGACTTTGTATACTGGGTAATGCTGCCTTTGTCCTGGTTCTTACAAAAATCAACAGAAAGGCTTGAGAACACTTAATTCAGAATTGGACCGAGCCTGTATACACTTGTCCTTTAATAGTCTAAATTATTTCTATGTAAAACAAGGTGAAATTATATAATCCTTTCATTCATTCAAAGATTACTAATAAAATTTAATACATTTTAGCACTTGGAAATTGTGGGCATGACTGTTCCAATTATGCTTTTATTGGAATAGGGAAAGCTAAAGAAAATGAGCCATTTTTTTATTTAATAAAAGTATAGATTAAATGTAACATAGTTCTTTTTTCCAGGAACTACCTCGTATTATCTAAACATATACTATCCAGTAAAACATGCCTTTTACTTCGCATGCAATCACTGTTGTCACAAATGAATATTTTAATTGCTTGTAATCGGAGGTATGATCCAATTTTGAAGTCAACTATAAAACTCCAATTAATTTCAAAGGGTTTGTGAAACGTGTAAATATATGTCAGCTCATGTGGCTGATTTATGGCTGTCTATGCCCTGTAATATCATGGTGACAAAGTTTGTTATGTACTACTTCTATCAATAAGTGATACATAAAATTACTTTTTCCTTGACATTATGAATGCAGACCCACAACACTTTGGGGTGTGTATTGGTAACGTTTTCCTGCATTCTACAGCAGTATATGCTTTCTCCTTATGAGGCAGAGGTAAAATGTTCTCAGCTCAGGACTGCTGAGTAAAGAAGGAAACTGAAGAAGAGAGTAGAGAAATGAACATTTCAGATCACAGTGCAAAACCCATTTGTTTGTAAAACAGTTTCTATTGTTATAATTAAGAAAGAATCCCAATATGGAAGGACAGCTGAAAGGAGCAGAGAGAAATAGTGTTGTACTCAAGTAAGGAAGGTACTATTTCAAAATTTACGAAGAAAAAGGGAGAGCCAAGAGAATGACTTGCTGAGGCAAAAATGGATGAAAAGGTGTTGAGATCTTCAGAAGAAATCTTTTGAAGTAGACACAGAGTTTAGAAGGGAGTCTGTGGGTTAAAAGATTCTGGAGACGACAGTAATTGATGGATGCCTACCCATCCTTTGGGAAACAAACAGCGAAAAAGCAATTTAAATCTGCTCTTGTTTCCGTAGTCAGCAACAGCTCTGCCAAACAGGGACTGCTTTTTTGTAAGGTGACTTGTGAGTAGCATTGTTGTTCAGCTGTGCAGGTAGGCACATGCTTTAATTTTAAAGAGGAACACATCAATGAATCTTTTGCATTAATATGCTCTACCTGTACTGGCCTGGGGTAGGTACACCACAGTAAACTGTAAGGATTCCAGTGGGTGAATTAAGGTTAGAATAATCCTATTCAATACTGAATCAAGATGGACTGGCTTTAGCTCACCTATCTTTAGTCACCTGTTTTACCTAACCATCAAGAAGGCATCTAGCAAATGGAGAGAGAGAGAGAAAGTAATCTCATATTTGTGTCTTTGTTTACTGAATAGTTCTTGTCCAAAATGCAATCATCTGAAGACAGCTGTGTTCATTTTGCCCTCAGAAATGTGCGATTCTCTTCACGGACTTTCAAGGAGGTTGAGGTAACCAGCGTAGCCTGGAAGAATAACGTTAGATAATGCAAATAGGCACTAAGAGATCTTATTTCTCATCTTACAAAGAAGAAGCTTTAGTACTTTTAATTTTAAATTTTTGTTGCAGTTTCACTGATTTCTGTTTCAAAACTCTCTTGAGATACATATGGTTGTATGGCTTTTTTGTTGCCAGTGCTTAAAGCAGGAGTTTGAACTTATTTGAATTCAGGTAACTTGTTTGTTATTGAGTTTGTTCTTCCTGCACAAGCTTGGGGGCAGTTATACTAATCTAACTGCTCCAGTAATAGAGTGAACATACTGATCAGTCCAGAATGAGGTGGGCATTTTCTTTGAAATCTGTAAGGTCTATACTTAATTCTGCTTAACTTCTTCAAAAGAGATCAACAGCCTGAATGTATATTACAGTGCTAGATTGGCTTAAAGTACATTTCTTTCACTCATAAATTTATGTGCTTAAAGATGTATTAGCAATCTTATGATCTAATATACAGCTTCCCCTGCAGTGATGTCGCTTACAGTAATGCATGTGAATGTGTGTTTTCTCAGGGGTGTTTGCGGGTAATAGGTTCTTTGTAGCTATATATTTCTGGCTAATGGAGAAATCTACAGTGGATAAATCGGATAAAAAGGTGACTTTTGTTTGAGCTGTGGGGTTAGTCCCTGCACCCTGTTCTATTTAGGGCAAGAATTATCTAGTCAGTACTCAGGAGGACTACTGTTAAACTTGCATTGCTACGAAGTTAGGGAGTGAGCTTGCCTGCATCTCACAGTGCCAATCCAAGCTATTGGCAAAACCCATTCTCCTAGTTAGGAAGAGGAGCTGCCTGCAAAGCCAGTTTCCCCATGCAGTTTTATTTATTTTTATGGGATGTTTAATTCCCTGTACACTGCAGGTCCTGAACAGCAGCAGATAATGGCCCTGTGCTTGTTCCCACACTCTCTGTGCAGCTGGCACTTCGCTTTGAGGTGTTCCCCTTTCAATCTTAAGCGTGAGTGACACCATGTGTGATATGTTATCTTCTTGAGGATCTCGGGCAACTTCTCAGAAGTTGCACTCAAACTTCCAAGTACATCAGGAACCTTGTGTGCCTCTGCCTAAGGTAGGTGTATTTTCCTGCGTTTAGGCTTTTTCCTGCAGTTTCTGCTACACTGTTACATGAAGATGGATAATTCCTTGCCACAGTTAACTGCCGAAATACAAGATGGCAGTTACATCCCTACTTCCAAGCATGTTCCTTGCTTTTAATCACCACACCAGTAGCTGCAAATGGATTTGCATCAAGAACATGAATATTAACACCTTGCTACAGTGTTAGTTTTTTTTGTATTAAATCTGCTGTTCCTTTTTAAAAAATGAACATTCTGGAAAAAAAGCAAAACCAATTTTACCTTTCATGCTTGTCTGTCTAGACTGGATTTTGATGAAATTGATACAACTTTCAAAAAATTGTCAGAAGAACCTACTTATAGGACTAACGTGTTCCTAGTGTAAAAATAGGTCCTGGCCATATGTAGTCCTATAGCTTTTGTACATGCTTCTGAGACATTCAGAGGGTCTTAAGTTTTTCCCTTTTCTGGTAACTATTATTTTTAGTATCTGTTATTCTAACAATCCCACTTTTGATTTTTTTGTTTGATATTACACTCAGTACTTGGGAAAATTTTCTTTAACATAATCATGTCTTCCCAACTGAATAAATATTAGAAAATTAGACAATAGGAGCTAAATGTGGGAATTCCTCAGTATCTGTTATTAGTGTGATTTGGCAGTGTGCAGCAGAGTATGCAAAGACCAGCTGTTATCACAACTGCTAGATTTAACTTTACCTTTTTTGGTGACAATACGGATCAAGGTGAGATGCTTATTATGAAATGACATAGCATTCCAAAAGTGTTTCTTTGTCTGCAGGTCAATTTCTTTTAGACAACCCCCCTGAGATTTATCATACTTGTTCTTCAGTGGTGCTTGAAAGCTTTAGATTACAATATCATGCTACTTTCAGAATGTGCAGTGGATTCTTGAAAATAAGTGTACTTTGCATTCTGAAACATCCTCCCCTTCAGATCTGTCGTGTGATTGAGCCTCTCTAAGAGCCAAGTGGGAGACAGAACAAAGGAAGTAATTGTTGTTTTATAAATCTTCAGAGAACTACTAAAAAGCCTTTGTAGTTTTTTCTCTCACTCTTTTGTGATGATCTCTTATGCATGACACTTTGAAAGCAATGTTAGATTCTAAATTCATACGTAGGTTAAACAAAGCTGGCAAAGTTTGGAGAGGCTTGACAAATCTCTTCTCCTGCATAAGCATATATAGCTAATAGTGAGTGATAGTCTGAAGCTTACAACACTCATTATGGGCAGTTATATCTTTATATAGGAAATCACTTCATGCACTGTGAGTTGTTTAAAAGTTATTGAGTATGGTCTAGTGTCAAAGCAAGGCACAACTTTGCTCTGCTTCTAAAAGGGCAGATAGTTCACCTAAAACAGACTGCCACTGAGTTCGAGAAGACAGTAGTTATCTCCACTGCTACATCATGTGAAAACACAACTAATATCTTCAGTAGGCAGGTGGAACTCACTTGGCAGGTTCCCTTGGAAAATACAGTCATGCATTGGAAGTCAGCACAGAACAGAAAGAGTCAGAGCCTTATCTACTTGAATTAACATACAAAATGTTGAAGCTGTGGCGTGATGCATAAGAGCTCATTTTAAAGGAAATCACCTGGCTATATCACAAATTCAAATTTTACCCACTATTCTGTAATTCTGCCACCTGGTCCTTTTCTGTATGAGGGAACATGCTTTATAATACCCCAAAGGAGGACATAGGTTTTCTGTATTTAAGTTCGGGCAGCAAGCAGGAAGGATCACATTCACAGGTGAGTGGATTGCCTACAAAGGGCGTCTTCCAAAAGACATCACAATGAGAGTTCTGATCTAGCTTCTTACAGGAGGGTGACAGGATAATCTGCAAGTGCCAATCACATTAAGATGCATGTAAACACAGAATGCTCCAAACCACAATTCAGGAGGAAACGCTATATTGATTTGGAATGAAACACTGAATTGACAGATTGTGACTTCTCTGCCTACTTCAGCCTACAGTGTGTTTAGATCTGAATCTTTGTTCTTTAAAATGTCTAGAATGAAGACCAAATCCAGGAACTGCAATATCTGATGGTGGGGCACATCTCTGACAAACCAGTTGACGTATCACCACAGATTTGACCTGTTTTAATGAAAGGCTCCACTTTGTAGTAGAGCAACTTATTGCCCTTAGACAACTAAATATATGAATACAACACAACCTGTTTTGCTCCCTCATAATCAGTATAGAGAACATTCAGTGTCAGGCAAG
>Ga0181612_158727_pt1 | contig 13545 bp, 7 predicted proteins | sample HoacroProtozoa21_FD_119630 | JGI IMG/M metagenome (GOLD analysis project Ga0181612, IMG submission 119630) | Hoatzin crop microbial communities from Cojedes, Venezuel. Combined Assembly of Gp0051906, Gp0051904, Gp0051908 | reverse complement strand
CCGCCTCGTCTCTTTGTCTCCATCTGTATTTGCAACAAACAGCGCGCCCAGCCTTAGCACTCGCTTAGCAGTAGGCACGTGGTGTTCCCCAAGCAGTGTCCGAGGCCGTGGATGCACTGTTTTAATGAGAAACAAATCCTTCATGCAGCAGAGGCCCTGCAGCGTTCCCAGGGCTGCTGTGTGGGGCTTTCAGGCTGGCTCAAAGCTGGTCCTACAAACTGGTGCTCGCTCCAGGGGAGTGCCGGGGAGGAGTAGCTCCGTGATACGTTCTGTGCGGCAGAGACAGCCTGATACCTCAGCTCGGTTCTGCTCCTGCAGGCCCTTCCACATCTGCAGTTGCTTGGGGAAAGTCTGGGGAATTGGTTTACTTTTCCCGGGTCTTGCTCCCAGGCAGTGAAAGGGAACAGCAGGAAATTTGTAAGGAATAAATTGGGCTTGTGGATCTCCCCCGCTGAAGCCCAGCCTGGAGAGCGGAAGGCTTACCGAGCAAAGGTCAAAGCAATTAGACAAGCCTGTTCCTGCTATTGATTAAAGGAGGTCTTGCGGCGGATTTGCCTTTGTCTGTGGTGGCAGTCATAAACCTCAGCCCCCCAGGTCTGATGCTGGTGCTGGTTAGCAAGCACAGGGTCTGTCAATTCAGAATTGATATCAACAACGATATCAGGAGGAAAGAGGTGATGTTTCCCGGAAGATGGCTCAAAACCTGCTGGCAGAAAGACATTGGTATCTCTTGACCAGGACCCAGCTCCTGTGCCTCACTTTGCTCTGAAGGGAATGGGAATTAGGGACCTGATTGTTCTTTGGAGGATTTGAGCTTTCCCCCACTTCCTATTTTAGATAAAACCACAGTCCCCATGTTGCCTGGCCGTGGTGGATGAGGGAACTCTTCTCCTTTCTCCCACCACTTTGGATCTTGCTTGAATGAAGATGCTGTGTGCACAGCTCCTGCTGGCTCTTAGCATGCGAGACAAACTCCTGGCAAACCGTGGTGCAATCGGCGCTCCGGGAGCACAGCCTGCTTGTAATTATTTATGAGAATCCATTGTGCATGAATAAAATGGTTTGTAGGAACATAGGAAACCTTCATTGCAGGAGATCTCCCAGCGGCGCCTGTCCCGGGCACGGTGCTCGCACAAGGATGCTCTGCCATCGCCGGAGCACCGCGGTCTGCCTGGTGTCAAGGCAGCCCTTCTGCAGGGGTTAATGTCTCCCCAGCATCTGGTGTGCAGAAGACCAGTACAAGGTGGTTTTTCAGCAGAAAAGCTCCCTCCAACAAGCTGTTGCCCGGGCATGACCGTACATGCGTGAAACCAACAAGTGACTGTAGCGCGGGGGGAAGCCCGTACCCTGGCACACAAGGCGGCCGTCATCTTCTCAAAGCCTGGGCACTGCTGGAGGCTGGCGTGGACCCTGGTCAATTAAAGCAGCTTGAAAGATGCTGTGTTTGAGCTGACTGGCTTGTTGGAGCCCAGCACTGCCGGGACTTGCCTGCTTTTGCTCGGCTGGGGTAGCTGAATACGCCGCAGCACATAATGGCCCCCTGGAACGGTCACCCTGACAAAGTCAAAATACTTAGAGAGGCACTTCCCTGTCCTTGGGAACTGCGATCTGAGCAGATCCACTGCAAAATGGAGGGCTGAGTACGAGCACACACTGAATAATACAGCCTTGGGTCGATGTGCCTGCTATTGCAGCAGCAAGATCTCCCCTGGAGTCGTTCACAGCACCGCAGCAGCCAATAGAGCTAAATATGAGCTGAAGTCGATAGCTGCCCAGTAATGAAGCCCAAGCTGTCCTTCCCAGATGGGATGGGGGGGAGAGGAGGTGGTGATGCTCCCTGGGAGAAGGAGCACGCCGTGCAGGGAGGGTGCTGGCAGCCCTGCTGCCGAGGGCAAGGGGCTTCTCCGGTTACCGGCTGTCTGCTGCTGGCATGGCCGCTAAACCCTCCCATGGCCTGGGTTGCTTGAGGCCGTCTGGTGCTGCACTGATCTGGGGCTGCCATGTGAATACCGTAACCATCAGCTTAGAGCTGAGTGGTCTTCACCCAGGCGTGGGGAGCGTTTGCCCTTGGGGGCTGACGGTGGTGGAACAGGTCTGGAGAAGGTTTGCTTACAGGGCTGAGCTGCTGTATACAAACAGGGCTGGCATTGAAGAGCACCGGCAACAGAAGCTTGCTGAAGCCAACATTTCTGGGAGTGTTGAATCCTTCTGTTTGGGGCTCATAACCTGCTTTGAGCATTACCTAAGCGATGCGCATTGACCTGCAGGTGAGAAACCTCAGCGACTTGCGAGCCGCTGCTAACCCGTGGTGGTGAGACTCGGACATGCTCGTGCCTCCAGGTTTTTGTTTGCTGCCATGCTTAGGGCAAGATGATAGCACGTTTGCCACCATAGCATCTCTAAGAGGATCTTCAAAAGCAAATAGCATCTCTCCTTGTGTGCAGACGTGGCCTGTAGGAGCTTTTAGCACCAAGACAGCTCTGCTGTGGTGCGAAGGAGGAGGCCGGTAAATGGAGTGAGTTAGGAGCTGCTGCGGGTGCTCTCCGTGTGAGTCCCATGGTGTGACCTCAGGAAGGCCAAAACCTTGTGACTCTTGAGGACAGCACACTGTGTCTGCTATTTTTGGCCAGATTTCCTGAGAGCAGCTTGCAGATGTTCATGTCGCTGGAAGCACGATGTCTTCAGGAGCTGCCGTATCTGCATGGGACAGCCCAGGAGAGCCATCAGCTGCCTGCTGGAGAGGTCTCTCTGGTGGGGTCTGTTGCTTCTGGGGCTTCTCAGTAATGCTGGTAATGCTGCTGCCGCCTCCTCCCAGCCTGATTTCATGTGATACACAGCTTGGCCCATAAGCGTGCCACAGATTGCAAAACCACATGGTACCTTGCTACCAAGAGATTTAGGGAAACATCCCTCCCTGCTGCCCTCCCTGCAGGGAGAGGGTGCTCTGGGCATCGGTCTGCTCATTTCCCCAAACCAGGTCGCTTCCAGCCAGAAGCCTCTGGGGTTTCTGCTGTTGCAGAAAGCTGCCAGTAAGACCGCAAGCTTTGGTATGCCTGTGAGCGAGCCCGTTCCTGGAAATGGGAAATCCTCCACGGAACTGGCTCTCCATCCATCTCACCACCCAGGCTTCTCCATGCCGAGCGTTGGTAGGGGTTGCTTTTCCTTCTGGCAACTGGAGTGTTTGGGGTTGTTTGTTTTAACCTTCAAGGAGAAGATGCCAAGGATGTCTTAAAGAAGTTTAATTTAATTTGGTGGGCTTCCAGAGGTGCTGAAACCAGAGGGTGAATCGCCAATCTCTTCCGTGTGGGAAGGCAGGGATTTGTGCCATGCCAGCACAGACATCTGTAATGTGTGTGTGTGTGCATTTTAAAGACTGACGTAAAGAGAAAGCAAAGCGATTGATTTATTTGTTACCAAAGCCACAACAGAGAACCACCCCCTTGGCAGCGCCAGAAAGATTGTTTAAGCCAGAAATCCCATTGATCTCTCTGGGTTGGTTTGGGGTCTGTGTTTGGGGCTTCTTGCCTTGCTTCTCCAGAGCTGCTGGTGCGTTGTGTCCTCTCCTGCGCGTGGACGGGTGGAGAGATGGGGTGGGAAGTGCTGCGAGTCAGATGGGAGTGGACAGGTTCATTGGTTTCTTTTTGGGGTGTTTTTTGGGGCTGTCGTAGCTTTGGCAAATGCTGATATGGAGCACCCAAGTCAGGACACCCTGCTGTGATGTGGAGCCTGACCAAGATGATTTGTATGCTGCAGGCAGCTCCGTGCTCTCAATGGGTAGAAGTGGCTCCGCTGGGCTCTCCCTCACCCACCGCAACCATTCTCTGCGACTGTGTTAAAAACCAGTAGTGTCGCTCACCTTGTACAAACCTCGCCTGTTCCGACGCCTTGGTGCTGAGGGGTTGCGTTTGTGTGTGTATCTATTAAAATTCATGGTGCACAATAAAAGCTGTGGCGAGACAAACCGCTGTTCATGAAGAATTGACGACTGCTGTTTCTGGTTGGGAAATGTTTTACAGAGCTAGGGGTGCTTTAAGAGAAAGCAGGCTTGAATAAGAAGCATAGCTGTACCTCTGCAGTTTCAGGTTTTAAATAAACAAAGAATCAACTCTCCTGTTGTGGCAAAGATACCAGCTTGGCTGAATCTGAGGGTGACCCTGACCTTGGCTTCTGGAGACCACCTCATGCTCCTGCTCCAGTCTGCCTCTTGCTTCACGATCCTCATCTGCAAAACGGGGATAAAACCTCTCTGTCCCAATGGTTGAGAAGATAGAAAGAGCCCTGGGTTGGGAGAGGATCCGTACACGAGCAGGGGTGAGTGTCGGCGTGAGGCTGCTGTAGTCGTAGGTGGCAGTCTCACATCTCTGTATCGATGTTTGATAAACGAGAGGTGGTTTTGGAAGGATGTCGCGGGAGTGGCAAGGTCTGCAAGCCTCCTTGGGATGGCCAGGAAGAAAGGCAGGGCTCGGTGCTTCCCACCGCGCTTGGGGTTAATGCTGCTGGTGCTTGCCACTCTGCACTGCTGCTTGAATCCCGAATCAGATGTTCAGAGCCCTCTTTGCAGGAATTCAAAGTACTCCTGGATTATTTCAATGCTGAAGGTTGTAGCAAGAGGGAGAGCTGCAGCATATAACTTTGATTTGATTTCTCTTTCTTCTTGTGCCTTTTAAGGCTTTCTGACCTGTAACTTTCCCTCCTACCCCCTGGGATCCACCTCACCACATCCATCTGCTCATCCCTTATCTGCAGCTGCCAGACAAGCCGGCTTCGCTCCTGTCTTTGGCAGCAGAATGCAGCTGGTTATGTCGACAGCTGTCTTGATAGCAAGAGTGAGGGCTAGAAGGTGCCCAAGAGTGGAGGTCTCCCCATGCTTTCATGAGTTTTTACTCCTATTTGTGGCCAGGGCATTCCCATGCTGTTCTATGTGGAAACCTGATGTGTCATCTGCCCATCCATGGGCTGACCTTCCAATGCCAGATGTGCTGCTGGGGTAACATGTCCAAGCACAGGTTTCCTTCTGAAGGTGTCGTATGGAAATCCAGACTCCATCCCCTGCAAAGAGCCTTCAGTGTGATCCAAAGAGACCCATGTTTGGCTTTCGCCCAGGGGTTTGCTTACAGGTGGGCTTACTCTAGTGTTTTGGGAGCCTGTATATTCTTACTAATCTGGGTCTAAAGCATCTGAAAATGTCAATGGACATTGGCAAAAGAGTTATTTCAAGGATCTGAGCTGTGGTCATGATTAGCTGAAATTTCTTTGAAGAGCTTTGGCTCTTTTTGTCTGATGGGGGTGTAGGCTGTCCCAGGTCGTCTACTGATTTGCCACTGCTTACAAGGAAGGGCGAGACTGGGAACATTTAGTGCAAGATCTGAGACAGTTGGGTCTTGGGATGTCTGATTGCCTCCTCTGAACAGCAATACTCCCCTGGCTCTTCAAGATTTAACACTCTCATCTTCTTACTGTGGAAAATAAGCTCTTTGCTCAAGGAGCGAGGGCTTTTATCTAGATTAGGGCTGAGAAGACTAAGCGGGGAAGAGGCCTTTGAATTTAGTGCGGACTGCTACCATCTGGCACTGGGATGAGCTTTGTCTATTCTTTGCTGAATTTTTTTTGTGGCTTTGGGTTAATTTGTGCTTATTATGCTGGGGGAAAAAAAAAATCACTGGTTGTCCCAGGGCAAGAGGTTCTCAGCATCCCAGCTGCTCTTGCCCCTCTGATGGCAGCTGGTGATAGCAGGGGCGCTGGGTCATTGAAGAGCTGTGAAGTGATCGCTGTTATCGTTGTGGTGGTGATAGACAGCCCTAAAAATGCCGCTCTGGGCACGGCAGCGTGTTGGCTCTGCAGAGGAGCTGAGGAGCTCCTGCCCTTGATGGAGTTTGGAGGGTGGCCTCTGCGCTGAGTTTCTGCAGAGGTGTGATGAAAGTCTGATCCATTGGCAGTTGATTGCTGTGATAGTTTTTAATGTTAATTTTGCCAAGTGATGGTGGCTATTGTTTTTAATTGCTCTGAGATGAAGTCCAGGAACTGCATTTTAAAATGCTGTTTCCTAACAGACTTTCATGTCTGCTTCCCTCTTGCACTCGGTATCGCTGAGATGCTGAGCAGTGCCACGAAAGGAGCCCTACACTAAAGGGAAAGGTCTGCTTCTCAAAACTTCTCAGCGCCGTTTCTAAATTTTCCCCAGATTTCAGGTCAAAATTTTGGGATGCAGCTCATCTCCACAGCTCGTCTTTTCTTTCTAAAATGCCCTAAACTTTTGATGCTCCCATCTGTGAAGGGGAGGGGGCTGTCCACCAGCCTCCTCTTCCTCTAGCCCCATTTTTCTTTTCCCTTAAGAAAGCTGCAGTTGCTTTCCTTCTATTTACTGTCATCAGACGGTTTGTGCTGTTACTTTCTTGTCCTACCTCCGCTCGTCGTGATGGGAAAAATAATCCTGTTTGTGCTGTTGAAAAAAATTAAATAAATCAAGTGGAGAGGAGCAGACTTTGGATTTCCCAGGACTGGTTATCGCCTGCAGCGTGAGGGCTGTGAATTGTTCTGCCCCGGCTGTTTCCCTTCCATTCCGGCCCTGCTGCATTTTCCCCCCAGTTGTTTTGCATTTAACATCTTCCTTTTATGAACACATTTTCCATCTGGACTGGATTATTTAGGCATCCCAAGGAATGTTTTAAGCTGCATCTCCCCTCCCCCTCTTCCCGGGAAACAAATATTTTATGCAAAAGACTTCACCAGCTCCTCGTATAGTGCTGGTTAACTAATTGCCTCGCAGGTGAGTGGGGCTGTTGGATAGGGACAAGCCCAGGAGCTGGAGCACCCGGGTCTGGGCTTCACTGCTGGCTTGGCAAAGGGAAAATCCTCGATTCCATCAACTCTTCTAAGCCTTTGGGGGTGACATGAGGAAGAAGGGGAGTGTTCATCAGCGAGGTTAAAATCTGAGCCGTACCCACTGCTGCAGTGATGGGGGGGTCCTGGGGCACTTGGCTGGGAATTCGAGCTGCTTACCTGGGGATGTGCTCAGGGACCAGATCGAGGGAGCGTCAGGAGTTTAATACCTGAATAAATCCTTTTGATATAATCTAAAATCAGGCTTGGTTTCGCAAAGCCCTCGGCTGCTCTGCTCCCCCGCTGCGGTGGGAGGGGATGGGAGGCCGTGACCCCGCAGGCACTCGGGATTGCTCGACAAATTTCCCATCAAACACGGCCGTGTCTTCTGCCAGGGGAGCGCCAAGCGAGTGCATCATGCTGGATCAGGTCAGCCTGACTCACGTTACTGTGTTTTGCTGGAATGACCCCAAAATGTTTGATTATTTCAGTGAAACAAAATTGAATCTTGGTGCTGGTGCATTGCATGATGCAAGTTATTTTTTTATTGCCTATTTTATCCCATGGATGAGGCTTCGCAGCAAGGTCTACCCCTGCACAGCCAGGAAGGTACCTTGCTACGTCAGCCTGGAAAGAGGCATCATCCCGGGTTCATCCCTGGAGCCCAGCCGGGCCGAGAGGGAGGACGAAGGCAGGAGGAGATGCGTTGGTAAAGAGAAACATGGTGTAAGGTCAATACCAGCTGCCTTGCTTCCAGTCCCTTCATCACAGTAAACCAATAAGAAAATTAGCGTTTCCAAAATCAGAAAGTTTTCCTTGCACAAGTGAATGAAAACTTTGATTTATAATTATTATTTTTGAAACACCAACTTTTTGCTCCAAGTTGGAGAGAAACCCGTGGTTTAAGCCTCTCAGTGGCCCGAAGGTCTTGGATTTAGGTCAGTTTTACCCCACGCTTGACAGGTTTGAACTGCAAATGCAAAAGGCTTTACTTATTCCTTCTCAAAAGAAGGGTCTTTTCAGTTTTATGAATAGAGAAGGTACCCAAGCTGGATCATAGCATCACTTTGGACTTTGGGAAGGTCCAGGTCTTGGTGCAGTCTTGTGCTTGGGGGCCTTACGCCTGCTTGGAAAAACATACCATGCCACTCTTTCCTCTAAATAGAATATAATATAATCCTTTTTAGCCTTAACAAAGTTCAAATTAGGAGGGTAAAACTTAATTTTGCAATTAAACTAAGACTAGGCTGTTGTGCTGTGCAGGGTGAAGTTTGCTTCTCAGAACTAAGAGTTTAAGCCTAATTTTTCTGCTCTTTAGAATGCCCCCAAAACAGTTCCTTCATCGCAGATAAAGCCCACGATGACAGCACAGCTCACCGAGGACACGTCCAGTCAATGAACGTACGCAATCCAAAACGGAGATGAAATTCTGAGGATTTATTTGTTGCCCTCCCCCTCCCATCTGCATTTATTTTCCTTTCCGGCTCTGTTGAGCAGCAGGTAACTGAGCCTAGATTTTTTTTTTCATTTATTTATCATTTTAATCCTGCAGAGCTGCAAATTTCTAGCCTGCTTGTAATGCAGCCTTCAAGCATCGAGGCTGATCCAAGCCCAGGCTGTAAACTTGCTTTTCCTTGACCCTGATGAGCAAACGTGGCCAACCCCTGCACCGGGCAAACCGAAAGGACTCCGAACAAGAGGGTTTAAGCAGCTTTGCACTAATAGGATTTGCACCAGTTTGTTTCTGACAAACAACCCCCGAGTTCAGCTCCTCCTACTGCTGCCTGAGTAGCTCGGGTAGACAGAGGTTATTTTGTTACTGCTCTAAACAAAAAGCACTGTGAGCTGGGCTGGCAGTTTATTGTACGCATTTGTAAAGGTAACCGGGCTGGCATCGCTCTTCCCCTGCATCTGGCGCTGAGATTTGGCAGGGCTGAGCCTGCCGAATAGCAGCAACTTGGTTCTTGGGCGTGGAACTCCGTGTCTGGAGCAGCTGCTGATGCAAGGAGGGAGCAGAAGGGTCAGGATGGAGGAGCCCATGGGCAGCTCAGCTGGGGGTGTTGGTGCTTGCGGTGTGTGAAACCTTTCACCTTCTGAAGCCACCAGTTTGAATCGGGCGTGGGCAGTAATGGCTGGAAAGTCGGTGTCCGTGGTGTGAGATGGGCCAGAGTGTTTGGTTTGTGTCCTCATGGCCCTGCATTGTCCCTGGAAGCCACCTCAGCCTGGTGCTCACAGCAGCACATCCATCGCCCCAGGCCAGCTCCACCAAATGGACATTAATCCCAAACAGAAATTAGAGAGCAAATAACCGGAGCGCTTAATCCAGAGACACCAGCACGAGCAAAACGGATTTAATAGACTCCCGCGATGACTGATGACCCCTCTTCCCAAGGCCAGCGTGGTCAGAGTTGGGCTGTGGCAGGGACAGATGGGGTCGGCCCTTCCAAAACATTCATCTTCACATCACGGCTGGATGCTGGGAAACATTTGGAAAGCATCAGGAGCATGAGTCAAACGGACTCGTGGCTCTTGGCTCCGACCGGGCGCTGTGCTCGCTTCCCCCTCGCTGCAGAAATGGCGTGGTGCCATCCTGGCAAAGCACTCCCCGAGCACGGGGCTGGTCCCAGGGGGGGTTCCCCCTTCCCAGCGATTCACCTGTCCCACAAGGCAGCAACCAGCCCTTTGCTTTAGGCTGCGTTTGACGGCCCTTCGCCCCCTCCATCGCTGCTAACGCACCGACCTGGGCCTCGGCGCTGCGCTCGGCTGGAGATGGGTCGAGCCCTTTAGCACCGGTGGGTGTTCGCATCCTGCTACGGGTCGGGTACCGGAGCCCAGGAGTGATGTGACTTTGGGGCACAAAGCTGTCATCAGGAAAGTTTCAAGAATGCACTCCCAGAGATTTGACTCCCAATCCCACATTTGAATTGGCTGTTTCTGTAACAGCAGAAAAGCATAATTCTCCATAAAAATGCTCATTGATCTTTTTTTATATTTACTGCTAAAGCATCTCAAGGCAATAATTTTTCTCTACAGACCAAAGTGTAGAAAACTGTCCAAGCCTCTCTTATCCTGCTGGAGGGAAAGCAGAGGGTAGTTTTCAGGATGACTCCAGAAAAATATTTGGCAGCTTTAACCTCTTGCTAAACAACTTTTGGACAGTGTGTAAACAGTCTTTCGGTTTTATAAACACGGCATCCAGATTGTTGAGTGGAAAAAAAGCTGAAGCCATCACGTGAAAGGAAGATCTATTGCTTCCGGCAGCCTAAGTATTTTTATGTTCTCTCAGGGTTAAGGGTTTGAGTTTGGACATATTTTGCATGGGAAATGTGGCAGGAGGGAGAGGTGGCACTGGAGGGGGAAAGCACCTGAATCTGGGAAAATATGAGATTGTAGAAGCGTCTCTTGACAGCAACCTGCACGCACATTTGGTACTGAAGCGCGGAGGGAGGTGGGTTGGTCCCTGCTCCTCTCTGCCGCAGAGGAATCAGTCTGGATGCGGAGGGATCCATCCTCCCAGCACCCCTGGGCGTAACGCAGGCAAGCACCTCTACGGGCCATCCCTTTTTATTGAGGAAATGCTTCTGGCAGCTAACAAATATTTTTCTACTCTTATGATTGGGCTAAAGTATTAAACACTTGCCAGTGGCAAAAAAACGTCCCACCCAAAACCCCCTAAAAAACCCAAACCAATAAAAACTTGAACATCCCCCCACACACACATTCTCTGGGAGATGGACTTTTCTTTTTTCTTTTTTTTTTTTTTTTTTTTAATGTTAAAATCCCCATGAGCGAGCACTGGAGGGACGTCCTCAGGGGCAGCGGAGGAGAGGCAGTGGCTGTTGGAGGGATAATGGGGTGATGGCACATTTTGGTGGCCCCCCAGGGAGCCCAGCTTTGCGAGGAGAATGGGGCATCTGGAGGTGAAATGGCTGTTGAATGAAAAATCCCAATTTCCTTCTGTCACAGCAGAATTACTTGGAAGGGGTTAGGGTTCGATTTAAATGTGAGTTCTTTTCCTCTAAAAACGCTCGTGTAGGCACGGTTATTCGAGTGTAGTAAAAGTGGTAAGGTATAGTAAATTCATAATTAAGAAGAAAGCTTTCCACGTTGTGGTTTTGGGATTTTGGTGGCTCTGTGCTCTTGCCTATAGTAACTTTTTTCACCCTGATACCTAGGCTTGACCACCACATCTCTCCTCGTCTCTGGCCCTCCTCTCACCATCTCCCCCACGTTACGCTGCAGACACCAGAGCCTCAGGACAGATTTCGCGTATCAAGGAAGAGGAGGAGGAAGGTGCTTCCCTCGTTATTGTACCAGTGTTTCTCTGGCTACTCGGGTTGTGTTGTCCCTATTTCTGGAGGATGAAGACAGGGATATTCTTTTTTTTTAATCCTTTTTACTTGCCTTTCCTAGCATAAGCCAAATGTGGGGAATGAATTCAGTAGTGAATACAGGAAGACTTCATCCAGTGCCTGGAGGAGACATAAGTGTTTCTATGTGAGATTCTTCCATTTCTCCTTAAAAACCTTTCTCAGTACATGTAATGTTTCTCATTATTATATTGCCCCATTTATCCTGGAGTTCAGCTCATCTGCAATTACATCTTGCAGCATTTCACGAGGCCCTTCAGCCCTGTCTCACTGCTGTGCCTTGTCAAAGCCGAATTGAATCAAGCTTAGGATATGGATAGCCTTTTGTTCTTTTAAAATCATATTTTTCAATTTGGCCTTCTTCCCCAGAGGTTGTCTGTTGAGACAGACTGCTCTCCTCTTGCTGGATTTGGTGGTGTCTTACAGTAAAGGCTGGTTTGGAGTTGTTTGGTTTTTTTGAAGTCGAAGACAAAAATCACATTAACTCTGGGATTCCTTTAAATGCCATCTTGAAAGTAGTATTTCTTCTAGTCAGCTTAGTCCTTTCCACATACCGAGTAGCACGAACCTGAATCTGGTGCTGACATTTAAAATTAATCCTAACCATGCCATCCCTATCGAGAAAAATCAGCCAGCCCTGCGCTGCCCTCCAAAGCAAGAGAATTTGATGAGAAGCAGAGCTTGGTCCCAACTCAATCTCCAGTTTGAACTCCTGGAACCGTGGGGAAGGGAGAGATGTGGGTGAGATGGTTGGTGCTCCAAGGGCTTGCAGCTGCTGTGGCTTTGTTCAGTCCTGCCAAGATCTGGGTTGTGGAAAAGATTTTTTGGATGATTAAATGGTTAAATGCTGGGGGTGCGATAAGCAAAATGAACAACTCTCCTTGAACTTGGGGGTGTTTCTTCTCTGTTTCTTAGAGAAACAGTAACTGTGAGGTTTAGACCAAGAGCTGAGCTGCCAAGAATCCCCCCGAAGACCTGTCAGGTGAGGCAGAAGTCATCAGTTCCAAGGTTTCGTGTGGTTGGGCGTCTCAGGTGGAGCACAAGAGCTCTCAAGTACAGACGTGATGGTGGGGATGTCTTGCAAAACACCCGTTCATGGAGTTCTACAAGCATTTTGAGCAATATCCCTCTTGTGAATATCCCATGTTGGACTGTAGTTCTACAGAATGGATTTTCCAGTTTAAGATGGGAGTCCTGGTCAAAACCTGGGATCAGAAAGGGGTTTTCTACCTTAGGCACACTGCAGAATTATTCTCCCCCATCTAAACCTGTGAGTAAATGGATACAGGGGTTAGTTGTAGCACCTTAAAAAGAACATTGCGAAGGACAACACAAGTGGGCAGGCAAGAGGGAACTGTAACTAGATTGTGATCTTCCAGTAAAACCGGTCAGTCCCTCCTGGAAGCAGGAAGCTAGTTTTATCTGTGACTGATCTGAAACCAAATGTATATGCGTACACGCGTGCACAGCGGTGCAGTGGTGGGTACCCACACGTCGGGTGTCAGGGAACTCGAGGCTGAGTGTCTCCGCTTTCGGGTATTTGATGTTGGATCTCCTGCACGCCAGCTTCTTCCATCAGGTTATTGACTTGTGTGGCATGGATGCGCCCTGGCTTCTGCATAAGCCATTTAAAAGTTTAGGGTTTGTTTGATGTAGAAGTGAGAACGTTCTTAAATCAGAGTTTTGTGGGAGAGGAGAAACTGTTTTCTTCCACGGTCTCATGATCTGAAGTTATTTCCTTTTAAAGCAATGGACTATGCTAACACACTCTTAATATTAGATATCATAAGGAGTATGAATTCAAGTAGAACAAAAAAAGCAAGCTCCCTTAGACAAACATCTACTAATTTGCAGTTTGCATACATCTGCACTAAGGAAAAAATGCGTATTGGCTGCTGCTCCACTAATGGGTTTAGCAGAGCATTTCATCGGCCAGAGAGCTGCGGGGCAGGCTGGGTTCCCAGCACACAAGTGCTGGGGTCAGGCTTTTCGGCGCTGGGTGTGTTTGGTTTGTACACGGGTGTTTTGAGTGTGTGTGGAACATTGTGTGTGTGTGTGAGACAGCTGAGCGTCGCCATGAGGTTGGGTCTGTAGCTGGATGAGACCCTTTGGAGGGTGTAGAAGTGAGTAATGCCCCAGGATGGAGCATTCCTGAGGTATCCGCATGTGTTGTATCGTTGAGCCACCAGTGCTGAGCCTGGAGGTTGCTCCTGAGTGGTCGTGAGTCGTCACGGTGCCTTTGCATCCGCTCACAGGGAGTGTAAATCCAGCCCGGCAGCGCCTGGTGTTTGCTTTGCATTGGTGTAACAAGAGTATGCGCTGCACTCCTTTCTTTCTCTTTTTTTTTTTTTTTTTT
>Ga0181612_157982_pt1 | contig 13545 bp, 12 predicted proteins | sample HoacroProtozoa21_FD_119630 | JGI IMG/M metagenome (GOLD analysis project Ga0181612, IMG submission 119630) | Hoatzin crop microbial communities from Cojedes, Venezuel. Combined Assembly of Gp0051906, Gp0051904, Gp0051908 | reverse complement strand
TTTGCAGGGCAACCTCCCAAAAAAACCCCTGGGGGACTCCGGGGGCGCGGGAAAAAACAAACCCCACGGCCTGGGGCCCTTGGGGGGCATTATTTGTTTTTTTTTTTTTTTTTTTTTTAACTGATGTGCTTCTCTGAAAGCTTTGTTTGCTGCCACAGTTGCTGCTCCCTGGGGAAGTTCCAAAGGGTTCGTCATCCCCAAGGCTTACACACGTCTTGCTCATACTGTTATATCACCCAGAAGTACTCGTGAAAACTGCATTCTCATTGTGCTGGGTAACGGAGACGTTCCTATTCCAGGTAGCTTGCAGATGAGGGTTGCAGATGGAATTGGAAAGTCTGTGAAGCAGCGGACTAAACATGTAAATTCTCTACCAAAAAAAAGCTCCAAGTTGTGTTTTGGCTTTGTCGGTACTGGCTTTTTCAGCAGTGTCTCAGCTGAGGTGTTAAAAGCTGGCTGGCTTCTGGTGCCGTTGTGGAACTGAGAAAAGATTGGGAAGGAAAAGGCATTAGTTTAGACTTTATGGAGCACTTCCTAGATGGAGCAGGAAGGGGGAAGGATCTCGTGTGTAAGGTCAGATGGCCGTGTCGAGGGCTGATGCCAAAACCAGTTTCTTTAACAGAAAAGCAGGAGCTGGTGTAACAGGAGAAGACAAATAATTGTCTCTGAGCATCTCACTTGGTGAGATGCAAAAATTAGTGTAAAAATGTGTTCCTCCTTGGCAGACCTGGCCTGGGAAGGTGCGGGGCTGCTGGTGGTGGCTGTCGTTGCAGTTTTGGAGGGACGGTATGGGTGAGAGGCCTCCTGGGTGTGAGGGGAAGGAACGTGCAGGGTTGGCAGCACCGGGGAGGAGCGAGGAAGGTGATGGGGAAGCAGGCGCTTTCTGTGAGGCGAGGGGAAGAGTCAAGAGGGGGACGCGTAGGCGACAAGTTTGATTCCTGTAGGAAGTGTGGTGGTGCTCAGCAGTGGCAAAGAAAGGGAAAGAGGAAAGAGGTGATGCAGACGGGTATCCTGAACGCCACTTTCGGTTCACTGTAGTCAGCACAGTTTAGGCAAGTCCCATCTACAAAACCTGACCAGTTAGCAACTGGTAAATGGGTGGCTTCGGGTCTTTCTGCAGATATGCCTTTGTAATTTAAGGAATACATGGAAGAATACAGCGACTTGAAGTAGAAAATAAAATATTATGTTACCTTAAGAGCAGTGTTCATGTAGGTTTGTTACAAAGGCACAGGTTACAATGTGTCACAGATGTCAGCATGTTTTGCTTCCCCTTCATGACTAATGTCATATTGATCAATGCAGCAAAATTAACTGACTGATCGATAGCAACACTAATATTGGTGACCTGGACAGTTTTATGCCCCGTGTTCAGAAACAGTGAATATCAGTGCAGGCATCTCTGTATCGGACATCGTAAATACTTCACAGGCCGTCTGTAGTTTTACGTTCGTGCATTACAATGACTCTGGGTTCCAGGCTGAGAGCGCTGGTGCAAGAAGGCAGGAATGCCTGGCCGGTCAGCCCAGCCTGCCTCGGCATTTAGAATTCAATACTGAGCCAGTCTCGTGCCATGGGGAGCACTGTGGGGAAGAAGCAGCATTTCAGTAGCTCCAGATTTATTTTGCGCGGTAATCCGGGAGTATGTCGAAACCTATGTCTCGTTATTTTCTTCTCGTAAGGATTTTCTCTACCCCTCGTCTTGTGGGAGCGGGTTGCCTGGTTGTGGTTGGAGCGCTGGGCTGGAACTCGACGCTGAGCTTCACCGCAGATTTCCTGTGTGATGCTGAGCGAGGCGCTTTATCTCTCTGCCTCTCTTCCCCATTTGTGTTGTGAAGTAGTAGCATTTTTGTGAAGGTGAATTCGTGGCTGTTCAGAGGCCCTGGAAGATGGGGATGGCAAAGAGGCTTGGGGCATATAAGTAGGGGACATTAAGGAAAAAAATAAAATAATGTTGCTTTCATGGGGGGAAGTGCAGAAAGCAGCCTCAGCAGCCGGCCAGCTGGCATCGTTGGGCTGCCGGAGTGGGAATCCAAAGAGCAGCCTTTTCCTCTGGGCAGGCTATGGGTAGCAAGTCTCCCTTTTTTGTTTCTCCCAGTAAGTCAAAGCTGTGCCAGCACCATTGTCCTGGTAGAAGTAAATTAAATCTCCAAAAGGAGTTTGTTTGAATACCCCCCTCAGGCAGGGAAAGTAGAAACAATAACTACTTTATTCCAAACTTGAAACTTTCTTTCTCAAACTGAGTGTCTTCATCTAAAGAAATGCAATTTGGGATGTGGCTGTGCAGTTACTTAATGATTTCTTCTTTTTCATTCCATACTACCCACTAGTCTGAGAACAGTTTTCTCATCCATTTCCTTAAACGGCTTTATCGCACTTCTAAAATTTTGTAATATCATACTTTCTCTTTGTGTTGCAAAATTAAGCATCAGTTCCAGGGTAATATAAGCTGAGTTTCCATTTTCTCAGCGCGGAATTGATGCTGCACACGATGTTATGTGTGCTGGGTAGCTGACCTCTTACTGACAGCAGCTCATAAGCTGCTAAAACTGCTACTGTAAATAAAGATAAACAAGACCCCTCGGTTGTTTCTGGAGCTGGCTGGAGGCGTGCTTGGTGGGTCACAGCGTGAAGGAGCACTGTATGGAAATACCGCCCGTGTGTGTCTGTCTTGGAGGTTTACCTGGATCGCTGCCCAACTTGAGGCAAGTCCAGTTGACATGCTTAACGTTGGATTAATCTGGTTAGATTGCTTGGTGCCGTTTGTGGTTGCAGTGTTGACTACTCACTCGGCTGCCTGGTTGGTTTGGGCCGTGTTGGTTGAGGTAGCGTGATAGGGCAGAGTGGTCTGGAAAAGATACGGTTAAATCGGTCTGGGTGGTGTACTTGTGAAGTTTAGGTATGTACGCAGGAGAGCAACTCAATTAAGACTTGAATGAAGAGAATATTAAAAAAAATGGCTAAAGAGACTGTTCCATCTGCAAACTTTTTCCTGAAATTAGGAATTGAATCCTTTTGGGCGTGTTTTTCCATGATGATACCTATGGAAATGGTCAAAATATTACCGTGAAAAGGAACAAATTCTGGAATATAGCTGAAAGCTTTTACCTGTAGTAGTGCTTTGATATTTTGCATTAAAACCAATGCTGATTTTTTTTCTCCTAGAGCGAAACAAGCTTGTATTCCCCTGTGTTACTGAAAATGGTTTGTTTCTTCCTACGCCAACAGCTGTGGGAGGGGAAGGGAGTTGGTGAGATCTTGAGTCTCGAGGTACTTGTTGACAACCACTGTGTCGTTTCTCCTGTTGTGGATCTGTCCAGGTTTTAGGGAATGTCCGTACCAAGGTCTTGCATATAGTCCTTGATGCTCTTGCCAACATCGGGATGCCTCCTCCGTTGATGGTGAGGACAGTGCTACAGTTGATTGACTTCCAGCGTTTTCACCTTGATGGTATCTCTCCAGGCTTTCCAATATACATGCTAAAGAAGTGTGCAGATAGTCGTCATTGAGCACTCATGTGATGGCTAGTGGTGAGGAAGCCGTGCTGCTCTCGGATCACAATGTTTCGGGTGCTTACAGATGAATTCCTGCAGATATTGCTGCGCTAACTCATGATGTTACCTCCTTGGTGGTCTGCTGACCCCCATTGCCAAAAATTTGTCACCCACCATGAGAAAAGTGGCAGAAGAAAACCTGTTTTCACACTTCAGCTGCTTCAGTGCAGATTCACATTCCCCATGTAAGTCTAGCACCAGAATTTAAACTAAGATACTGGACTTTGAAAAACTGAAGTATGTCTATGTGTGACCATCTGTTAGGAGGAGTTGACTTTGGGAGGGGAAAAACAGAAAAGAGAGACAGTAGTGATTTCTTACACCAAGCAGCAAGCTTTGTTAGAGCTTGTTTATTAGTATATATCAATTTATGAAAGATTTATGTAAGTATCAGTGTAATATAAGAAGAAACCTGCACCTATGTTTGCTAAAGAAGAGTCAGTAGGTCGGCGAAGATGCTACATGTTTATAAACTTTGTTTCACTTCTCTTTGAAGGGAAGTTCAGTAATTTCAGAGAGGAGATCCCTGGGGATATCTTTCTCTGTTTTCCGTCTCTATCTTTCTTTGTGAAAGTCATAAAACACAATGGGAGGACAGAGCAAAAATGTTGAAAGTCTTTCTTTCAAATATTCTCTTATGAACTGGCAACTATGTTGGGAATATTTGGGGGTATAGGAGCTAGATGATAAATCTGACGATGCTCTAGCTGAATTGGCAGAATAAGCATGCATGCGGTTTTAGAAAGAATCTCTCCACAGGGCTGTAATAGCTTGATGCCTTCCTCTTCAGTAAGTCATTTTTGTCAAGTTAAAGGCCAAAATTCAAACTGGCTTGTTGTCAAGGACACTAAGCACAGCAGGCAAAAATCCCCAAGGCTACCCAATTCACAGCATAGATAGATAAAGCTGGCAGAGCCTGGCTTACTCTGCCTCCCCTCCCCCATGACAAATCCTCTTGCCTGGGTTGTGTTTTGGTTTTTTTGAGGATATGGACACTATTATGCATACTAATACAATTTAACAGAAAGTATTTAAATGGAAGGTTTGTTCATCTGTTTGTGGGTAAAACAATCCGTTATTGTGTGGGGGTAATGCTGAAATAATGGACAATCCCCCCAGTGACTGTGTGGTGCTGCAGGCTGCTCTGCCGTTCCAGCTGTGCTCACCTCCACCACAGCTGGAGGGAGTTGTCATTGGCAGAGGACCGGCTCCAGCATCGCATCCCGGTGAGCACCAACCCTTTACGTTGGCTGCTGTGTGATGAAGCAGTTCAAATGGGCTAAGCTCATAATCCTAAATCGTGCTGTTATGACCGTAAGAAATGATGGAAAATCCTGTGGAATTAGGTGTTTGTAATAGCTTTCTATTTTACACTTTGGTTCCTGATTCTCTCGTAAGAATATACAGCAGCCCATTTAGGAATAAATGGCAATGTTAAACCACACTATTAACTTCAAGTATTATTGACCACTGGAATACTCCAGCAGTATTATGTGTCCCTGAATGTCCTCGCTAATGTGCAGCTTCAGCCACGGTTGGTTTTTTTGAATGGTAGATGTTACTTTCCCAACTGATTATGAAGAAGCCCTGCTGAAGAAAATAAAATTTCATTCTCTTTCTTTCGTAGATAATGTGGCATTATCTTTCTCTTGCTGTAGTTTTTGCTTTTACTGGTAACCAGTGGTAGGTAAAGAAACATTTTTTTGATAGGATGCAGTCTTCTTTTCCTCAAGTTGATGAGGTCTTTCTCAATACATTTTATTATTTGGAGTAAAATGACATTTTTTGTATGAGTGAATTAGGAGGAATAGCGTTTTCTTTGACCTTTTCATATGTTTGCATTTCTGTCTTCCATAAAAATCTGCCTGTTTCCTCTAATGGTTAGGCTAAAATAAAATGCATATGTTCTTATCAATTTAAAGTTTCCATCGCTTGTTTACTTCACAAAATGGCAAATTAAATTTGCATGTGTTAAAATCTATTCTTCTGATTAATCTTCCTAGTTTCCAGGACACTATAGTAAAATCTCTCCGTTTATTTTAAGGAGAAAAATACAAGGTTTAAAACCCATTGAAGATAGTTGCCTTTTTATTTATTTTGATTTCAAAACGACTGCTAAAATCGGCCTGAACTCTCTTTTTCATGGTCCTGATTTTTACTCCTCGCACCCCGAACGTGGTCTGCATCGCGTCTCCAAAGTAAACCAGACATTACAGCAGCAAGTTCAGTCCCTGTGGTCAGTGTTTTTACATCTTCTAGTCCACAGGGCGTATCAGCCGAAAAGTTTCTTGAAAAGGAAGCACCTTTTGAAATGCATGTGCTCCATCTTACTGAAGAGCAAAAGCAAAAAAAAAAAACCAACTCCAGACTGTATATGAAAATTAACTGAGTGTATAGATTGTGCTGTCACTTTAACATCTTTTTTTTTTTATTTTTATGTTACACAAGTGCCAAATTTAGAAGAGCGAGGAATTTCAATTTGATTCAGACTTGCAGTGATTGATATACTTCCAGGGGAAGCCTTGTTCTTGCATTCTTGCAGCTGATGTGTTTGGGTTCTTCTACATGTGCAGACATTTTTATAACTTCAGTTTAAACTCGGAATTAAAATGCAGAAGTGCCATATTCTAGAACTGTAAGTCTAGCAGATATCTCATTGTTGAAAAAGACTTCTGTAGCGTTAATGGGGAGAGAATCCATTAGGTTTGGTAAACTTTGGGTTCGGAATTGAGCAGGTGGATGTAAGCTAAAGACCTGATGTCAGCCTTTGAAAGAAAAATTGGGTAAGTTTTCTGGGCTCTTGAAATGATAGCTACTTCAGCGTTAGATAGTAGTAGAAATTCCAAGCAGTATCTCTTCCTTGAAAACGCCTGCAGACAGGTTAACCATCAAGCTAAGTACTACGATGGGCACGTTCATATGTCATGTGTCTGTAAACACCCTGTTGAACAACAGATCAGAAAGAACAGAAATGGCTTGGTGCAAAAAAAAAAGAAAAAACCTGAAGTGTTGAGGGTTTTGGAATTTGCAGAGAACTTCTTCGTATCTAGTTTTTCATCTCCCAGCTATTTCTTAAGTGAAGCATTTTTATGCTGTGATCTGCTGATGCATTTAACCCACTCCTGAAATAGTTTTTAACCAAAGAGTGAAAATACTTCTTTTGGGGTTCCCCTTTCACAGATGCCTGCTCAAATACAGGTGAGAGAGGAAGCGAGGGAGCTGGTAGGTGCCAGCAAGTCGCCCAACTGTTTGAAACAAAGCGTGGTCCACCAGCCCGGGAACATGCTGGAGGCAGAGAAGGGGGTCCAGATTGTGAATTTACTCCTTAATGACTTTGTTCAACTTGGTAGTTGTATGATGTAACCACATTAAACTTGGGTTTAAATCTTTGCCCTTGCACCTTTTCCCAGAGATCCTGTAATTCATTAAATAATGCAACATTAAATTTGCTGCTGTAAGAGCACAGGCTGTAAGAATAAATGTCTGGCTCTTTGTAAGACTGACTTCTGCATGTTGTGCAATAATTACTTAAAATATAGTATGCTGCAGGTACAGCTAATATGCTGTAATAGAGACACCTACATCTTTCATTCCTTCTTTCCAAGATTTTTAGGGATTGAATGTTAATAGACTTTTTTCCAAGGTGTATTAATTAGAAGTGTCTGTTACAGCACGATAAACCAGCACAGGTATGAGGGGTAGTCGGCCAGGCTGACACCAGCATGCAGCCTCCTGATCTACTTAGGGTAATGTAATCAGTTCCAATAATTACACTGTCACCAGCTCTTATTAGTAGTGATTTTTCCTGGTCTAGTAGGAGACTTAGGCAAACAAAAGAAACATGTAAATGGGCGCTTTTCTGTGTTGTGTTCTTCAGTTGAAAATTAAATACCTTCTCAGAGTTCGAAAGGTCTGTCTGGTAACAGGATAAATAATACTTTGGTGTAATCCAACAGCTTGGCTTGGACTTGAGTCACAAGTGATTTTTTTTGTCTTGTTTTGTTTTTTTGTTCGATCACAGAAATAATTTGACTTATCTACAAGTAATGTTTTGATAAACTTCAATAGAAATTAGCAAACCAGCCATCAAATGGGATTTATAAAAAGTTGCTTGGGAAAATGTGTTGTAAGTAGTCTGCAATTCAAGGCATTTCCTTCGCAGGATGCTTATCAAGTCTGCATACGCTACTTCCAAATTGAACTAGAGCATAGAAGAGAACTATTTTTGATAGAAGGAGAAAAAAAAAAAAAAAAAGAAAATAAAGCCCAGCTGGAAAGTAGTACCCGTTTTTTTTATCATTGCCTTAGGATGTAAATCCTACAAGTGTGTGGAGAGAAAACAGACTTTGAAACACCAGAAGGGATCAGATTAATCTGTGATGTTTGAGATGATGCTGGTAGTGTAAACGTGATTGAAATAGTCATTGTAGGAGTGGTGAGTAAATATACTAGAAGCCTTTGGATAAACTGACTTCTCTTTGATAGCCTGTATAGCAAATAAAGGCAAAATGTCCTGCTTCTTTCTGTGATGTTTCTTCACCAGGGAGGCTGTATCATGCCAGTTTTAAGGATGGTCATGCTTCCAGATGCTTACATTGAGCTCTTTTTTCATGATGGCAACAACCAAAGACTCGTGCAGGAGGTCCCGCTGATGGCTGCCAGACTCTTCAGGGGTGGTGGAATTAAGATGTTGAAAGACTAAGGGGAAAAGGATCCAGCAAATATTTTTGCAGGGATTTCTTCTAGATTGGAAAGCCAATATTAATCAGTTTTCTAGGCTTTTGGTGGTTTCACAAATCAGCAGTGAAACCTGGCACATGGAGGCTGTCTACAGATTTCGGGAGACGGTGCTGCCTTAGCTGACCATCGAGCTGATGGATAAACTTACAGGAGAAGCTTAATCTTCTTTCCAGACTGAAAAATTACCAGGCTGAAAAAGGGATCACACCTGTTATTCTCCTCTGACTAATTTTTGCCTCTTCATCTGATTTCAGTCAAATCTAATAAAGGCAGAGAAGTTACCCATACCGGGTCTCCAAGACGCGTGGAGATGAGTAGCTTGGTAGGATGAATCCCCCTTCCCTCGCTCCGCCGGCGCTGCTGCGGAGGGTGAGGAGGGGTGCTCAGCCCCGGGCCTGCAGACAGGAGGTGTCAAAGAAGCAACCTGGGAGGGTGTGAGAAGAGATGTGAGGTAAGAAGGGGAGAAAAATACGTGTATTAAGTCCACCACACCTCTGCAGGTAAATCAAGCTTCATGAGTTAAACTCCTAATTGCACAACCGGGCTGAGAGTGTTTGGGTGTTGTTGGGTTTTTTTTCCTCACAGAACTTAGCAACATTCTCTGAGGGAAACATCCAGATGACTTTATCAAGCACTTGTAATAACACTCCCTATACATGTGTTTTGACTTAGGGGTTTTGTCCTGCTTTTTAACCCAGATGAAACTGTGCGTTAATTCTTTACACAAAGATTCATCTGCGTCCTGTGAGCATGTCGCTTACAGCATCAGCCAATGCATCAACCTCCTACTGGCATTTTTTAATTAAAAGAACGACACTATCACTTCAAATTAGTGCCACATAGCTTATTGTAGTAAGGAGTGAAATGCTGTTTAAAGGTTTTTTTCTCTTATGAAAATTTTCTATTAAATTTTCCTCTCTTTTGGTTCTGTCTAGTAGTTTGCCTTCAGTGCTTGGGCGTTATCAGATTTAGGTGTGCGAGTCCTGTTAGTGATATGAATGCAAAGAAAAGGCTTGCTTTTATATATTATATATATTTCAACTATGTGATAAATAGGAATCACCTTCTTAAAAAAACAAAGCGAACATTACATTATTTTATGGTTCTTGACAAAGCATGCGTTAGCTTTTTTTCAAGTGTATTCACTGTTTCGCGAAGGTAGTGAAGAAATAGATATTTCTGTGAGCTGCTGTGTCATGAACTGTGAAGAGGTGGTTTTTGTAATCCTGTTCAGTGAAATTGTTAGGCCTCCGTTGTACTAAATTACTGGGAGAGCAAGTAATATATTCAGTGAGAGCTAGCCCTAGTGAGAATTTTCCTCATACAGGATTTCATTTTATCTGGAATATTAGCACTGTTAACCATCCATGCGAAATGTAATGTATTGAATCTATTTAATCAATTTAAAATGGAAAACAAACATCTTAGGCTTTGACTGAATCAGCTGTCCTCATGTGTTGTTTTTTCGGATACTAAATTTTGGACTTTGGATGTGCTAATATGGTAGTTTGATAAAACGCTTCAGGAGAACTTTCTTCGTGTTTTTTGTTGCAGGATCCTGCAGCCAAGTGGTGTCACTTGCTTAAAAGCCTGTGTCTGAATATGAGACACATACGTTAAAATCATATAGGAAGAGGCGTGGTATCTCTTCATTCAAGCTCTGGTTTATTTATATAACACCTTTGATCAAGGTATCTTGGAGCAGTAGTGGGATTATGATTTATTGATGTAGTGGACAATGATATTTTGTACAAGGAAAATAGCAAGCCGTTGCTGTTACAGGCAAAGTGGTGAATGTATAATGTTGAGAAAATTGTAACCAAACATCGTGGTCAGAATAATGCACTAAAACATTTTCATCAAGATCCCAACCTTTGTAACTATGGGTTCACTTGGGATTAGAAAGGGGGTTTCCTTTACTGGGTAGCTTGAAAATTGTCCTTAAAAAAAGTGTCCGGGGCGGGGGGATGTCGACACATGTTGCTGCTAAACCACTGTGGAGAAGCTGACTTTGCAATGGAAGCATTTATTTTTTTAATTCAAAAAAAATCTTCACTAGAATGCTACATGCACGCAGTACGTTATCTGTTTTCGTTCTAAACTCTATTTTTATTTTGCTCTCTGAAGCCAGCCTGTAACTAAAACATTCCTAGCATCTTTTGACTGAAGGTTTAGTCAAGGACATTCTTCATCCTGCTTCCAAGAAGATGGTTCTAGCCTTCCTTGAAGCTGCTCCAAAGGAAATTTCCTTCCGTTGCAGGTACAGTGACAGTAAGCGCAGTCACTGCTTATGGTCCGAAGGCTTAGTGACGTCCTCTTGCTGTTGTCGTGTCCTACCATGCTTAATCTGAAAACAAATGGAAATGTTTAACATAGCTAGATGGTACAAGATAAGGGTTGGAGTCACTCTGTATCTGTGATGTTAGTTCTGCTTGAGCTCGCTCAGCTCACAAGTTGGTTGTTAGCGGAATAATGTGGATAAATGTTTTATGGGTACGAAGGACAGGGACTGTGTCAGTGGCCATAGGCGACGGACCTCCCTCCCCACCGCCTGACTAAATCGAAGGTTATTTGCTGTCACGGATTGGTTTTTCTTGCTCAGCCGTAGATTGGCTCTAACCAGTCTGTTTGTTTTGTTGTTCATCCCTGGTGACTGTCAGTGGCGCTGGGCTGAATAAACAGAGACTATTGATCAAATTTGAAGTCATTAACTTGGCAGTTTAAATAGATGCTGTCCTATATAATTAGAACAAGGGAGTAACACATAGGCTGATACGGCTTTATTCTGAATAAAAGACTTCTTTTCATGAAATCTTGTTTGGTGCTATTCAGCTCTCAGTTTTGTGCCTGCCATAGGTCACACAAGAATGAGACATTTTGTTTAAAATACCTAAAGTGGAGAGGATGGCTTTGCTTGTCTAAGAGAGTGATCACATTGATATAATGTGGATCTGCTGAACTTTGATACTAGTTGGAAATCATGTTTGGAAGAAGGGGGTGCTAATGCGAGGTTATCGGTTAAGCAGATCCAGCTAGAGCATGGGTTAGGGAGGAATACGACTCCGTGTTACCTTCCATCTCCAAGCACGCAGCACTGCTCCCAGCTCTGAAGCAGAAGCGGTTTTTGATTGTCCATCTCGCTGCTGCTCAGCTGAGAGAAACACATGCCTGTTAGATCTGGATGTTTACACTCAAACGCAACGGGTGATTAATTGTTTCGGAAGGAAGATGTTTCCTTTTAATGGCTACTGTCGTGCAATGTGCCTGTCAGCCTTCTAAATCATTTTAACATCTTAGATGGAGCATGGCCATAAGACACACAGAGTATTTTGCTCTGTGTGTTGTGGACTGCTTGAAGATCCGTTACAGATGACTGGCGGTGCAGTGTGAACACACCAGCAAGGAGCAGCGATAATCTCATTAATGGATGTGCGGCGTGCGCCTGCAGACAGCCCGGTGCTCCTGAGTCACGTCGCTGCCGGTCCCTAGAGAGCGTGCAAATTCAGCAGTAGGATGCACGCGTATTGACCCACATTTCCTCGGGCAGAGCGGCAGTCACGTGCATCTCATTGCTTGGAAATCAGATGAGAACTGATGTAACTTGGTTCATCCAGCATTTGCATGACCCAAGCCAAAGTGCTCTTAGGGATTTACCACTTGTGTGACTAATACGTGATTAGGTGGATTGTAGAGAGTGTGTGTATGTGCTGCTTAGTGTGTGTGCCGGGTCGGATGGGGTTTGGAGCACCCTGGTCTCGTGGAAGGTGTCCCTGCCCATGACAGGGGGTTGGAACTGCGTGATCTTTAATGCCCCTTCCAATCCAAACCATTCTATGATTCTTGTAGACAAGAATTACAGTATAGCAACGGCAGCAGCAAAAAAATTTCTTACGCGTCCTTCTCTTGTAGCTTTCAGATAGCACTGGTTATTAAGTCAAGGTGTTTTTTCTCTACGTAAAAGCTTTCATACTAATTACTAGGAAAGTTTGTTACATAGGGATGTTTTTCCTGCAACAGATGAACAAATGTCCTGTAGAAGAAGATAGTGATTCTGTACTAGGCTTAATAGAAAGAACAAAAGTAGGTGAATGAATGATAAAAATTTGGCTTCCAAAAGCTATTAATAGCTCTGTAATTGCAGTCTTTTTTTGGAACAAGCCTCGTTTCTGTCCTGTTCTCCTTTCCCCTCTGCCACAGCTTCCTTATTCCTGCACACACACACACGCAACCCCTGTCCCCCCTTCCCCATTAACTGGTGCCACAGGTGTCCCCTCCCGCTCCCCACGCACCCCTGTGAGTTCAGCAGTGCTGGCGCAGGGCCCGGGCTAATAAGCCGAGATGAGCTTATTGCCTGGCAGGTATCCAGCAGCACTGCTCACCTTTTAGCATCTGTGCCCTTCACAAATACAGTTGTGTGTTTGGTGCTGCCTGCGTTTTTTTCGTTTGTAAACAAGGAGGGTTTAAACTGAGCTCTCCAAACAAATGAGAAAAACTGCTTAAAGAAAGTGGAGAGTGATGTGTAACATCTTGGGCGGATGTTGAAAGGGATTATAACAGGCTGAATAATTAGGAAACAACCACTGAAGATTTTGGAGTTGACAATTTCCAGGAATTAAAAACAATATTCTAAAACAGCTGATGCGCTTTATTCGAAATTGAAAGGGATGCCAAGAATTCAATTTGGGCGAACGCGGTTTTTCTTTCTTCTTCCTGAATTTAAACTTTGAACCTTTATTTTAGTTTTTGTATTGGAAATGACTAAAATAATTTTTCCTTTTTGTAGCTAAGCACTTAATCAGTCTGAATTATTTTTTTAAATTTTACCCGGCCAGTCAAGGTGTTGTTTTTCCGTTGTTTTTGCATGTGCCTCTTGAATCGTCGGGAACCTGATGGATATAATTTGAATATGAAATGGTAATGAAGACAAAAATAGATGTGTGGCTGTATTTTGCCGAATGTCAGTATGCAGGGTTGCTGTAACAGGCTTGTGGTTAGTGTTCCTGCAGAGCACCGGTCTGACAGTGGCCGCTGCAGGGGCAGTCCTCCTCTGTGCCGATCATGGGGTGGCCGTGCCCCTACCAACAGCCAAGTTCTGCTCAGCCCGGCTGAACAGAATGTAGAAAAAATCCCAGGTAGTCCTCCCCGCAAACCCCTCCTCCGCTTCCGCCATCGGGTGTCATTGGGGTGTGACAAATAAACCTGCCCGCCCCCTTTTTAGTACAGATTTACTACAGCAAGGTATCCAGGTGGT
>Ga0181612_157323_pt1 | contig 13545 bp, 8 predicted proteins | sample HoacroProtozoa21_FD_119630 | JGI IMG/M metagenome (GOLD analysis project Ga0181612, IMG submission 119630) | Hoatzin crop microbial communities from Cojedes, Venezuel. Combined Assembly of Gp0051906, Gp0051904, Gp0051908 | reverse complement strand
TTTTTTTTCTCCATCTTTCTAGAAGAGCTAAGAGGTTTTTACACTAATCAGAAACTAACCCTTAAGCAGAATTCACTGAAATGTGTTATTTTTCATGGACACTTTATGTTCAGGACAGAAAATTTCTATATAGCTAAGCTTTGATTTTGATTAATGTTGAATCATCTATTTTCTTGGTTGGCTGTAAAACTTATGGTTAGTGTCCTGAGTCTTTGTTGAGGTGTGGGGGTAGCATGATATCTCGAGAGAACAGGTAGTGTAAGTACCTGAGGAGAGCATTAAAACTAGATTTTGGGGACCGTTGTCCTTGGTTGTTTTTTTGAAGTTAATGGGAAGTCGATTGTCTGGCTGGTAGTAACTGCTGAAAATAGTTTTACCAGTGAATTTCCAGTTTTATTTCCCCTCAGATTTCTTTTGTTTAGTCTTCAATATAATGAAGTCCAAATTTATAGACTAATTTTTCTTCAGTCGTTCCATACACTTTTTGAACTGCTTGGTTTTAAAACTCTAGCTACCACAGCATCCTCTCAGTTACTTGAATAAGTCAAAAGGGAAATGTTAACCAAAGGAAACACTATCAGCAAAATCTGAAGGTTCTCTATATCTTTAAAGATTATCACATATATGCTGTTTGTTACATCACTCCTTTCTTTTACATTGATTTCTGGCTTTTTCTTTCCTCTTTTGGCCCTTTCTGTGTGGACTGAAAAGGAAAAGGTACAGTAACACTGCACTGTGCACGTACCCTGCATGAACAGCTCCTGTCTTGCCCAGTTTGCATGTTGTCTGTGCCAGACTGTAAGATGCCAGATAAGAAACGACTAAGGCAGTGCAGTAACCAGTCAGTGGACAACACTGCTGGCCAGTCTGGGAATTGGTTATTGCATGTACATGCACTGCATGCTTCCAAATTCTCCAGGCAAGAACAGCAGAGGAACAAGTGAATGTGCTGTTTAGAATGTTTTAGGGCAGCAGATCTATAACTGTTATCAAAGGCATTATTTCTGGGCAGGACATGAGCTCCTCCATGAGATCACCACCCATCTGTTCCTGCCTGAGAGCTGTCAAGTGGGAGCACTGTGGAGTAGGTACCCAATTCAAAGAGCCACAAGCCAGAAACTCTGTGAAACCTGGCAAGCAGACAACAACTTCAGACAGCCCTGCTCATGCCCTGCATGTGTGGCTGAGGAAGGGACCAGTGGGTTCGTGCTGCGGTAGCCACAGGTGGTCTGACTGAACCCTTGCCCTGAATAATCATTTTCCTAGCTGAAGCTGAGGGCAGGGTGTGGGCAGGGGGGTTCAGCATGCCCTGGTTTAGGGGAGAGCTGTTGTGCTATTGAGGGCGATGGTGTCTGCAGCCTGTCCTGTTAGCTCGCCGTCGATTGTCCTCCTGATCCCCAGGCCCAAGAGGGATATACCTCCTGGGAGAGCACTTACTGGTACTGTGCCTAATAAAGGTGGGAGGAAAGGACGCAGTCGTAAACTTTGTAATATTTGAATAATTCTGCAGGAAATAAAGCAGGTCTTTCAAACTCAGGAAAGTCATGGCTTAAAGAAAAGATCTTGATGAAAACCTGGTGATCTGAGAAGTAATAACTTCTGGAGTGCTATGCTTATTCCTTTGTTCTGGACAGTGACTTGTTTCATATTCACAAATTTGTTTTTATTCTTTACTTGTGGAGCAGTATCAAAATGCCTTCTCGTTTTGACTTCAGACTTTGAGAGCAACACAAATAATTACTGCCAGAATTTTTTCAGATTAAGAATTTCTTTATGTAAATTGCATAATTAAAAATATTTTTTAAACAGTTGATAGCCACCTTCTTTTTAAGCATTTGGAAAAAGCTTTTTGTGCTTAACCCTAACTGTGCCTTAATTCAAAGCTGGTAATGTTAGTCTGGAAAACCATCAGATTATCTTTTATAATCTTTTGCTTTTATCCATTTTTATTATGCTACCAGGTAGTTAATAGGAGCTCATTGATTCAGGCATCTTGCTTTGCTTTGGAAGCAATTTTATCCACCTTATTTGTAGCTAGTATTTAAAAAACAAAATCTTACCTAATGGCTCCTCCGTCTTTTGACTGGCTGGAAACAAGAACAAGTACTGGCGTGGGTTTCTATGGGCTTAGCTTTCCAAGTGACTCTGACTTCTTTCTTGACTCTGAAAATGCATCTCTGGCAAATAATGGGCACTTCGTTCTTAGGAAGGAATAACTTGAGTCATACAAAGCGTTTAATTTTGGGGAGGGGTGGGAGTCTTGTTTACTTTGAATTAATATTGGGGCAAAGGAAAAAAGAAAATGGATTTGAAAGTTCACGTTGGGTATACGTATAAAGATGTAAAGCTGGATTGAAAGTGGTAGTGATTCTGAAGGTGCTGCCCTTTTCAGAGAAAGCTGTGAAAGATTCTCCTTTTTCATGCCTTACAGGAAACAGGTTATTGATTGAATTACTGACAGGTTTGAGAAGAAGTGGAAGGAACTGAATGCAATTCACCTGTAATAGCAAGAGCTACAGTATTCACCTTATTTTTAAACATATTTCTATGGTTAGCAGATGGCCTTTTTGTAAATGAACTGTATTTCCAGACGTCTGGAACAGGAATTATTTCTTTGGGACTTGAAGGACACCATTTGGAGAATACCTCTCTGGGGAATTTGTTTTCCAGCTGTAGCTCTGTGTTCTCTAAGCTTCCATGGAAATCTTAACTGATTTTTCTTTCTTTTCTTTGACCTGTTCTGATCTGTGGCATGTATGCCCTTGTCACAGTGATGTCAAGGTGTTTCCTAGCAGTGTAGAAAAGGATGGGTTTTGTTTCCATCACATGACTTCTGTTTTCATCCTATCCTAATAAGGAGAGTTGTGTGCAGAGCAGTGGCCTTGGTTGTGAAGCGTTTCCACTGCCTTGCGTGTGGTGATAGAGGTGGTGCCTGAAACGCCTTGCCTGGCCCCTGGAGCAGAAGGTGCAGTGGTTTGCTGTGGCATCGGACTGACCTTCAGGAAGGCTCTCAGTTGTGCTGGAGTTGCAGTTGCAATGAATTCTGTGTTGCTTTTCTAACTTCTCGCTATAGTGAAGCAATTTTGGCTCCATGTTCCTGTTATGTATTGAATGCTGGCAGCATGTTTAAACAGTAACTTGTGTGACTGTTGGAGCTTTCGGGGAGTTGCTGCTGTACACGTAGGTTCAGCCAGTTCGAACCCTCACATTCTCCTTGGCTTTCAGAGGATTTTATCTTGAACAAGATAAAATCACATTCATTTGAAAAGCTAATGAAAAGTAGTGTTTTACACAATTTCTGATTAACTGTGAAAAATAATCTGCCTGTAGTTAACTGAACATCTCTTACAGTAGAAGCAGTATCTTTATGAAACTTTTTTAAGTGTAAACAAGCGTCAGTTCTCATTTGAAAATACAGCTTCTTTATTCTATTTGGCATAAACCAGACTGCAGAGGAAGAAAGGGGAGATGCTTCCTTCTTCGTGCAGTGTCAGGTGTTGTGCTGGCAGGCACAGAGGAGCAGAAGTATGTGAAGAACAGGTAGCCTTTTCCAGAACTGCCTGGGCTGCTTGTCACCTGAAGAAGAGATGATGGCTTTCATTGATGTGGTCAACCGGAGGCACCTTTCTCTTTTCCTCCCACAGATTTCAAGAGTAGAGCTCTTCAACATTCCCAAGAATCCCGATGTCTTTGAGCACCTGTAACAAATGGTGTCCTCTTTGACCACTACTGTTGTCAAGTTTTAGATAAAAACTGACAGTTTTCTATAGTTCCTGAGCCTTCCTTGTGCATTTGCAAGACAGAGCGTGAACTTTCTGTCTCTCCCAGACCATGTCTCATTTGGTGTGCAGAACAAGTGGTGTTTGTAACACCCTCTCTGTCCCTGCCTATCTGCTACCACTCTGCAGATTTTGTGGGAAAAGGAATTTTTTGCTTTCCTTTGGGCCACTACAGCAGATGAGTTTATTGAGGTAGATGCCGGAAAACAAGGAATAGAGTGCAAAAAGTATTTGAACTTGGCCCTAGCCTCTTCCTCCTCACCCTAAGCAGTGCTGTAGAGTAATCCGTGAGTTCAGGTACTCTTCTTGCTAGTGTTTGTTTTGGTCCTCCCACTAATGCCTCTTTGTACTGGTAGACTTTGAAAGGTAACTCCCACAGTGTGTGTGCTCAGCCATCAGTCTGTCTGGGCAGGTTGATGAATACATCACTTCGTATTGGGGAAGAAATGAGAGATACATCCATGCTCTGTTTCACATCTAGCACATCACTAGCGGTGCTGCAGCTTGGAGAAATATGTCCCATGCCTTGGGCAGTGCTTCCAGGGGTTTCTGGTGCTCAGCTGCTCTCTGTTCCTCTGGATCCTGTCCTTTCCCTTCCTTGTGCAAGGTGGAATCCTGCATACAGTATTATTGTGGCGCTTCTGATGTCTGCTCTTCATTCCAACAGTCCTCACAAAGCGTCTTTTCTTCCTCCCCTACTCAAAAGCACATCAAAAGTGGAGGGAGGTGGAAAAAGCAGATCCAGAATGTTTGTTTTCCTAACTTTTAAGAGCAATGCACCAGACAGGCAGAGGGTTATCATTCATAATGCCTGAAGTGCAGTATCTTATCAGGCAATTTTTAGTCTCTCTTGGTGGAAGCATACAAGAACTGAGCACAGACAGAGGTGTCTGGTGTTTGTTGTCTGCAGGGAGCAGGCTGGGCATGGCTGTACAGCAGTCCAGTCCCCTGGGAGGCTGTGCAATGGCCTGGAAAGGGAAGCTCTGTCACAGAGTGGTGATCATTACTGTTTGCTTATAAAGTAAGGGCTATGTGGACTAGAACTCATTGAGCATTTTAACTGTGCAAGTTGGGGATGCAAGTTCGTTTTCGCTCCAGCTTCTGGCCTTTATCAACAAAAGCAAGGAATAAATGTTATGTAAAATTACACTTACCGAAAGCCTGTGTTAGGGATTTGTAGTTGATGTTCAAATCGACTTACAGAAGTGTAAGACTGGGAAGACAGAATTAATTTTCTGTCGTCTTCCTTGCTACAACTTCAGCACTATTGCAGAACAGTAAAAGGAAAGCTAGATGTTGCTTTGATTTTTCTAGTAGTTTCTTCTTCAGTTTGTAATACCTCTGCATTTCCATATTCACTGTGGCTGTTTTGTACTTTTTAAAATAATTTCTATATTTCCCTGCGAGACAGTGTCCCACTATCTCTGTACTAACATGTGCTGTCATCTTGCAAACTCTTTTTTGAGAATTTAACTGGAAGCCTGTGAATTGTTAATGTACCCCAAGTAAATGATATATGTAAATAATTGCATGATGTTAATTTTAATTATTTGTATTTGGTTTTCTTTAATTTCTTACTAATTGTTTTGCTCTAGATCAAAACCAGGCTCTCCGACTGTGTCTGGGCAGCACCGCTGTTGGGGCCCAGTATGGGGCTATCTCTGCTCTCAGTATCAACAATGACTGCTCAAGGCTCCTGTGTGGCTTTGCGAAAGGACAGGTAATTCCCATCGGATGAGATGGTCCAGTGCTCTGTCCGTCTGCAGACTGTTCCCGAGAGACTATCCAGAGGTGACAATAGCTCCAAGCCAAGCACACTCAGTATGTAGCTGTTTGTTAGTTGTTTTTGTGACAAGGAGCAGTAAGTGTGGCTTGATCTGCCCAGAGCTTTTTTGACCAGTCAATTCCTACATCCAGTGAGCTAACTCAAATTGTTTGAGGTAAGTTTCTGTGGAGAAAGTAGGTAAAGCAGAATACAGTGAAGGATTCAATTAATCATGGCTCGCTGTGACATGAGTCCTGCTCCTGTTAAACTGAAATGTGCCATGGTGCACCAGGACGACCAGCTTAGTCTTTCTAGGTCACTTCGTGAGATCTATGCTTTGCAATTAAAGCTAGTTTTTACTGTGGTGATAACTTGAAAGTCTGGACGCTCGTATCTAGCCCCAAAGTTCATTTTTACCAATAGCTTCTGTTGTATGACGGAAGCAGTATAGCTTTTGAATGCAGGGGAAAAAGGGTTTGAGTCTGCTGTTGTAGTTTAATGCCCTTTTCTGGACCTAAAGAGAGAAAGCAACTCCTGAACAAAAGTTACAGGACTGAAACTAAACCAAAACAGATAGAAGTTAACTTGGTAAAGTTTAGAGGTCCATGGAATGCAGGGAAGGCTACTTTGTTTTGCTTTTTAGTTTCACTTCCCTTTGCTCCTTTGGCTTTCACCTTCGTTCTAGATAAAACACACTCCAGTGCCTATGATAGGGCTAAATGACAGACTGCTCCAGACCATGTGGAAACACAGATTTGATCCAGGCAGAGCAGTGGCCAGTTTTAAATGATTCTCAGATAACATATTTTGGCGCAGCAGTTCTGAAACATCTGGTCTATGAAGCTTTGATAGATGGTTTATGGAACCATATAAAATAGTATTTCCAACAAAAAGTTTGATTTAAATTGTAATCTCAGCTCTTCTGGGCTAAATATTCCTTAGTTATGCAGTAAGTAGTTTGGGACTTCCTGCTTTTTGGTTGAGAAATTGCCTGAATTTAATATCTGAGTGCAAGCCAAGCTGTATACTCCTACCTGAGATGTCATGCTGAGCAAAGGCAGGAGGAATGGAGTGACAAGGTTCATGGTAGCCATGGAGATGCTTGAGTTTTGTGATGGATGTTATCAGAGATTATTCAACTGTTCACTGATTCTGTGAGAGAGAAATGCATGGAACCACTTTGAACAGCGTTGCGTGGTAGCAGCAGTATCTTACGTCCTTTAATTGTGTTATCAGGCAGATAGCTGCAAGGTGAGTGAGATCAAGCAAGTAGTAGAGTTTGCCAAAAGGACATAATTCAGAGTAGCAAAGATAACTCTAATGTTAAGATAATGGAGAGGACCCCTTGACACTAAACGTGTGTACTGAGAACAATCTGCTTGCAGATCACAATGTGGGATCTGGCCAGTGGGAAGCTGCTACGATCAATAACAGATGCCCACCCACCAGGAACAGCTATTTTGCACATCAAGGTAACAGACACTACATGTAGTCCTTGTATATTACTTTTTTGTTTGTTTAAAACACACTTCAGTCAGATGTGTTGACTCTCCATATGTAGTATTTTTAGATTTACAGATGAGAGCAGCTACCTAGGATCTATACGGCCATAGTATCCAGAGGTGAGAAAAATGAGCAGAAATTCTATTTGAAAAAGAAAATGAATATGTCACGAGCTGAAGTAATAGTACCCGGCTGTGAGTTGTACTGTAACAAACAACAGTTGTTGTCTATTATAACTGCTTTTACTGATTACAAAATCTGTGAAGAATTAGTTGCTATAATACATTTCTGTAAAACTTGCAGTGGTTTGAACTGGATATGTGACATGCCAGCTTTAAACTTAAAAGTCTGAAGTGTAGAAAGTAGCTTCTGTCAGCAGCAGCTTTTTCAAAGGACTTGTTAGGAATGTTTGGGTTGAAAGAGAAATAATCTATGGCTTCTTGATCAACGTAGTGTTGTTGTCACACACAAACTCATACCTGATTTTGTGCATGACTTTGTTTTATGTGGACCTCTCCTACCAGAACAGAGTGCTCCTTGGCAGCCTTCTCGTAGCAGTGACTTTGGTGCATCACCCAAACTATTCTCTCTCTTCTTCTTTCCTGGACCTTGCTGAGACATCCCAGACCTATAGTGTCACACATGGAACTAGTGTAGTGGGTCTGATGGGACACATTGCTCAAGGACAGGTTCTCATGTGCTGGGTGGTCTGACCTGGCTATCAAAAAATGTTTTGTGGGCTTGACGGTGCCCCCTTACTGATTCATCTTCCACACTTCCATCTCTGCTATCTTTGCCCTGTGCATGAAGATAAATATTGCCCTGCGTGTGGTCCTCTGCTGCTAGTGGCCCCCTTCCCTATCTCATGATCTGATGGCAGTACCAGCATTGAAGAGCACTCAAACACTGCTGTACAGCCCAGATGCTTGTGCTACTAGATGCTGGTTTGCAAAGTCCTCCAGAAGGGTGCCTCAGCTGTGGCTGTGACTCTTTCTTATCTTTATTATTTAGTATCACTAGTACTTCTGGATGTTTCTGATTTTTGGTCTGTTTGTGACTGCGGCCCATTCGCCAGCTCTGGCACCAACTCATGGGCTTGAGGCTGTGAGTAGTTTTCACGATAACAGAGCTTTTGGTATGCTATAGTTCTGAGCTGCGACAGAAAGTAATGGGACTTTGGTAACCAAGTCTAGCAATAGGGCTTGCTGGAAGGCTGAAGATGAAACACAAAACCTTGCTTTTCTTACACGTCATAAAAAAAGCCAGTAATTGTCTCACCTCTGTATGTTAAAGGTGTCTTTCTGGTAGGTACAACACTTGCACTTTGTGCTATTAATAATGCCATAGCATACATTTTTCTATCTGTTTTTTTGGTAGTTTATTTCTTAGTGCCACTTTTAATCTAATTATCTTTTCAGTTTACAGATGACCCAACACTTGCAATTTGCAATGACAGCGGAGGCTCCGTATTTGAACTGTCGTTTAAGTAAGACAATAACTTTACCCATAGAAAGTACAAGAAACTAATGTTGGGTCATAGTTTCTAAAAAACTAAAACCTAAGCAAAAATCCCCACTGGAACCAATAAAGCCCCTGTCTGAATGTTGAAGGTGTAATTTAGGGCTGCAGCTGAAGCAAGGTGCTGTCTGGCAGTGCAATAGTCAAAGAATAGCCCAAGTTATTAAGGTATCCAGTGTATTGTCCAGAATCCTGGCATTCCTTGTGGGCACTTGGTAGTTATCATAAAAGTACTGCTTCTTGTTTTCCCTTGTTTCATTAGTGAGAGCTGTCCTGCAGTAACTGCTCATTTTCTTCTTTGCCTCTTCAGGAGGACAAGGAGGAAGGATTGACTGCCTAGAGTGTCTTCTCGGGTCCAGGAATTTCCAAAAATTTACTGTTAAATAAGATCTTAAGAATTCTTGTCTGTATCTGAGCACCTGTATGGGACTGCTTCCAGTGACTCTTTAAAAACAATATTTATGAAGAATCACTCTTGAGATCTCAGGATATTGTTGGGCTGATGTCATCTTGATAGCTGGCCACCAAGCTGGTTTCTTTTCTTTGTAGGAGGGTTATGGGAGTGAGAACGTGTGAATCTCGATGTCTCTTCAGTGGCTCAAAGGGGGAGGTTTGCTGCATCGAACCATTACATGCAAAAGTGGATCTGAGAGACCATCCTATCACCCAGTATTCACTGCTGGCCATGGCCTCCCTCACAAAGGTAACGCTGCTTGCAGAAGGCTTTGTGTGAGAAATCACAAAGGAGAGTTTTTCTGGTGTATACTGAAACATTTTAATCTTTTTGTTTTTCTTGAAGATCCTGGTTATTGGCCTGAAGCCGTCCCTGAAAGTGTGGATGACCTTTCCCTATGGTCGTGTGAGTAAGGAAGCCAAACAGTTGCTTTTTGGGTTGTGGCTGCAAACAGGTCCCAGAGTGAAGGGGATGAGAAAGTTGGGTATAGCTACTTTATCAGCACGCAGTAAACTCTGTTGTGGAATTGCAGTGGTAATCTGCTGGTCTGGTGTGGGTAGAGAGCAGGTGAAAAGGCTGCTTTCACCTGTACCTATGTGAAGATGCTGAATTTTTCCAGTGAGTAGGAAGGGAGGAACACAGGAGTCCCTCAGCTGCTTGTCTTCCCTCCTGCAGCCTGGATGCAGCCACAGATGGGACGTTGACCTGAGCATGACTGCAGTCACCTTGGACTAGGGCCATTGCTTTACATAAGAACGATAGAATAGAACCCTTAACTGCAGGGACAGAAACAAAGTGGAATTACGGCACTAAACAGACTTCTAAACTCTTAATTATTTGCTTTCATTAGTCGCTGGTTTATTTCTTCTCGGAAAAGCATCTGAGGGAAGACTTGGGATATGTTAGATGGGGAGAATGGAGACAAGGCTGCTGGCAAACTGCAGCTTGTCGTAGTCCATCCATCTGTGTGAGACTGGATCTCCACTAAGCAGCTAGGACACAGGTTTGTTCTGACTGGTCACACACGTTGCCCTTAAACTGTGTGGCTGGACCAAAGAGCGCAAACTCAGTGCTCAGCTGCCAGCAGACCAGAAAATTGCTTTACAGCCTGTGTGTGCACATGGCAAAGTCAGTGAGGAGCAGCCGATGAACAGCGTGTGTCCTGGAGCTGAGGTTCTGCCTTGCGTACCTGAGATACTGGCTGTGCTTTTTGTCCAACAGATGGACCCTTCTAGTGTCCCTCTTCTGGCGTGGCACTTTGTCGCTGTACAGAATGCTGTGAACCCCATGCTTGCATTTTGTCGAGGAGATGTTGTTCATTTTCTTCTGGTAAGCCTTGGATGTTTTATGCTGCTTTTCAGAAAGTCATGTATTATTCACATGTTCAGTTGACTGAGCCCATGTCTCAGTGAAAGTATGGTATCTGTGCGTGCTAGGGATGTCTGCAGCTTGCAGCCAGCTTGGGAAAAGAAACCTGGTGGTCATTGCTCTTCAGCAAGCAGTGGTGCGCTTCCCTGAGAATCTGGAAGCATGAGCTTTGTGTGCCGGAAGTGTTGATTTGCAGCTTATCTCCTTTTTACTGGAGGGAGAAGAATGTGGATTGTTTTCAGGGAGATCACATGAATTTGAGATAGCATTTTATTTTTTGCTTCAAAACGTGAGTCTGGAAAAAACTTGTATAAACCACTGAGAGACAACAGCTTTCAAGTCCTGTTGGCGTGTGACTTTAGGGCATGCTTCTCGTCCTGTTTAGATCTGCAGAAATTACGCATGCAGATACGGTTGTTTGAAGATGATTTTGTGTCTGATTTCAGTATGAGAGCACTACTTAGGCTTCAGAAAATATGACATTTTGGCTTTGGAGGGCTAAGTTTGTTTCCCAGCTCTGCTATCATCTTGGACCTTAAGCTTTGCTCAAGCACCCAGACATTTTGTTGTCTGTGTTGAATCATCTTTCTCCTCTATCTTCTCTCTTGGTAAACTTGGGGAGAAAGAAAAGGGTCTAAGTTTAAGCCTGTCTTGCTGGAGATGTCTGTGCATGCAATAGCACCAGCCTCTGTGCAGATACCCAGCTCAGCTGTGGCCAGTTGTGCTACTCTGCTGATAGGTGACTAAACAGCAGCCATGTTACCTGAACTGTCAAAGTATTAAAAACCCCCTTATTTTTCTTTGCAGAATGCTTTTTTACATGGTGATGAATGAAAGCCAGCTTCACATTAACGTTCTGTAGTTCTGACTTTTATGATCAGAAAGTACAGTAGTTCCTGCATGGGACGAGAGAACCCTTGACTGGGAGTTGTCCTGCAACATCTCCCTTCAGTTCAGTATTCCAGTGGGACACGGGAGTCTGTGAATGAGAATCAGCCCTTCTTCAGTGCTCACTGTACGAATGCTGTAGGTCTGCACCCCTTCTAGGAACTGAATTGCCTTCCACAGTGTGGGAGGTGGGGCGGGGGGAACAATCCCTTGAACACATGTAGTGCCAGCTTGTTTATGACATACAACTCTTGTACTACAAATAGACTATTTAAAACTGATCCAACAGAGAGCACATATTTTTACTGCCCCCTGCTCAGAGCCTTCTGTTTCCTCGCTTACATGAGTGCTTTTGAAAGTGAGACATTACGGTCCGTTTGAGAAGCGTGTGGGCTGCTACTGCTCCTGGGAACAGAGAGGTTGAGCTGAAGAAAGTGTTTGACTTTGAGTCAGCCTTGTCTGATTTCCGTTTTAGGTAAAGAGAGATGATACTGGTGCAATACATGTCACTAAGCAGAGGCAGCTTCATCTACACTATGACCTCATCAACTTTACTGTAAGTCTCAATACTATAGAATGGTTAATTTTTATTTTTTGCACTACTTTTCTTATAAATGTATCTGAATAGCCCTTAGTTCTGTAGTATTTGTTTTATAAATTTAGCACAAGAACTGACTGTATTTATCTGGAGCTCACTAATTGAAAACATCCTTAAACTTGATGAAAAACCAACATAAGGGAACTAGTAGCATGCAGGCAACAACACTGCCCCTTCTTGGGAAGGCGGGGGGATAGCCTTGTTCAGCAAGTATTTTCAAGAGCTAGAGAGAATCTGGGAAGAAAGATTTTTATTCTATATTCTTACAAAACAAAGCAGACTTCTGTGTAATTGGCTCAGTAAAATTCTAGTGTTGCCACATGCAAGTTCTTACCAAAGCACCGTAATTGTTTGATGCTTTAAAAAAAAAAAAATTGCTCAATTCTAAAACACATTTACAGAATAAGGAGAATAAAACATGAAAGGCCAGAACACCAAGATGGATATCCACAGCAGCCAGGATTTAAAGTCTATTAACAAATACGCTTGGTTATTTAAAAAAAAAAAGTGTAAAAGCAGGGTAAAAAAGCCTTTTTATTTGCGGGGTTTTGGACTTAAAAGTGGAAGCCACAGAACACGGATGACAGGCTTTGAGTTAAACTTAGATGTCTGTTTATTTTTCTGGTGCCTCTTGATGCTATATTCTCCTCCTAAGGGGTTTGAGAACTGATGTTGTAGTAGTCATGTTTTTGAGACCTGTAGATAGAAAGTGTACTAGCACATAAGCAGTGCACCAAGAGGACAAGAACTCTGGTGGATTGCTGTTTGTCTGCATGTGTTTTCTGCAAAGAAGGTTACTTTTTCTCAATGTTAAAGCTGGTACTCCAGAAGGAGCCTCCCTGTCTTTACCCTGTGGAGGTATGCATGGGTGCTGTTGTGAAGCGTGACCGTGTATAGTAACAAAGCTACTAGCCGTCCTAGAACTTCCAGTATTGATACTCTGGAATATATCCAAAGCCTGTTTAATTGGCCTCTAATTGTGTATGCATTGATGAAATCTGCAATTTGTTGCTTTTTCAGTGGATAAACTCACGGACAGCAGTGCTTCTGGACAGTGTGGAGAAGCTGCATGTTATAGATCGTCAGACGCAGGAGGAGCTGGAGACCGTAGAGATCTCGGAAGTTCAGCTAGTCTACAACAGCAGCCACTTCAAATCGCTGGCTACGGGAGGCAACGTCAGCGAAGCCCTGGTAGGCACAAATGACCTGCTTGTGTTAGCTAACTCTGTTTCAGATATGCCCCAAGTGGGGGAGCCTGGAGCTTTGGAAAAAACTCGATTTTGAAGCATCTCAGAAATTGTACATGGTGTTGATGTGGCCAGCTAACAGACAGTTCACATTTTCTTTTGTGCGTTGATGTTTTTAGGAGATGCTCTTAAGTTCCCAAGCTTTGGAATACTCCGTACAGGAAAAAAGCTGATGTGCCTCATTCTTTGAGATTTCTATACGCTTTTCTACCTTGTGTGCCACAGATATTCTGCTGTAGCAGTGCCTGTGCAGCACATGCATTCCATGCTGTCCTCTGTTAGCTTGTCATGCCGGGGTAGAGTGGATGAAACATAGTATCTATGCTTGTGGGTACTATACTTCTCTCTTGTTTGAAGTGAAAACCATCCATACTGGTGGAAGGTGCAACACTGCAAACATTGTTTTTTCTACTTTTTACTCTTTT
>Ga0181612_177845_pt1 | contig 13546 bp, 7 predicted proteins | sample HoacroProtozoa21_FD_119630 | JGI IMG/M metagenome (GOLD analysis project Ga0181612, IMG submission 119630) | Hoatzin crop microbial communities from Cojedes, Venezuel. Combined Assembly of Gp0051906, Gp0051904, Gp0051908 | reverse complement strand
CCAGCGGGTCCGCCCCAAGCCTGTACTGATGCATGGGGTTGTTCCTCCCCAGGTGCAGGACCCTGCATTTGCCTTTGTTGAACCTCATCAGGTTCCTCTCTGCCCAACTTTCCAGCCTGTCCAGGTCACGCTGAATGTCAGTACAGCCTTCTGCTGATGGGGCTCATCCACTAGCAGAGAAGCAGAGAAGTTGAGTGTCTTTGCCGCAGCAAGTGCCATGCTAAAAAGCATGTCAGATGTCTGAGCAAACACTTTCAAAGATATCCTGTGTGCTACAGGAATTTAGTGGTGTGGTGTTAGGCTTTCCTGTTTAAAAAAAATCCTGCTATTTGCCTGAGTATGTTATTCATTGTGGGGGAAAGGCTATTTGTCTTCACAGTTGCATATTTTCACCTGATCTTCTACGGTTGTCTTGTTCCGTTGACTGGTGTCTGCTTATTGCCTTGTTTTGTTTCTTTTTTTCCTTTTCCCCCGTTAGGCCAAACTTAGGGCCTTTCTCCTAAATGTGCAGCTACCCTAAAGGTGTGCAAAGGCTTTCTTCTGCATGCAGCACAAATCACAACAGATGGTTGCTCTGTACTTGACAAGAGCAAGTCCATGCACCCGGGCAATTTCTGTTATGAAATAAGAAAACAATGAAATCTTTATATAATCAGCTATGCTTTACTCTTTCATTTATTATTTTCCTAAACTCAGCCTGCATATAATGCAACCAGTTGAGGAAGGTTGTAAAGCATTTATCCTCATTTTTCTGGACTAAAGCTAAAGTGATGGGATCAAATGACCTGCATACAGGACAGGTAAGGTCCCCCCTAAAACTGTAGGTAACAGCATTTTTTTCAGAATCTTTAGAGGCACAGCTGCTACAGATGGGAATTTTATATTCAAGATGCATAGAGAAGCATGCTTTATATATTGATATTAATATGCTTTTTTTCAAAGAGGAAAACTTTGTCAGCATTTTCTCCTGTCTCTAGCTGTTGTTGTACTGAAATAACATTTCTGATTCAAAAAACCCAGAAGTCCTCATATATCTGTATATTTTATCATAGTGATTTGAAGAATGAGACATTTAACCTGTAAGCTCATTGATAATGACACGTGTAACCTAAACACCATGTTAAGCGCAATAAATTTTAAGGGACTGTGTCCAAGTGAAGGCCTTAAACAGTCTTTGATTTATGAATGTACAACCCTTATTGACATTGGGGAGTGTGACATTCACAGCAAAGACTTTGTGCAGGGTATCCTAATATCCAACTATCACGTCAGTATTGTCTTTATATTCAGAAAGGAAAAACCTCAGTAAGAATTTAGTGGGTTTTTTGGTATGGGTTATTGATCTAAGCATTAAAAAGTTTCCAAAAGAGATGCTAAAAGAACAAAATCTGAAAATTATAGCTGTCCAAGACTTCAAATCTTTAGAGCTAGATCAATAAAAGAAATAAGAACATGTATACTTGGAAAAAAGCTATTAAAAGGCAGATGGGGAAAGAAGTTTTAATGGCGAAATTTTGACTTAGACTGATATGTCTTTAATTTGCATAATTCTGCATGCATAAGTGTGCAAGATCGTGTGTGATATCTTATGTCTTCATTATATCTGAACTACAACAGCTAACAAATTGTCAAAATGAATTATGAATTACTCCACACTTCCAGAAATTATCACAAAGTAATATCTTTACAATTTTTCTGTTAGCTGAAGACTTGGAAAAAAACAAAACAAAGCAAAACACCAGTTTGCAAGGAAAAAACAAGCCAATCTTACTGCAAGAATTTGTATATGTGTTTTCCCTCCCTGTGTGCTCAGCCCTCCTTTTCCCAGTTCTTAACGGATGTTAGCTGCATAAGAACAGCAGAGCAACTCAAGATGTAGATTGGAATATCACCTCAAACCCTATGATTGCTTTTTTACTTGAACTTTAACTGCTCACCGGAAGCTAACAAACAAACAAAAAGATACGATTTCAAAGGTTTTCTTTCTGTAACTCAGTACTCGAGTTTGGGGTTGCTTTCTTTTGCTGCTGTATATATATATTCAGAGTCTAAAAATAGCATTTCTGTTCACTTGCACATATCCATCTACGGTTATCTTCCTTATTTATACACAATATGCAAAATTTGATAGGAGACTTTGGATTCATATTTGGGACCTGACAGCTAATAACCCTGCCTGTTAAAATGATAACCCTAAACGTGGGATCCAAGTGATAAATGCCTGTACAAGAAAGGACCTTTATCTTCACGTCTGGTCGCGTCCTTCATCAGGGACTGGCTAAACGCACTCATAAGCTGCCTCATGAAGCCTGGTCTTTGAAGTGGCTTTTTCAGCAAGTTTATTTGAAGCTTTGCATTCTTGCTGTTATTATCTGAAGATTGTTCCTAAGGAAGATGCTGTGATGGCTGTGAAGCTTGCTTTCAGCCTGAATTTATTTATGGCCAATTAATCCCATTTGTTCTTCTTCCTGCATTCTTGTACAGTATAAATAACTTTCCCTTATGTTTTCTCCCCCTCTACTTTTCTTTTCTGATATAGGTACAAACCTTTTCCCACTCTCTCCCTCGTCCAAAATTTTTTGTTTGTTTTTAAATAAGCTTAACAAAGCACATAGTTGCAGCCTCTTGTAAAACAGGTTCCGTCTTTTTCTGCTCATCCTAGTAGTTGTTCTCTGCATATGTTCCACTTTGGATTAATCTCTCTTGAAATGCATGACTAGAATTGCATACAATACTCCAGATGACAGCCACCAGTATTCGGAGCAGTAACATTGATATTCCTTAGGGTCTAACAGGAATACATTTTAGGATTACTTTTGGTTTTTTCATGGCTGCATTACATTGGTTCCTTAGTCAGCCTGTGACCAATGAGTGCAAAGGAAGAACAGAAGGAGATCTGGTTGTTTCCAGCTGATGAGTTGGTGTATGCTTGGTTTATGCAATTACATAGCCAGCTGCTTGGGATATGTCATTTGCAGGAAAATTCGAGAGGCAGCAAAGTATATGCACAGAAGACTGAAATTTGGGCTCAAGTGCAAAATGTGAATGTGAGCATCTAAAGCATCCAACAGCCAGGCCTGTTGCATGACTGTAACACAGAGAGCGAACATCTGTAAAGTGTGGAAGTGAATGTATGTCTGGATTTCAAACACTCAGTGAATTTTAAAGTATTTATCTTACACTCGGGCATGATTCTCTTGCTTTGAAACAAAAAAAATAGTGAAAATGAGATGTATCCACAGTCTGAATAGTACTAATGTAAGGGCTATGAGATGTTTTGAATTTATGTATGTCCCATGATGTCTATTTTTGACCCAGGTTTATGGAACATCTGCATGATGCCAATTTAATGATGCTTATATCTTCACAGATGTACTGCAGCTAGCCAGCTGTGAATACTCTTAGTGAAGAAAAATCTTTCACGTCCATCTCTTTCTCGCCCTTCCATGTATAGAATATTGGTGGAGAGCGCTAGTAATTATTTACCAGTCTATGGTTTTATAGAGATTAAGCTTAACTTTTGTAAACTGAACTGCTTTAATTTATCAGTGTTAAGAGTTGTGGCAGATAAATTAATTTAACCAATTAAGAATCAATCTCCTAATTTCCTTTTTTACAGTTGTGTTCTGTTTTGAGACAGGAATGATTCCAGTCCTTATGGCTAAATCTATGCCAGTAGAATAGACGTTCTGAAACGGAGGCCAGAGAGTAGCTGAAAACTCTGCTGGGAAGCTGCTCAAGCTGATTGGCCTCATGCAGAGTTTGTTTTGGTCCCTTGCATTAGCATCATCTAGGGGAGCTGTAGCTGGCAGAGGCCAAAGCAGTTCTGACAATTTAACAGTAGAGGTAGTCCAGTTGTGATGCTCAAGAGTAGACAACAAATGTGGGAAGGGGATGAGAACTGTGGTCAGGGAAGGTTGGTCCAGACAGCTCAGACCTCAGCAACTAAGCAGACATAATTTCTCGTTAGAAAAAACAGTTCTTAAAAAAAAAATAGTGACAGTTGACTGTATTTAATTATCTGGACTTATAGAGAGGCTTTTTTCACATTCTGCATGCAGAAACGAGTGCAGGGAATAGTCCATTACTTATCTCAGAAGATTACTGAAGTTCCTCCTGAAATGGGCAGGCCAGGTGCATGATGTGAAGTTTCTTCCTAGGAAGACACTACCCAAAAGGCTGCTGAGTATTTTGGACACACTAGTTCTCTAACTCTTCCAACCCACTGCAAACCAGAAATATTTGTTTATAAGAGGAAAATCTTTCAAAAGCTTTTCTGCCCATCTCTAATTTCATTTTAAGGGTCTCATTTTTAACAGAAAACATGAACATCTCTTTCACACTCTCGAGGAGTGAACCTTCATTCTTCACCCTCAGTCCTGCCAGAAAGGGAGAACATGCTGCCAACATCTTCTAGCAACACTTAGGAAAATATGAGAAGAAATTGGCCTTGTTTTTTGCTTAGAAAAATGTACATAACTTTTTCACAAAACCAGGCTTTTTTTAGAATGGACAGACCTATAAAAATACTTCATGTTTTTGTGTATAAATTTTATATATACTTATATGATGTTGCTATTCTGCCCAGCCATTCCAAGTCTACTTCAATAAACTAGACAATATCTGCACAAAGAGGGGGTACCTATTGTGACCCTGTATCAGAGATCTTAGTCTGTTTTTGTCTCTACATATTTAACAAGGTATTTTTACTGATATTATGAAGATTACATTAGTTTCCAAACAGTATATATTTTTTAAAGATTACTCATTGCCTAGTGGTTAACATTTTCACACTGTATAACATTACAGGCGTTTTGTCTGAAAGTGTCAGCATTTTGTCAGCCAAAATGAGCTTTAATAAAAGTCAGGCTCTGACAATTTTCTGGAATAACCCAGTGTCTATGTGAACAGGATGTGAAGGTTGGATCTCCTGATGAAAATCAGCGTGAACCACTGCTGCACTCGGCTGACACCTACGTTTCTGTTTCCTCTGTTCTGGTGCATGCTATCAGGTCTAGGCACTTAGAAGGAAGCTGTCACTCACTGTAGCTAATCAATCAAAGTTTGTCACATTCTTGTATGTTTTCACTAAAAACCCAAACTGGGACACCAGATGTGGTGAATACATGGGCAGTCTATGTTTTTGTGTGAAAACATCTGATGTGACAAAAGAGCAATGAAAAGCAAGTTTGGCTTGGAGCACATGCTTTTTTTGTCACAAGCACACTCACTAAATATCTTCATTACCTATATCTCTCTGAGACTGCCGTCACTAATTTAATTTGAGAAAACATTCCCCAGCTATTTTATTGCAAATTTTGTCTAGCAAATTGGTTCTGCTAGTCTTTCATAGTTGTTAGAAGAAGAGAGCTTGGTTGAGGAATAAATCAAACATTTGCTAATATAAAGCTGTTCTCTAGATCCTCAATTCGCCACACAAATCTTTAGATACAGCTGATAAATAAAACGAAGACACTTCTCTGAAAGACCAGAAGATGTTTTGGCTCTGTGTTGTCTCTCCTTGCCACCTCTTCCTTTCATTCTTTTCACGTGTCAGGCAGCCATAGCTGCTTCCATAATACCCTATGAACTTCTTGCTGGGCATTTACAGATCAAACTCCCAAATATGTTGTAGAAAGCTCTCACTGCAGTCATTTACCCTATGGCAACCTAACATGAGACCTTTGCAGAAAATGGATGAGATGATGTCTAGGAAGGGCAGGTATTAGAAAGGACCCCTTCTTTAAAAGGGGGTGAGAAAAATCCAATTTGTTTGTACTTCTGCTTAGGATGAACATTTATGTCAACTGTCCATCTACAAATGTATCTTTAGTGTGAGCTTTCAACAGTACTTTGCAGTCATAATGGCTTGAAAATATCAAGTGATTTAGCTTCTTAAAAGCAAACCTTAACAGGCAGTTCTTCTTTTCACTTGAAAGAGAGATTGAAGAGCAGTGACAGGCAGACACTGAAGGGGAGAAAAAACGCTGTATTGATCTATTAGGGAATGCTTACCATGGCAAAGATGATTCTCCTGTTGATATTTACTGGGATCTCATTCCATAGATCCACAAGGACAAGTCATACTGTATGGGGCTGTTAACACCTTCTGGGAGAAGGGTTTAGCACCTGATACTAATAATTTCCCTTTCTTATTTTTTTAAATTAGAATTAACCATTAGCCCAAATGGACCTACTGAAAACAGAGCATTTTTTGAGGGGCTAGGCTGTGTGTTCTGGATGTGTTAGTTTTTGTATCACTCTCTCAAGATTTGAAATGTTTCCTGCAAAACCTTTGGACACTTTGTGCTCCAAAACATGTGTTTATTACGACATACACAGAAAGGGAACAGCAAGTACAGAAGTGGCTTAGGTGTTGGTGAAGAGAATAAAACGCATCATGATTCCAAGGCAAAAAACAGAGAATGGGTCAAGCATCCCTCATCAGCAGAGATTAAGTCTTGGGTCTTAGACAAGAAGCATTTGACTTTGTCTACTTTCCAGCAATGGCATCTTTCTCAATTTCATGGAATTTCAGCATCAGGCTGATACAACGTCTGCATTTCCAATTTGCCATAAATGCAGTTGCGTATTTGCAGATGTTTGCAATATGTCTCTGTGCTCACTGAACTCCGGTATCTGATGCAGAGTGATGGGCAGGTCCCCAGATGCCTGCAAGCAAGACTGGCTTTGCTTGGAGGATTGGAAGACTGAGCATGCCAAAACATCAAGCAAAACATCCCAGACCTCATGCTCTTGTCGGAAAAGCATGGAAGTGTCCCAGCACAGCTGTACCCTCAGAATCCTATAACCCTTGAAGTCAGAAAGCAGTAGGACCTGGAGTCACTTTGTCCTCCTTGTATAGAATGGAGAAGTATTGGTAAAGCAGGGGACAGAGTTTCTGAAGCATTAGGGTATGTTCCTGCTGCTTCTGCCAATGTTGTCAATAGGCAAGTTTCTCAGTCTTTTTTGCTTTTGTTACTTCTCTACAGAGGATAATTGCCATTGCTTTTAATGAAGCTATGACGCTAAATGGATCCAGTCTAAGAAATACTGGGGTTATGTGAATAAACAGTCGTGCTCTGCTGTTTCCAACTCCCTCCTCCCCATCTCACAGTTATTCTGGTTCTTATTTTCAAATTGATCCCTAAAACAGAGTATACCATGAACTTTCTGTCCAGCTGCAAGCTGCCTGCATCTGACAGCCTGATCTGAATGCACAAGTAGCTGATTATGTGCATAAACAGCAAATACATGCAGTTTTGGAGGCCATTTCTGAAAACTTGACCTGTAAATGCAATAGGTCAATTCAATACATCCGCAATTCTCTTACCTTTTGTGTTTATTCCTGCACTGACTCTCTTTCACAGGCTGTATAGTGGTGTTCCCTGGTGGGGTATTTTTTTAATTTATTTTAATTACTGAGTCTTTATCTTGTTATAAAAACATAATTGCACCAATATTGCATTTTATATTTAATAGAAATGAGAAAAGAAAAAATTCTAATTGATCTCTTCATTCAAACCCGAATAAAATAAACATGGGCAATGATGAGTTGTGGTCAGATCTCCTGGTAGAAAAACTGAGAATTTTTATGAGGATGGATCTTTCCTTGACAGATTTCCAGAGCTTCATGTTTTTTTCATCCAGGTTGAAAATAATTTATCTTCTTATTTTAGCATTGTTGCTTCTGGTCCAGGCCTAAGCAATAAGAAGAAGAGGCACATAATAACAGCTGGTATGTACAGCAATAATGTGAAGATTTATTTAATTCCAACTTCTGATGGTGATGCAAGCAAAAGTCTTTCTTTTATTGCAGTTCAAACAGACAATATATATTTTTTTAACATGTGGTTCAGCTTTTTTTTTTTTCCATTTGGAGTTTAGTTTTTTTTTTAATAAATAACATATTTTGAGTCAGATAGATTCATATATATTCATAAGACCCTTAGAAAAAGTTTTGACATTAAAAGTCCTGCCTTGCAAGTGGTTTTTTATGATGCTGAAATCCTGGTCACTCTGGACCCACTTGGCAGGTGGAGAATTGCTATGTCTCCACAATGTACCTTTAACAATATACTCAGTTGCACCTTTTGTTTGTTATTTTTCACTTTTTTTTAAGATTTCTCAGTCAGAAACACAACCTTGAGAGACATCTTGTCCCCTGAGATATGACAAAAACTGTCCGGGTTGTGGGAAGAAAGGAATAAGACCAAATTGATATCTATTCCTTTCATTGCAGTACCTGACTCAGTTTTTCTGCTGCCCTTGGTAGGAAATGAAACATTCAGAGCCAAAAAAAAAATCAGATGGGTACATTAAATACCTGGTAATCAATCTTATCTGATAAATTCTACATCAGTATTAAGGAAAAGTCAGTTTTCTAATGTCATGGTTCAATGGCCAAGTCCTGTATTCTTCACTTGATAGGCAAATTCAAGTTCACCTTACTGTAGTCTCATAAGACACTTTTGGTTGTTCCTGCTTATTTGAAAACCTATCAGGAATGCCACCACGTGCTTATTAGGAGCTGGGAAATTGATTATCTAAACGATCAAGCCTATTCTGATACAGGACTCCTGGTATGGCTGTGTATTGAAGCAAACATCAGTATCACAGAAAGGCTTGTTTTCCTGTTTGTTTGTTGTCATGTTGCAGTGAGGCTCCAGTGGACTGAGAAAGAAGGAAATATGGATTTTTGGTTTTCAATTAATGAAGCATTTAGTTGCCAGTAAAGTTAATCCAAGTACACCTAAACCTATCTGTTAATATAGTCGAGTTCAAAAATTTTCAATTCAAACTAAAAAGACCTTGTAAAACTGTCTATCAGAATATGCCTATCACATTTTTTGTTTTGTGACTGCTATCTATAACTCCTTCTCAGTCTTCCTATTGCTCTTTATTTTAAAGTCATTAAAATATTCCACTTAAAGAAATTTGTGAAATGGAATACTATGCTCAGCCAACAGTCAGTTTTTCTTCTGAAAATAAAAATACGCTCTGATGTGTCAAAGTAAATTCTGGAGTATGGTATAGAATGAAAAAATCTTTTTCCGTATGTCTCACTTATACTTGTGTGGCTACTCCTAAATGACCATGTGTACCCTTAAAATGGTACATTCCCATGTAATCTTAAAAAGAGTGGGATTCGTAAAAAAAATCTATACTTCTATCTTTGACTAGCAGGCTCTACGTTAAATTAGACACACTGAAGTTCCATGTCATTTTATTTAGTAATAAGAACCAGTGAATGAATTTGAGTGCTTGAAGTAGGTGTGATTGATCAATTTAGATAAAAAGAGAAATCAGAAACTGGCCAGCTATATGAGATGCTTACAAACATAGACAGTTTATCTATTCAAATTTTTGCTTAACTTTTAAGTATCTTTCACGCAATCTTTTTCACCCTTTTGTGCTATCACAAGGCCAGACCAAAGGCTGGTTCTGTTTTTTGAAAGAAAAATTTACTACAGAGAACTTTGATGCAGTAGCAAAGCTGTACTGGAGGATGTGGCTCAAGGTGCAAAGCTAACTCCTTGTGGATTTCACTTTTACATCGAAAGGTGTTATGGTCCCGCAGAGCCAAACTCTTCTGCTATTTTGCTACTCTATATTTTTTTCATTTGAAACTTTAGCGGAAAATATTTTGCAGTCTAATCTTTGGGCTGGGAAGTGTTATGAAAGAGTCTGACAGACTATGTCTTCTGTCATACACCAGCGTCTTTTGCTCTGGCACGAATGAGAAGAGCAACAGGCTCTAATACACAAGTTCTACTTTTAACAGCCAAGTGACTTCACACATTTAACTATAGCTGTGTGAAATTCATCTAAGGCCTCCCCAGTTTTGTCAGCTTAACTTGTCCTTAGCTCCTTTCCCATGACAGGTTCTGGTATACAAGCTGAGCTGCAACTGAGGTGTGGGAAAGAAGAAAATGTAGCATTATTAGGTGAAAAACAGGACCTATTCAAAATGTTCTTAAGCTAATGAATGAGATCCCTATGTCTCAAAGGTAAAAGAAAGTGGCAGAGGGATAGGAGGAAACAAATTTCTTCACGAACTAATTCCACCTCTGAGAAAGATGAAAATTCTCCACCACTCTGAGGAGCAGGTAGCTGAAGCAAAAATGTAGCAGGTCTCCTGGAGAGTGAAATGCGTCTTTGATTTAGATAAACAGTTGGCAAATCTTCTGGTAAAGCTTACCACAAGTTGTAGTTTCAGAAATCACTCGTTGTGCTGGTAACAGTTTTAAATAGGCTTCGCTTTTGACACAGATTGACTCTGCCCATGTGGGGTATTTTTTTACCCGAAGAAACCAGACAATTGAGTGGTTTGGATCAGTATCTAGCGCATGGTGATCACGGAGTCAACAGAACTTAAAACTGGGCACTTTTTAATGTGGACAAGCTGATATGATCTTAGTTTAACAATATGACGTTTTTTCCCTCAGAATGTGTAGGTTTTATCCATTCCTTCACATTTTAATGCTAGAAGAATATGTGTGCACAGTCCACTTGATGAGGAGAACTGGTAGCATATGTAGAATAATGCAAAAATAAATTTTATCTTTGATAAAATTTGCTCTCAAATAACTGTTTCTACAATTAATCTTTAGTCTTGAAACACGATGGCTGACAAAAAAAAAAAAAGCAGGCTCTCTGGTTGTGGAAGAGAAGCATGGAGTACAAACAGCAGGATGGAGAAATGAGTGGAAGTAATTTATTTTTCACATAATTATACAGCCATTTATTCCAGCTAGCGGTTTCTTTTCTTTAAATAGCTGTATATAGTTCCTCAGTAATTTAGTAATTTATGACTTTATATCGATAGCAATCAACATTTTCAATACAAACATGTTTGGCTTCTTCTCCTCTTGCACAAAAAAGACATTGCATTTTATTTCTGAATAATAATTCCTTTGTCCTTAACAAAAAGAAGAACAGAAATTAAACTACATTTTCGAGACAAAGGAAAGGCAGTCTTTTTAAGCTTCAAAAAGAAACATTCGATATTCCTGAGGAAACTGTCACACAATTTGATTTCCTTGTCTCTCACCTCCCACCTCCACCCTCTTTCATTATATTTTTGGGTCCCTATGATGCGGGACCTTTTCTTTGCCCCTTTGATGGGATAGATAGAGCACCAGGGCTGCAATGTTTAAGGTAGAAATATAGCTTTACAAACTCTTCTCCAGATACAGCTGGAGGAATAAAATTTATTTCTTCAAGTATTATTTTTTAAGTTGTTTGTTGATCAAAAAGAATTTTCTGTAGTAGTAACATGAAATATTTTCCTAAGTCCCTTTTTATGTTTGAAAATCTAGTTGATATTTGTTTGTTCTTTGTTTAACTTAAAACTTGTGTCTGAATGTATTTCAAAGTTGGACAAGGTTTCATTTCACGAACTTAATTTTAAATGAGTAAATTTAATAACCTCTTTAATAAGATTTATTTTTCCTAAACAGATGTTAATGAAAGAAATATCACCTCTAGAGGGCAGTGTTAAATTATTTGAGGTGATTATTTTGTATTTTATCATGCAAACTACCGGAGGTCTGCTTAAATGACCCTCATCTGGAATTTTTTAATCATTATTTTAATGTGATATTCATATATATATGCATTAAATTTCCTTAAAACTAAACCTCTTTGATAATCTTTAAGACAAAATGTACGTGTTCCTGTGAGCTTTGTATCTGAACATGAAACTGGGATGGCTTCAAGCCACAGTTTCAAGCAGCAGTGAGATGACCTGAATGATTGAGATGGTGTAGTCAACATTTGGAATTATTTAGATTGACCGAACAGAGAAAATAAGAGGAAAAAATATTTTCAATAAACATAACTCCAAACTGTACCCAGGCCTTTTCTAACTGACCACCTTATGAAGACAGTGTGACTCCAGTAACAGGAAGGTAACGCTTTGCAGAGAGTATTTAAGAATTTCTCAGTTTTCTTCTTGGTATTTTGTAAGGTGAAGCTGAATCTTCTTTTTTGTAAGTGGTAACTCTCTCTCTTCTGATGTCATTTTTAATGATACTGGAATCCTAAGTCGTAACAGCATTCCTCTATTTCTGTTTTGTTACATTAACATTTGTCCTTTTAAGCATTTACTTCATACCAGTGTGCATCAGATTTACTGTTTAATTCATACCTTCATTTTATACATTCAAACAAATAGGCCAGGACCTGTCACACATTTTACCATTCAAGTTATAATCATTGCCAGTCAAGATCTGCAAACTGCTGAACATTGTCATAAGCAATAAAGACATCCCTTACTCTTGTTCTCTATTTTCCATAAATAACACACATTAGAAGAACAGTGTACACAGGGTAAAATGGATACTCAAAAAATGATATGAGCTGTAGAGTCATCTTTGCTTTAGCTTGTGGAAGTGTTTAGTAGAACTTCTTGAGTATAGGAGTGCTAACAGTGTGCAATGAACAGGTTGTCAGTCATGTTGCTCTCAAAGAACGTTCCTGCTTAACGCTTCTGCTTAGTTCCCTGTTCAAACTAGGAGGTGTGTTGACTCTTTCTTTCTGCAGCAGTATGTATTCAACATCTAAAAAGAAAATATAGTTTCATTTCTCTAATGATCTTGGGTGATGCAAATTAGACATACATCACGAATGACAGATCAATTATAAAATCAGTCTTAGCCCCACATGCACATCTCAGAGGCGTGCAGAGAAGTGGATGAATTCTATATCCCATGCAATCGTACCTAACTGAACAAACCAGCATGGAAATTAAGAGGCTGTTGAGACACCTAAACATGAAACTATTTTTGTGTCTTCAGTGCTGCTAGTCTTCTCCCTGCAGTCCAAGGCACATTGAGAACAAAGTATTGAGTTTCCATGGTGCATCTGTGAGCACCCCGCGAACTCTTTGTGGTACCTTTCCTTTGTCAGACAGAGACAGGAGTAGGTCAGATTTTTATTTTAGAATAGAAATGGACAGCTCAACACATCGACACTGTATGCAGCTGGTTACCTGGAGAAGGGGCACATTTTTCAATTTTTATGTGGTCTAGTGACATGTCAAACGAAGTGCTGTCCAACACCTGTATTTCACTTCAGGACTCATGGAACCCAACCTGAGTTACATTAGAAATATGAACCTTAATTTTTGTAGTCAAAAGTGAACACATTAATAACGAACTTCATGGAGTTTTATTGAGTTAGATCTCTTTTCTGCTTGTGTCTAGAAGTCGTGTCATGAAGCTTACAGAAAGATTTGACATGCATATTTATGCACAGGCAGGTTTTGTATCACAACAAGATTGGCCAAAGAATTTTCCTGAAAGATAGAAACTAACTTTTAACAGAAAAGATGTCAAATGTTCAAATAGTTGCTTGAGAATTCTTTGAGGAAATTCAGAATAGGTGTTACAGGAACTACTCAAAAGCTCTGCACTACCACTGGTGAAAATAAGCAAGCCTTTTCTTTTAGACACGTATTTTAATATAACTTTAGTAGTCCAGACTTTACAGTCACAAAAATTGTAGCTGATTGGTAGACTAAGCACTGTGTGTGTGTGTGTGT
>Ga0181612_109400_pt1 | contig 13546 bp, 5 predicted proteins | sample HoacroProtozoa21_FD_119630 | JGI IMG/M metagenome (GOLD analysis project Ga0181612, IMG submission 119630) | Hoatzin crop microbial communities from Cojedes, Venezuel. Combined Assembly of Gp0051906, Gp0051904, Gp0051908 | reverse complement strand
GTTTTGGGTTTTTTTTTTTCTTCTTTTTTTTTCTTCTTCTGTTTTCCTGGGAGTTCAATCTTTTTTTTTGGGGGGGACTTTTGTGAAATTTGCAAAATCCGTGAGTTTGGGGTTCCACAATTGCTGCTGAGGGACTGGCTGCAAATTGGTCATTGGGCAGTGAGAAAATTGTAATATATATAGTTTGTTTCACATATTCATTGTTATTATTATAATTGTCATTATTAGTGTTAGTAGTAGTGTTTCCTTTGTTGTCTTATTAAACTGTCTTTATCTCAACCTGTGAATCTTCCCTTTTGTCCGTTTCTCCTCCCCAGTCCTCTGCGGGGGAAGGGGAGGTGTGAGCGAGCAGCTGTCTAGTGATCAGTTGCCAGCTGCTGGGTTAAACCACAGCAGCTTGCCTTAGGATGCTGACCTGTCAGAAGGTCTTTTCTTGCTGAGTGTTTTTGCCTGTGTTGCTGTATTTTTTTTTTTTTTTTTCTGCTTTTCTGCTAATTTTTCAAACAGAGTTGGCACATCAGGAGATCAGATGAATGCCAGTATGAGCATAATGGAGGAGCAGGAGGACAGATCATTGCAGGCTGAATTTATATGAGCTTAAATGATCCTAGAACCTTGGGCGCAAAGATGTTACTCAGGTGCCTGAGTTTCCTACGTGCTCCGAGGAAAGTAATGGGTGCCTTTGAATAGTTGCTGTAACAGGCAGTTTATTTGTGCTTGGCAAGACGCATGGAGATTCAACCTGAGCGGAGAGTGAGATTTGCCATTGACAATTTAGGTGTCAGTAGACTTTCAGGCACATGGGAAGTTAAGCAGAAGTCTTTGTGTAGTAAAGGATGATCTGATTCACCTGGCTTTTTATGTATTTCAGGTACAGTTGACTGTATTCCCCCTTAAAAAATACTTAGTCTATGTCTTTCACCATAAAAGTAAGCTTAAATATATCATGGTTCTAATTGCTATTGGGTATTTTAAAGACTTGCTCTGCGCCACTACAAAGAACTGCAGTAGCAGTAGTGCCTCTTGGAAGTTCATGTTCAGTGTCTTGACAGGTTTGGAGAAACCAGATTTAATAAAAACCCTTGCTTCACCAAAAATTCCCCTTTAATATGTTAGCATAATGAAATGTAGTTGGGATTTAGGAAGAACATGGATGTTTGCAAAGATCACAGAAGGGCATGAGAAAATGCCTTTTTGTTTTGTTTGGTTTTGTTTTTGCTGGTAAGCCGTAATCATAAATTTATCCTTGTAGTTTACATATGGTGATACTTGAAAGAGGTAAAAGAACACTTTATGTCTTCATTAGCTCAGCAACTGAAAGGTAAGGTTAAAGAAAAGAGAACTAAATACTGGATTTGATTAATTTGCCTTTACACCCATAATGGCTTTCCTATAGGACGCTGTTGTGTACCCAGCAGGTAACTCTGAAAACCTGCGAGATGGAGCAAATGTTTTCTGTCAGACTTGTTCACTGTAAGAAGACAAACTAACGTTTTTTGTTCTTGCTTGTGTGTGCAGTTGCAATATGTATGACAGGAGGCTTACAACACTATAGCAGTTTTATTTGGCTGTTGTCATAGCTGATCAATGCTGATGGAACATGTGTGGGCTCTGTTGTGGTTGTTTCTGTTCTGATTTTTATCAGCGTCTTTTCAGGGAAGCCTTTCTTGTTTAACATAGCTTCATATCTTAGTGGATTTTGAAACTAGAAAGGTGATTGATGATAGAGTGAGAGAGGTTTATAAATGCAGTTGTCTGATTATTATTTCTGTGGGCAGATTTTTCCTGTGAAGAATATTCTTTTCATTTTGGGGGGTCAACAGAGGATTTTTTTGTGTGTTTGTTGTATATTCATAGTTGAGCATTCCTCTGGACTAGCATGTGTGTAAGGAGTGGATGATTTCTTCATGTCTTGGTATGCAAGCTCTGTAAAACAGAAAATGCAGAAAAATAAGGGAATCAAGCTGTTACTTCAATGATTTTCTTATCTGAGCTGCGGCTTAATTTGATTTAAGTGCAATCTAGGGGAATCTCAAAGGGGAAAAAAAACCCCAACAAAAAAATCCTTTTTGTGGCAGAAGAATTCCTGTAGCTGTAATTTAATGAAGCACAAAGTGTACTATCAGAGCTGAAGCGGGATGCAGATATGTAAGTAACTGTGTATTGGCAAGAGATTACTGCAGTTGGGTATGACTGGAGAAGAGCATGGGTACCCGAAAACTTTTCCAAACAAATTAGTTGCTCTAGTATAAGAAATTAGCTCTTTCTACAAACCTTATCCTTGCTCAGTTTAGTTTTCACATACAACAGTCTCCACAATACCATGCTGAAACAGAATGAGAAAAGAATATTTCCATTGCATGTGGATTTTTTGTTTCTTTTGGTGCGGTAAGGCTGTCTTGAAAATCTGCTTGGAGGAAAAAAACCCAGCACCACCAGTATTTTTTTGGTAGTGTTTCTTCCTAAAATGTATTCAAGCAGTTTCTTTTGATATATAATGTTGACTAAACTTATATATTATTATTTTGATTTACAGATTCACTATAATTTTGGAAAAATCTTAAAATCAATATAGATCAGTGTAACTCTTCTTTCCATCAACTGTCTGCTAATGAATATCTCTGAAGAATTTGGATTTGAAACTATTTGCTCACTCTTACCATCATAATAACAACAGCAATAAAAATACTTTTTTTTTTTTTTCCAACCTTTCAGTTAAAATCAAGACATTCATGGAGGCTGAATATTATTCTATAAGCTATCTTCATTTGTCCTAAAATGCGAGGATACAGATTCTGTTGAGGAAAATAACATTTTGTATCTTTGGGGATATTTTAAGACTAAATTGCAGTAAAGAAACTTTCTCTCCCCTTTTCTGCCCTGGATTAACTCTGTGAATTATCTAACAAAAAAGACGCTTTTCCTGCAGTTTGTTCATGGAAAACAGTTTGTTATGCAAGCCTGAATACTGTTTAAGCACTGGCCTTCTATGACCACAAGCATATTTTTCAGTCGGGGGGGCAGTGAGAATAACGTTTAATACCTCCAATGTTGCAACTAGTCTTATAACACTGGGATAATTATATTGCTGTGGTAGTTCATTGACATGAATTTAAAATACCAACTACCTCCCCAGCTACTGGTACTTACAGAGAAAAAACAACGGAAACGGTCACTGTGGAATCATTTTAAAAATGTGGAACAGTAGATTCACTGTTCAACCTTGATAAACCTCAGTGAAAATTGTATCTTGCAAATATACACTGTTAATTAGGAAGTCTTCCTTAGATTCATTCTTCATTTACTCCTCCTTTGCAGTAATAGAAATTTTTTTTCACTTTCTAACCAATGAGCCTGAAAATCTCATATTTCTAACAATAATACTATCATTAGTGATGAGATTAATTTTCTTCTTCTTGGTGTTTTGTGAATTGTATTCCAGTTACACGTATTTGTTGAAATAAATGATTCCTTTGGTGTCAGTGGTATATGCTGAAGTCGAGGACAATTTAGTGTTGATTGGGATTTGGCAGTTAAATCCCTGCTCATTGAGCCAAGAACATGCTTGTTATTTCTTATCTTCAAGTGACGAGATACATCGTGATTTCATGTCTCTAATGTTTACAGTTCCCAATTTTCAGTCTTCTACAAATTGTGTAATATGGAAAAATGGAATCATTCAATACAGTTTGAATTCTTTCTTTGCTTGGTAGTAGTCTTGTGCTCAAGGTAACAACAGAGTAACTAATCACAACATTTCCACTAAACTGGACATAGGTAACAGACTCTTAGTACTGCAGCCAAAACCAGTAGTTGGTGACAGCTAGTGCAGTCTGAGGTTTTGTGTAGCTGTAGCAGAGGAATGCTAATATACAGAAAATACAAAATCATCATAATTCTGGATACAAATTGAGGACAGCTGCATACAAAACCACATTGGACCCTGGGAGACCTCAGTGGATAAAAAGAGACAGAGGAATGTTACTGGGGTTACAAAATCAATCACTGAGAAATTTGGGGGGAGGGGTAGGAAGAATGTCCTTTTGACGTGGTTCATATGCTCAGAAACCCAGAAAACTCACTCTCTGACACTTGCATAGGTCTTCAGCAGGATCGGAACCATCTTTTAAATGGTAGACTTATATGTTGGGTCTGATAGAATAGTAACTGGAAGGAAAATGAGACATTCTGGCAGAGGATTTGTCAGATACTTGCAGATGCAAAGGAATGACGACTCTTCTTTCTAGCATCTTGACTTCAGTTGTGGAAAATTGTGCTTTGGAAAATGGATTTCATTGAGCTACTTTTTCCAGATGCCATAAATATTAATGCCAAGAATATTGTGTTGTCAGTCGGCAGCATCCCCTTTAGGCTTTGTAGTGGGCTGCATATTGTTTCGATGTGGTTAGGGAACCCTTGCTCTGTAAGACAGTGGCCACTTTTCCTCCTTACTCTGTTTGACACATTCGGGTATTTTAAAATTCTTACTGTCTTCTAGTTTTGTTTTCTAGGTTTACCCAGAAAAATCTCTGACCTTAGTGTGTCTCTCTCTTTCTCCCTCCTTCCCTCCCTTCCCTCTCCCTTAATCTATCAATTTTTATCTACTCTTTGTTTTTCTGAGATGAAGTTCTCTTGTCCAGTCAGTCTGATTTCTTGTGTTTTTCATCTTTATATCAGTATCAGTTCATGATATAAACACAAAGGCCAGGTTTCATTCCTGCTATAAATTTTGGGCCTAAAAGAGTGTTTGCTAGAATTTTAGTTTAGGCAAAAGTGTCTTCCCCAGTCTTACTTCTTAAAAACAGGAAAAATATTTGGTGTGAAGTTTTCTGAAATAGTTGATCTACGGACAGATATTAAGCATTGAGTCTTGAGATGGTACGTTTAGTTTGGCTGAGGAAGAAATAATTGAAAATAGTTATAGAAGAAGAGGTTAGAGCACCCTTAGTAATACTTGTGGCAGTTAGCTATTTGCATATCTAAAAAGCATTGCACTTGTGTTTCTTCTTAGTTTCTTAGAATTGCACCGGTTGTAGCACAATAAACCTTTTAGCTTGATTGCTGCATTGTTAAACTCTCACATTTTAAATTTGTACATTTAACATGTGTATTTGTGTTTTGGACAAAGAAATACAGACACTCGTCGTTTTTGGTGACTACTGTTCTGTGAACTATAAATATAATTCCTAAGTGGCAGTAGGCATAAGCTGACTATATGATTAACAAGACTTTTTCAAAAGGACAAAACTGTGATCTTGTCATAAATACAACTGTAATTCTTGAAATACTGTTGAATAGGCATACGGCACTCCTTAAATAACAGTAAATTAGGAAGTCTGTGTTTTTAAATGCTGTTACACAGACTGCTTTTCATAAAAATGCAAATTACAATTGCATAAAAAAAGAAAGCCATGTGCTTTGTTCCTACGGGGCTGCTTTTTCATAATTAGTCTCTTTTCACAGAAAAATATATGGTAGTTTTACAGAGCTTGTGGAGTGACTAAGCTGTTACTGTTCTGTATTGTTAGTGTATGCTATTTTAAAACTAACATTAATCATTCTAGTAGAAGTTACAGGGGGATTTCAAGTTTCTTCTTGATTGGTAACCAGTGAAGAGAGAAGTAGGTTTCATATTTTTGTAGAACTTAGAATTTCTAAAAGAAAATTTCAAAGAAAAATTTATTATACTTTTCCTTTCTAAAAGATTTAAAACCACATTTTTTCTGTGTTGTAATTTAATCTATTTCTAGTCTCTTTCAGGTTGTGAGTTCTTAGAACTTTCAGTCTGTGAGAATTTTTTTTTCTGCACCTTTTGTTTAGTGATGGATACAGCTCTCAATACTGATCCTGTAAGAGCTGGTAGTGGATGCTGATGTGGTTCATTGAAAATTGTTATTGAATTCATTGTGTCTAGTAGGAGGATCTGGATTTGCCTTGCATGTCCTCTTCTTTCCCAGCTTTGAAAACTCATAGTGCACCCTGGCTTTTGTGCAGTTCAGAAGGTCACTGCTCTTTTGGTAAAGCAGTGGGTCCTTCTGGAAATTCCTGGTGCTGTGACTGGCGTGGTTGCTGGTGGGCTTCTAGGCAGAACTTGCTTTTTGTGAAGTAGCTTAGCTTGGGGCCTCTGCCTGAGCGATAGGTTATACCTGACTGCAACTGAGGAACTAGCTGGAATTCCCTTTTAAAGGAGGGAGAGCTGCTGCCTGAGCATTGCCTTTGACTTTGGGATTCACCCCATGTTTCTTAGAAATATAATTAATGAATTAGTCTTTTTTTATGCTTTTGAGGAACTACTTGCTGTAACAAAATAGGAAACTAATTAATGTGTGTTTCTCATGGTCAGCAAGTTTCAGCAATGGCAGAGAGCCCAAGGTTTGGAATGGATGCTTTTGATAGTCTTTCCAGAACAGTTACGATAACAAGGCATATGCACAGAATAAAATGATGTTTTCTGTGGTAATAAATAGCCAGAGTTTAGTTTGTGCAAGTTCTAAGTCTTCAAAGTGCTGCAGAGGATTAAGTTTCCTCTCTAAATATTTTATAGTTGCTAAAACTTAAGTTCTTATTTTAAGTAACAAATTCTGGTCCACATTGCTAAAGTGAGTTGAGATAATGCCTGTGGAAGTCTCAGATTTGCCCTTTAGCTGAAAGCTGCTGCCTCTACAGCAATTTTAGACGCTCGTGCCAGTTCCATGCTACTTCCACTAATGAGATGAGGTTTTGACTCAAGCTACCAGTAAATACTGTTTAAGCTGAGACACTTGGATTTGTATTGACACGATTGAGGCATGGGGCACGTGTTCCCTTTTTCCAGCTGTGAGGGGCTGTTGGTTTCCAGCAGAGAATCAAAAAAAGAAACGAGAACATCCCAAACCATCTCAGTAGATTGTGCAAGGACTAGAGTGTCAATGCTGTGGTGTGTCAGCTGTGATGGCATTATAATTTGGCAGGACAGCCAAAGCAAGTGTCATGTTTTTTCAGTTAAAGGCAACTGAAAACAGAACCATAGAGAGCCACGTGTTTGTGATTTGGAATTCAAAACTCTCCTTTCAAATGATTGTCCTTCCTGTTTGATTAATCTGCATAAATAGTGATACCAGGTTTGCCACGGAGTAAACAGTGTTGGTTCAAGTAGTGGTACTTTTGTAAGGTTGTTATTTCAGTGCTGTGTTTTCCAAATATTTTGTTTATAGTGTTTATTATGAAGAGAGATGATATTTTGTTAAATATGTGTGGTCTCTTTGTGGAGGCTTTTTTAATTATTTTGTTCTGTTTTGCCACATGGCATCTTTTTGGAAGAGGCAAGACTGTCACCGAAGCATTTTATTTTTGTGAGAGTGGTCTTGAAAAGTATCCAGAAAACACACTTTTTACCTTGTGAGATGTTTTTCCATTAAAAAAAAATAATTGTTTGTTTACATGTTTGCTTATGGGTTTCTTTTTTTTTTTCTTTGAAGAAAATGTGGTCTAGTTTGTTAGTAAATAGTCCATTTTTAGAAAATTGCAGTTCAAGAACATGTGACTTCACTCGTCTAGTCTCTAGACATAGTCATTGATAGTCATAGCTGCTCTTTGTGTTAGTAGCCTAGTAGAAGACAGAAGATAACAATTTGCATCCATACTTAATTCTAACAAAAATGAGGATTGTTCCTCTTTGCAATGAGATAGGACTTTAGAGGCCTGACTCAGAAGACTATTGTTTTCATTGTCTATTGTTTTCTTGATAATATGGTTATCATTATTCAAAGTTAGAAAACTCAGAGGTAAGATTTATATTAAAATAATTATTATAATGAAAGGTCTTAAGTTGGACTGGACCCATAGTGTTGTATGTCTTACGGAAGTGACCTTGGAGATGTTCCCCTTCCCAGAGTTGTGATGGCTAAAGATAGGATGCTAAAAAATAAAAACCATGCAACTCATATCTTCGTTTGTTAGAGAGTTGTGTGTGTTCTATTTATTCTCAGCCACTGAGCTGAAAGTTATAGTAAAGTTTTTGGGTTTCGTTGTCTCCCATTACTAACCTATTTCCTCTTCCTCCTCCTTGTCCTCCCAAAAATCACTAATTTTTCTTGTTTCAGGTTTCTTGTAAAACTTAGGTCGTGGCTACTAATAAAATACTTTGAAGTCCTGAAGCAGAAGACTGTTGAACTGCAGCATATAGTTCTGAATTGAAAATCAGTTCCTGTTTTATAAAGACCAATTTTACTCATTCTTCTTTGGGTTGGAAAAAACCTCCAAGGGTAAATATTTCAACAGAATATAAAAACTGATCGTATATTCTGATCAGTTTCTGTTATGCATCATGCATCCTCATGTTTGATAATCAACTTTATCATCCAGCTATCTGATTTTTTGCCGTTTCCTGTCAAACTACACAGGTTTTTTAGCAAGAATTATTATTCAGCAATACTTTTCAACAACCCCCCCCAACCTCAAAAGGACGAGCATATGGTTTCTGTGAAAAATCGAATATAGAAGTGTCTAATGTTTCAAAAAAATCCCTATGTGAAGTCTAGACATGAGCAGTAGTTATTGAGCAGTAGGAATACCTAATTATTTACTGTCTAAATCTGGTACGTACTCCATACCTAATATTAAATGTGCTATCTTAAGGGTTGGAAAATAGATTTGCAGAGACCAAACATAAATTCTATGTTTTATTAGATTTATTTGATTTGTGGTTTTATGAAGACTCTGAATCTTTTCTATTCTTACATATTTGACAGTTAGCAAGAAGAGGTTTGGACTATGGTAATCTTAATGTAGTTGTACAAAGCATGATATCCTTTTTACAATTTTTACAGCAAATGTAGACAGATTTTTGTCAATGTTTTCTTGCCAATCTTAATTTTCAGCAATCTTTTGTATCTGGGGCTTTAAAAGAATCTAAGCTGTGTCTGGTTAAAAGGTAAGAGTCTCAAGAGTTGTGAGTAGATTAAAGGATAGAAGCAAGTGGTCGCTATTCGTAAGCAAAGCATGGACTCCCAAAGTTAATTTTGCAGACCTTTTTTATTCAACTTTTTCGTATCTGGTAAAAGGAGAGGTGGAATAGTTAGGGGATGAGACTTGCAGATGATTAAAAAAAAATTAAAATCATTCAGGATAGCTGAATGTAAAACTTATGTGAAGGGCTTCAGAAAGAGCTTGTGATACTGAGTGACAGGATGTTAGAATTTTGAATGAAATGCAGTTTTAATAAATACAAGTTAAAATACAAGCAGTGGTGAGAAGAGATGGTCCTAACATACATTTATAACAATGATCTCCAATTTAGCTACTGTCATGTAGTGAAAAATTTATTGGAATTTGTTGGGACAGTTCTCTGTAAACATCAGCTTAATGTCTGGTGATAATGGCAACAGTAAACTCGGAAATAAACAGTATGGAATTGTGGGGGGAAACAAAAGAAAAAGGAAAACATTGTGGTGTTGGGACTGTCAACCTAGGGGACAAGAATGGATTAGGTGAATCGCAGAGGTCCTCTTCAGCCCTGATTTCTGTAGTCCTGAATCTTAGGAAAGACTGGACAGGACCTCTGGGAATCACCTGGTCCATTCTTCTCCCCCAGGGCTGACAGTCCCGACACCACAATGTTTTAGCTGTAGCCTTTGCTAGTCAGCGTGCGTCTTTAAATCATTCTTAAAAACCCTTAACAGCACTTTCACAGCCTGCCTTGTCAGTCTATTCCAGTGCTACTCTTTCTGACTTTTAGAAGGGTTTTCATAGGTTTTGGCTCAAGTGGTTTGGTACAGTTTTAAACCTGTTATTGCTATTATCCTTGAAGTGTGGTGACCAAGCTGGATGTGGTAACTTAACTTGAAATCTTACCAAAACTAAGACTGTTATTTGCTGGTTTTGCAGGCAGTTTCATGTGCAGACATCACTGTTTTTTTGTTGTTGTTGTTGTTGGTTTTTTTTTTTTTTAAATTTTATTTTAATTTTCAACATCACAACACTGAGGGTCACTTTGTGGTCTGCTTTAACTTCTACATCTCTTTTAACTAAACCGGTAACTATATGGCCAGCCCATATATGTGCAATCAGCTGTTCTGATGTAACTCTGCAGCTTTGCAGTTTTGGTTAGTCATACTCTTAACAGTTTTTCATAGCTTTTTCCAATCTTTCATGATCACTTTGAATTCTTATCTTGTCCTTTAATGTGCTTATTATCTGCATTTTCTGAAAGTAATAATTTGTGTGTATATATAAGATATTTGTGTTTGTATATATATGCTTGTGAATATATATATATATAAAGAACAGCTTCAGTTATGTTTCATGTTTCGGCCTGCAGTGACTTGAATCAAAAACAAAACAAAAAACATCCCAAAACAAAAACTGAGCATTGAATCCAATAATGGCTCATGTATCATAGCTGGGAGATAGAATTAACGCTGCTGTAAATACGATTGAATGTGTGTGGTGAGTAAACATCGCAGCTGATGTTTCTAGGCATATTAAATTTGAGGTCCTTTGTAGTATATTTAAATACGACTATATTTTAAGAGTCAGGGTACTTGGAGAAACAAGTTAGCAACTTATTTCATAAACAACAGAACTAGTGACATCTTTCTGCACATTTTTGTCTTTTGTCTCGAGTGTCCCTAGTAGTGCTGCTACTGGACAAGCAACAGGTTGTCTTGAATACCAAATTTTTTTTGAATCAGGATCACTGGACAGTATGTTTTGGTTAAAGGCAGTTGATCACATAAACCTTGCTTCTGTAGGAAACCTATCTGAAAGTAGCATTCTTATTTGCAGGAACATGATTTGCTGTCATTAAGAAGAATATCTGCTTTCCTTTGTAATAGATACATTACAGTATGCTCCAGTTAATATTCCGGGCCTGCCACAACCTCAGAAGGAAAAGGTTATGTTCCCTTAATTTATTATGAGCTTGTAGTCAAGTGGCATTTAGTTGTTTGCTTGGACGTGGATGCAGCTCTGTTTTTTTTCTTCAATTACGCTCTAATTTCAAACAACCAGTTCCTTCAGTTTCTTACAGTTGCAAAGTCTGGATTGAGGATTTTTTAAAAAAAATATTATTTTTACTGCTAAATGGTGCATGCACTGGAAATGCATTTTGATGTGTAAAATCTTGGCAGTGTAGCTTATTTGTTGGATGAGAGATAGCAGTGAGGAAATAGGTGATATAGCTCGTAAGCAGAGAATCATACTTTATTCTTGCATTATAGTTTTAAAACAATTATCTAAACTGAAAGAACGTAGACATTGTTTAAAATCACAAATTGATGTTTATTTTAGGCCTTTCTATTTGATGTTTTTAAGTTTTAGTCATGTAAGTATTGAACAGCATTTGCAGTACTTGTTTAACTATGCTTGGAGATCAGTGAAATAATGTTATGCTACATGGACAAAATATAATTCACATTAAACAAAGTTGAGCTTTAGTGAAGACTACTAGTGTTAAAAGAAATACAAATACATAGGGACACTTTGGATGTTTCAAAGTTCATGTGTGTAGATGTAAAACAAATTTGGATACAATCAGTAGTTCTTATAAAGGACTTTTTTGTGTTAATCCCCACTTAAGTCACTCTGGCAGCTGCTTTCTTTAGGGGAGGAGGGTACGAAATACACTGTTAAACTTTGAAAGCCAGAACACAAACAAGTTGTGTTTAACTTGTGGACGTTTTGTGGATATTTCAAACAATGGTGTGAATTTTGATTGCCTTTTTGAAGTAGACCCATTCTTTTTGTTCTTTGTTCAGAAGCTAAACATATTATTTGGAACTTTTCTGCACCTGTGAAGAACAAAGTTTGTCATGCAGTAGTTTGGTAAGATGACATCATGAGAGATTTTTGACTCCTGTGGCAATCTCTTTGTGTTTGCCTTTGTGTAAGCATGATCACTGGCATGCATTTGTTTCCATTTGGTTTAAATTAAGTAAACATTGATGGCATTGTATTCTGTGGCTATTTACTTGATCCCGCTGTTTGTGGCTATTGTTATTTTGACCTGAAAATTATTCTGCTCATTCTCTGTTCCAGCTTGTTCTCCTAAAAGATGCGTCAGGTAAGTCCTCTTTAGACAGCAGAGCATTCCTGTAAGGCTGTGTCAGGCTGTCAGTGTCAAGGATGTTTGAATGGTGATGCACCAGTTCTTGAAAATTCTGGCATGACAGAAGGCCAATAACTGTGGAACCTTGCTCATGCCCTCGCCATCCCCAGCTTAGGGAGTACTGGAAAGTGCAGAGCGAAATGTGTCTAAGCACTCAGGGCCACACTCTCTTGATAGTCTTATATTGCTTTATAATACTGGCTTGCACTTAGTTGCGTGGGGTTTAGCTGGTAGAAATGCTGACCAGCCTGAATGCTGGCAACAATGCCATTCTGGCAGGTGGGTAAGGAGCTGACTTTTTCCTAAACAGATATATGCCATAAAATATGCTCACACTTACTGGAAACTTTGTTTTTGCTGTGTTTTTGGTCTATAGTCTGTCCAGACAAAATATTTGGCCTAGCAGGATATGTGAATCATTCTTCTTTGTAAGACTTCATTTATCATCTGTGTTGTGAAAATGTTTTGTATGAGGGAAGCATTGAATGCACTCAGAAGTTTTATTGTTAAGGTGCGTTTTTACAGCTGTTATGTAAAAATTGTGCTTTGTTAAGATCAAAATATTATTTAATTGTTTTAGCCTGTTGGAACCACAGGAAATACAGAGGGTGGGAAACTCCCAAATGACTTGTCACTCCTGGTCACCTGTAGGTGAGCAATGGTGTGCAGACTTAAAAAAACCCACAAGAAAACCCAGATCTTAGCAGCTGGTTAGTTCTGGGGAAAAAAGAAGAAAACTTGCTCCTTCATCCTTTATGCATTGCTGATATGCTTTGAGTAGAAGAAATGCTTCAAAATTTCCTATATCAATGCAAAAATATATGTACAGTATAAAATTGATGTTAGGAATTGAGTGAACAGATTGACTCGTGGTGTGTGTTTTTTTTTTTTTGTAGTCTGGTTTTACAGAATCAGAAATGTTCGAGGTTGGAAGAGACCTCTGGGGATCATCTAGTCCAACCCCCCTGCCGAAGCAGGGTCACCTACAGCAGGCTGCACAGGACCTTGTCCAGGTGGATTCTGAATATCTCCAGAGAAGGAGACTCCACACCCTCTCTGTGCAACCTGTTCCAGTGCTCTGTCACCTTCAGAGTGAAGAAGTTCGTCTTCATGCTCAGACGGAACTTCCTATGCTTCAAATTGTGCCCGTTGCCCCTTGTCCTGTCACTGGGCACCACTGAAAAGAGTCTGGCCCCATCCTCCTGACAAGGGTGTGCCCTTAAGATGTTTATAAGGATTTGTAAGATCCCCTCGCAGCCTTCTCTTCTTCAGGCTGAATAAGCCCAGCTTCCTAAGCCTTTCCTCATAGGACAGATGCTCCAGTCCCCTCACCATCCTCATAGCCCTCCGCTGGACTCTCTCCAGCAGCTCCTCATCTTTCTTGAACTGGGGAGCCCAGAACTGGACGCAGTACTCCAGATGTGGCCTCACCAGGGCAGTGTAAAGGGGAAGGAGAACCTC
>Ga0181612_163916_pt1 | contig 13547 bp, 7 predicted proteins | sample HoacroProtozoa21_FD_119630 | JGI IMG/M metagenome (GOLD analysis project Ga0181612, IMG submission 119630) | Hoatzin crop microbial communities from Cojedes, Venezuel. Combined Assembly of Gp0051906, Gp0051904, Gp0051908 | reverse complement strand
TTTTTCCAGACGATAATAATGGAGATATGAACAATATGAATTAACTTTGCAGCGTCACTCTGAAGTTTGCAGACTTCAGACACACTTTATGAAACACTACCGAATGAAAAAATGCCGAGATAGTTTGCTAACCCGATTACGGTGCTACTCTTCTATCTCGGCTAGACGGCAGTCGGTGAGGTCGAATCACTGCCCTTGTCTTGCGACAAGTCGCCCTTCCACAAATCGCGAATCTAACTGCCGCCTTTTTATTGTGTTATCATGTGAGTTAACAGATAACAGAATAGTCATCATGATTTTCTTTTATAATCAGAGGATTATATAGTTCTCGTAATTCTTGAAATGTCTTACAATCCTTTAAGCGTAATTTTGAACTACCCCACCATCCTTCAAGATTTCTTTTTACGTAGCCTTCTATGCTTCTGCGTGGAAATTCCGCAAGATAAGAATCCAGTAGTGATTTGTGGATATTAATGTGGAAGTTCGTCTCTTTGCTGAATTCCTGCCATCTATCTATAAGCTTATCTTTATCTGCAATATCAATAATCTCTATGGAATCAAGAAATTTAGGTGTAGTCGAAAATGCCTTTTCCATCATCTTCTTGGCCTTAGTGTCACTTTCAGGTGCACCATACCCCCATATTGTCAAAAGTCCAGCCGTCTTGAGATAATATTCTAAACGCTGCCATGCATGCTTAATATAAATATCATCATTATAGTTCTTGTTCCTTACAGGAAACATTAATTTGGGTCGCGAAAGAGGTTTTCCACATTCTGGACATATGATATTTTGAATAGGAGTGTAGCGATGACAGTCTTTACATAGTCCTACGGCTACGCATCCATGAAGGAACAGCATTTCTGGTAGATCATGTGTTATTCTGTTTACTCTATTATAGGCTTGTATGAGTAGTGGATCCCAATTAAAAGTGGCGATGCAATCTTTTGAGCGCAAAGACAAAATAAGATAATCGTAAAGTGTAGGGATATCAGGCAAAAGGAGATCTTTAAAATAGTCTTTAATTGCTTTTTCTATCTCATGCACTTTTTCTTCATATTCTGGCTTGTCGTGAAGCTCAGAGTATATGTCCTCTATGTTGTTGTTCTTAGTTTCTAATTTTATGCCTTCAAGCAAATCAGTTCGTCCTATTTTATTGAGGAATCCATCCATTACAGGACTCTTTTTCCCGTTCCTATCTCCATTGGGGATGGTAGCAACGGTTGCGCCAGCACCCAATATAAACAAATGGGACTGGCGTTTTTTATGTTCTATAAATTCAGCTACGTTCATATTCCTCGCGAGTTATCGGCGTTTCGGAATCAACTATCAAAACCTCATCGTAGGTCAGACCATAGAGGTGATATGCGAGGCGATCTATCTCTTGTTCTTCTTTAGTTATGTCGGCACCTATGTCATGGGCTTTTGCTTCCAGTATTTTATCTACTAAATTAGAGAATATGGTTTGATTTGCAGGTACTACTAATGGTATTCTTTTAAAATTAGCAATTAATATTTTCTGAAAAACGACTTTCTCTGGGTCAAGAAATTTGTTTTTGTGATAAAAGCAAATTAATTTAGAATTTAATAACGCAACAAGGAACTTGCAAGAAATATTGCTTCCTTGTTTTGGCAATATCGAAAATCCTATTTGTGTGAAGTAATGAGACTTATTTGAATACCCTGCAATTATATTCAACTTCCCATCTACAATCTGCCTGACAATTATCTTTTCAGACGTAAAAAATCGTTCTTCTCTTGGTGCGCCAAGCCATTCTCCATATTTCAGATATTCTTTGGCATCGTCTTCAACATAATATGGATGAATGTTCTTTCCGCTTGTTAAAGGCACGTATGCATCATCTAATTTTATTGTTGAATGAAATTCCCTATTCTTAATAAGTTCTTTACTATGTCCCTTCGCTTTGTCATATGGCGTTATACCTAACGATGTCTCCACAAAATTTCCCATTGGAGAATTTCCTTTCTCTATTTTCCTTAATATAGCAACGACACGCGTGTCTGCAAATATATTGAAAATCAAATTTCCATCTTGTTTCCAATTAGAAATATTATATTTACTGAATTGTACGCGTGACATATCTACACTATCATTACTATGATAGACAAACCCACAAACTTCTTTGCATGTATTGTTTTTCTGAAGTTGTAATATAATTGTTTCAACAGATAAGTTAAAAACTTTATCTGGTAATTTAATTATAAGTTTAACATCATCTATTATTAATGAGCGTAATTTTTTATAGGAATCATTAACAAGCACGGAGTTGGGATTAATATAAGTCAAAACTCCATGCGGTGAAAGCATATCATATCCTTTTTCTATAAAAATCGAATAAAGATTTATTCGGTTCTCCGTTGTTTTGTAAATACTAAAATATTGCCTAACATCGCCATTCGGCAAGGCTTTTACATCAACATACGGTGGATTTCCAATAATAATATCAAATCCTTTATCCACACCAAACATCCATTCAGGGTCGAAAAACTTTGAGGACGCATTTTGGTCGAACATATCCCATGATGCCAGCATTGTGGCATCTTCTTCAGGAAGAAAACCTGTTGAGACCATGTCGTCTGCCAATTCTTTGCGTAGAGTAGCTATGCACTCTTTCCAGCGAAGTTTTGTCTTGCGTGAGCGGGCATTGAAAATCTTATGGTTGGCAAGTTTCAGCTGTTTCTCTATTTCGTATGACCACACAGATTTTATCGTACCATTATGTTTGTTTAGTCCTATGAGCGTATTTGCTGCCACGAATTTTGCCTCAAGGTTGGGCAGCGGGCGGACACCGAAGTTGTCTAATGGGTCGTCGGTGGTCTTCTCATCTACTACGAGAGAAATAAAGAAGCGCAGTTTTGATATCTGTATGGCGATGCACTGTATGTCAACGCCATAGATGCAGTGCTCTATCAGATAAAGTTTGCGTGCATAGTCAGGATAGACGCTGTTTTCATTGAAACTGTTTTCCACATCAGCCAGTGCCTCTTCACGCTCGGCCTTGTCTTCCTTCGTTTCGGCTGCGTCTATCTCCTGAAGGGCATTCTTTAGGAGAATCTCTTTCCACGCCTCGTTTTGGGGGTCTATCTCTGTGAGCACATGAACCATTTGCTGGAGACATCCCATTGGGAATGCACCAGAACCACAGGCAGGGTCAAGAATCTTGCAGTTATACAATGCCTGCATGATTTTGTTCTTTTGCTCTTGCGATAGATTTGTCTCTTGTTCGGTATAACTTAACAAACGCCGATATTCTGGTTCCAACTCTTCTCCCACTTCTTGTTTTAGATAGGCAATAAGGCTTTCGTCCACCATGTAGTTGACTATTTCACGAGGAGTGTAGTAGGAACCAGTGTTCTTGCGTGCCTGACTTTGCGTTTCCGGATTGAAACTTGCCAAAAGGTTCTCAAAGGCTTTTCCCAAAAGTTCTGGGTCAAGCGATACGTCCTGATCAATGGGGGTGTTTTCTTCAATAGTGAAGTTATATTGGCTAAGGAGTTCTACCAGTCCAGGCACATCCACGTTGCGTTTGGCTGGTTTGTCTTCGCCATAAAAATCTGTCAGGTCAAGCCCACGCCCCACGCTATTGCCAAAAAAGAGGAAGTCAGGCACAATGAGTTGCTGCTCTATCTCGGCTCGGTCGGTAAAGGCATCCACATACATTCCACCGTCCTTGTCGTCAAGACATTCAAACAATCCACCATTGAGGAAGGGCACCTTCTGGTTAGCCAGTTTCACAAACAGGTCTGCATCCTTGAACAGGCCCTCGTAACGCATCAACTTGTTCTGATTGTAATCGCCACGCCCCTTGCGGAAACGCCTGATGATGGTGTTGTCACCACCCTCGGCAGTGATGGGGCTATTGAGCATGGCAAAAAACAGATTTTGCAGGATGCCCTTGTAGTAATGGCTCTTGCGTGATAACGCGCTGTCGTTATCCACATCAATTTCGGGAATGAGGTGTTGCTTGATGTATTCCACATCAAAGAACTCGTCAGGCACCAGCCCCTTCTGCTTGATGAACCACACAAAGATAAGCCTTGTGATAAGCCTTATCATGGCCTCCTTGTTGAAGCGCATGTTGTCATCGGGGTCATCGATGTCGTTGGGGAACTCAACGGTGCGGATAGCCCAAGCATACCAGTCCGAAAGCTGATTGTAGAACGCATCGGTGAGCACATCCACCGAGAAACGTTTCTGCAAGTCTTCAAAGTTGGTGACCCGCCCACTTCTTTCAAGGAACTGTTGTGGTGTGCGCACACCACGCCCAACAAGATTCTCGCCCAGCAGATAGGAGTAACGGCGAGGATTGGAAATGTCGGCATGGACGCGTCCACGCTCATCGTCGGTGAAACTCATGGTGATGAGCGAGAAACGATAATTGGAACTGTCGTCAGCTGGCACAAAAAGCACCAATGCACGCCGTTGGCTTTGTTGCCGCAGGATTTGGAACGCTTCGCGTGACAGGCTCACGCGAGGGTCTTGCTTGCCCGTGTGCTTGATTTCATACACAGATGTATTCAACAGACGGCTCGCGCCTAACCTCGTTACTTCACTGACGTAATTCAGGCTGCCATTGAAAATGACTGTCTTTGTCTCTTCTTGGAAATCCTCGGGTAGGAAATTGTTGCGTAGAAAACCCAAGAATGTCGCTCGGTCATATGCTTTTGTGAAATCCATAATTTCTGTTTTTTATTGTAATTCTTCGGATAATATCAATGTCTCATCGCCCTTGTCAACCTCGTTAGCCGTGTGCAAGATACGTTTCAGATAGCTGGCATGGATGTATTGTGGTAGATTAACATAGTCGTCACGCTTCAACTTGTTGATGAGGCGCACCTCGTAACCCGATAGAGCATCATTCTCCAAGACACAGAGCAAATCTTGCATATAGTCATTGTCAACGAGGTTGCGCTCGATGATTAAGTTGATTTTATCGTAAGCCATACGCCTGTCTCTCTCATTAGCCGTTTCCACATCACGACTAAACAGGCTCTGCTTGATTTCCTGATAGGTGGGTTCAAAGTTGCTGGTGAGCGGCACTGCTGGTTCGTCCACCTCGGCCTTGAACAGTTCCAGTGCATCCTCGGCAGGAAGCACCTCGGGTATCGAAATGGCATTTTGACTTATCTTGAAAATGAAGTCGTTGCCCTTCTTGCCAAACAGGATGACACCGTGCTTGGTCTTTGCGACTTGTCGTCCAATGCGTGCCCTGTGAGGTATCTGCATCGCCTGCTTGTAGGCATCGGTGGATTTTGCTTCGTCAAGTTGGCGCTTGAACTTGGTGTACCACGATTCAGCCTCACTCTTGGCCATTTCCTTGCGATAGGTGTCTTTAAAGAAGCTCTGTAGCTCCTCCTCGCTGGTGAGTGCCTTGGTATCCTCGCCCAGGATGGCGTGAATCATCGCCATCTTCAAAGTGGATATTTCTTTCACGCGCGTCTCGCTCTCGCCCACGTCTGTCGGGAAGTAGTTGTAGATGTAGAGCTTGTCAAAGACCTTCTTATTGATGCGATTGATGCGCCCAATGCGCTGAATCACCCTTGTGGGGTTGTAAGGGATGTCGTAGTTGAAGATGGCTCCAGCGCGGTGCAGGTTGTAGCCTTCGGAGATGGCATCAGTGGCGATTAGCACGTGGTAATCATCCCTTTGCAGGATTTTTTCAAGACCTGCATCAAAATTCAACCTTATGGTATTCTTGTTGTTGGGGGAGGCATCGCCTGATGTGTATTTAAACACGCCATAGTCCTCGTCCTTCAATGCCTCGCCCAGATAGTTGGCGGTGTCGGCAAATTCGGTAAACACCACGAGCTTCCGCTTGGGGTCTTTTTCTATCTGGTGGCGCACAATCTTCTTGAACGATTCCAGCTTGGGGTCGCTCTTTATCTTGTTATCGTCACCAAACCATTCCTGCCTGATGCCTTCCAGAACATTGATGTCCGACTGCAAATCTTTAAGGAAATCCTCTTTGTTCAGATACTTGCAGTCTATCTCAAAGAAGCCCCTGTTGGTGTACTTCTCAAAAGTCTCTTCAATCTCGATGTCGCCATCCTGGGTGGATTCATAAAAATCGTTGACCGACGGCAGATTACCTTTCTTATAGATAGGCACCTTGTCGCGTCTGTTCACCCATTCAAGCATGTTTTGGGAATAACGTATCATGTTGATGAGTGATGTCCTGAAGGCTTCTATCGAGCTTTCAAAGCGGCTCACCAGCATGCGGCGCATGAATTGAGAGATGTTGGCTTGTCGTCCAATCAACAGATAGTAGTCAACGCCTGTTTCCTTTTCCAGCTTCTCGGCCAGTTCTTTTTCCTTCTCAGGTATCACATATTGAATGGGTGTGTAGCGGGTAGCACGGAAGTATGCTTGCCCGTCATCCATGTCATGCGAGGGGTTAATCTTCTCCAGTGTGCTAAGATATAAGTCCTGCAAATCGCCCAGTGGATAGTCTAACAGTATGGGGTCCTCGGGTATCAAGGGCTTGATGCCTTGAGTTTCCAAATCCTGCTTGTAGGCTGGAATCGCTTCAAGGTCAAGACGTGAACGGCGGATGATTAACGGGTTGATGATGCTGCGGATGTGCTTGGAAATTAGCTCTATATCTTTGGATAACGTCTCGTCATTGATAGCACCCTCACGTTGCGCCTTGCGGAGCTCGGAGTATCGCTTGATGAGTTCGCGGAAAGTTGTACCAAGATTTTCCACAGTATTCAATGTGGATTTGTTGGGTAGCTGGAACAATTTGACCATGGCATAAATATCGCTCGGGTCATTGTTGAACGGCGTGGCAGTGAGCAGCACAACCTTGTTTCCAGAGCACAGTTCGTGCAGGAGGGAATAGTCCTCGGTAAACTCGTTGCGGTAGCGGTGTGCCTCATCAATGATGACAAGAATCTGCTCGTTGAGCGCGATGTTATAGTAGTGGGTCAATGCTTCACTGATTTTGCCTCCACTGAACACAGTCGCCGCCACGCCAAACTCGTCCTTGTATTCATTCCATTGTGGATCAAGGTGTGGCGGGCAGATGATGATGGTCTTCAGGTGGAGATTGCGGGCAATGGTCGAGGCGATGACACTCTTGCCCAGGCCAACCACATCCGAGATGATAACGCCATTATGCTCCTGGATGGTGTTGAGGGACATCTGGATGGCATCCGTTTGATATTTGAGGTTACGGAACTTGCCATTTGTGATATCAAAAGGTGTCAAGACGTTATCCCGGCTTGGTACATTGAAATACTCGTCAAGCACACGCAAGTACATGAGATATGGGCTAAAGTCCTTATCTATCCAAATGGTTTCAATGATTTCTGTCCTAAACTTCTCCTGGTCCGAGATGAGAATTGCATCCTGCCAGAGCTCTTCAAAAATCTTTTTACCATCGATGAAGTGTTGCTTGTCGTTAAGACGGACATTAATCTCCCTGCGTCCAGTCAGCCCTTCAAAAGAAAGGTTACTTGAGCCTGTGATAACAGCTCCAGGGTCGTTGCCGCCTTCGTTCAACTCATCAGAATATTGGAATAGATACAGCTTGGCGTGACAAGGGTCAAGTGTTTTCCTTATTTCCAGACTGCCATCCATGATTTTATCTACAAATATTCTGAACTTGCGTTGGTTCTCCTCAGTATCCAGAAAATTACTGTCATTGATGACTTTGCGGAGGCTTGCATAATAGTTGTCGCGTATCTCTTGACGAGAACGTTGACCATTGTCGAGGCTATAGATTTCTCTCACTTGGCCACTGATCAGCATATCAATTTCCATCCCTACGAGTATTCGGATTTTCTTGTCAATTAATTTGTCACACAGTTCCGAATATCCTGAGAAATAGAAATACCCTACCAGCATATCCACGGCATTGCACTTGGGCAGGATGCCGTTGATAACATCTGACATTACATAATCACGCTCGTTGGTGATGAAACTATTTTGTTCTGGCATAATTGATTGGTTGACGTTAATTGAAGAAAGCAGTAAGAATACAATGATGTTTATATGATGCTATCTTTCCGCTTTACTGTTTTCATTTTGCAAAATTAATAAAAAAAAGTGGGGTTAGTCAAGTTTCTTGACGGATTTTATTGTGGTTTGGGTGCAAAAAAACGGTGGGGCGGGGTTGGGGCCGCTCCACCGTGGTGGTAAAAAAGCCACACCAAAGGATGTGATGAAACTCCGAATACATACAGGATTTGAGGGCAACGCGTCTTTGTAATCCCCTGGCCGCCTTGCGGCGACACCACCGGTGGGGGTCGGGGCCCGCCATTGAGCACGTCGCTTGTCTCGGCATTTCATAAAATTTTGAAGAGTATCCCGATCGTCTTTGATGTGGACTTTATATCTCAAGGGTCTCGTGTTCACCCATTATGTTCAAATGGTGATGCAAAGTTAGTGCAAAAGTGCAGTCGATGCAAGCAAAAAAGGGAAAAAATTGCGTGTCACGAAAAAATGCCGCCATGTTGTGGCACGATTGGATAAAATTTTGTACCTTTGCGGCGCAAAAATAGCGAACACTATCGACAACAACCATTATAATAAAAAGATATGAAGGCATATTTGTATCGCGAGGAAGAGCAACCCGTGCTGCCCGCCGACGAGCAGCAGCAGGCGATTGCCGACGAGAAGCCCGCACGCGTCGAGGCTCCCAAGCAGGGCATGTATCTGGTGGACTACAAGCCGGTCAAGGCGGCGACATGCATCGCGCTGCTCATCCTGGTGGTGTGGGCACTGGCAACGTGGCTGCTCAACTGATTTGTGCAAATGTCGGTATATCAGCCCCCTGCAACGTGACCAAAAAATATTTTGAAAAAAAGTGCCTCAAAGTTATTGCCATGTCGCAAAAAGGTATTAACTTTGCAGCGCAAAAAACGAAACGTTGGCCCCTTAGCTCAATTGAATAGAGCGTTTGACTACGGATCAAAAGGTTACAGGTTTGAATCCTGTAGGGGTCACACTGGCAATCGCAACTGCTTGACAATGAGCGGTTGCGATTTTTTTGATTATCTGCATTTTACAATTTGGGTCACAAGCGGGTCACATGATGGCCCTCACATTTTGTGGCACGTTTTGTGGCACTTGGAGGATAAAAAACGGCACCCTGGCGTTGTCAGGAAGCGTCAGGGTGTCGTGTGATGGGGTGGGGACAGGCGGCTACTCGATGTTGTGCTTGTCCATATAGATGATGCGTGCCGCGTTGCAGATGTCATCGATGGGTGCACCGGCGGGCACATAGGACTCGGTGGCTGCCATGTCGGGGTTGGCGTACTCATAGATGAGCGCGCCGCCCTCGCCATAGTAGGCCGCTTGCACGATGTTGAACTTGTTCCAGTCGTCGGTGAACTTGTACAGGATGAGCTTGTAGTAGATGGTCTTGTCAAACTCGTTGATGCGTGTGTAGTATTGACGCGCCTCGGGGCTGTCATAGCTATACTTGCACCACACCAGATAGGCCTTGCCGTTATCGGCGGTGGTGATGTCGGTGTTGATGGATGTGGCCTCGCCGTTGCTGGCCGAGAGTTCAAACCACTGTGTGTCGGCACTTGCTGCTGGTGCAGCAATCAGCGCGATGAGTGCTGTGAGTGTCAGGATGAGTTGTTTCATGAGTGATGTTGTTGTTTTGATAATGTTTGTTGGGCAAAGGTAGGCAAATAATTTGATACAGCTGATGGTTTTAACTAAAAATAATAGAATGTGTGATTTTTTGTCACCTCATGCGGGTGGCCCGTGTGAGGTGTATTATGCGTTTTGATTGATAAAAATGCCGTTTTAGTTGAAATATAATGATAAATTATAAGTTTTTGCATCTATGAACGTTATAAGTATTAAAAAGGGCATGTTTAACACATTTATTAAAAAGAGAGTTTTCAGGGTTATGAAAAAGCTAAGTTTTCTGATGATGGCTGCACTGGCGCTGGTGGCGTTGTCGTGCAGCGAGGACAACGGCTATGAGCCGGTGATGCCCGATGGCTCGGGTGGTGGTGACATGGGCGGTGGCAGCGCCACGACAGGCGTGTCGGCCTCGATTGGCGACTTGACGTCGTTCACGATTGACGTTGACTCGACGTCGCTTGACGAGAGCGAGAGCGTGCCTGCCGACGATGAGGACTACATCGAGAACAACACGTTTGACAGCGAGATTGCCATTCACTACAGTGGCAGCAGTGCCACGGTGACGGGCAGCGTGAGTGGCGTGACGGTGACGACCGATGGTGCCCACGTGACGGTGCTCTCGACGGTCAAGGGCGTGCGCTACACGTTGAGCGGCACGACCAGCGACGGCTCGTTCAAGCTGTATGGCGAGAAGAAGTATAGCATCCGCCTCAATGGGGTGTCCATCACCAACAGCACGGGTGCCGCCATCAACAGCCAGTGCGGCAAGCGTGGCTACATCGTGCTGGTTGACGGCACGACCAATGTGCTGCGCGACGGCACGACCTACACCGTGCCCGACGGCGAGGACATGAAGGCAACCCTGTTCAGCGAGGGTGAGCTGCTGTTCAGCGGCACGGGTCACTTGCAGGTGTATGCCAACTGCAAGGGCGGCATCACCAGCGATGACTACATCCTGCTGCGTCCGGGCGTGAACATCTATGTCCGCAACACGGCAGGCAATGGCATCAAGGCCAACGACGGCATCACCATGCTGGGCGGCGTGGTCAATGTGGAATGCAGTGCCGCGGCGGCCAAGGGGTTGAAGAGCGAGAGCGACATCACCATCGATGGCGGACGCCTGACGGCCATCACCACGGGCACTGGCGAGTGGGACAGCGACGACAACGACGTGAGCGGCAGCGCCGGCATCAAGTGCGACAGCGTGCTCACCATCAACGGTGGTGAGGTCTATTGCAAGAGCACAGGCACCGGCGGCAAGGGCATCAGCGTTGATGAGGCGATGCTGGTCAACGGTGGCACCGTCAAGGTGATAACCACGGGCACGGTCTATAGCTATGGCCGCTACTCCACGTCGCCCAAGGGCATCCGCTGTGACAAGAACATCACGGTGAGCGACGGGCACATCATGGTGCGCACCACCGGCGGCGAGAACAGCGAGGGCATCGAGAGCAAGAGCCAGTTGGCCATCAGCGGTGGCCAGGTCGAGGTGTATGCCTATGATGACGCCATCAACGCGTCGAGCAACATCACCATCAGCGGCGGCAGCGTGTTCACCTATGGCATCAACAACGACGGCATCGACAGCAACGGCACGTTGACCCTCACGGGTGGCACAGTGGTGGCTTGTGGCACAACGTCGCCCGAGGAAGGGTTTGACTGTGACCAGAACACGTTCACCATCACGGGCGGCACCATCCTGGGCATCGGCGGCACCACGTCAACGCCGACCAGCAGCGTGACAACCCAGCCTGTGGCGATTGTGGGCGGCAGTGGCTTGTCGTCAGGCTCCTATCTGGCTGTGGCGGGCAACGACGGCAGCAACATCTTTGCCTTTAATGTGCCGCGCACCTACAGCAGCTACACCGTGCTGGTGAGCTCGCCCAGCCTGACCAAGGGCGGCAAGTGCACGCTGACCACTGGCGCGACGGTGAGCGGCGGCACGAGCTTTGACGGGCTGGTGACCGGTGCCACAGTGAGTGGAGGCACAACGCTGGCGTCGCTGACGCTGAGCGACATCGTGACCAAGTATAACTTCACCAACAGTCAGGGCGGCGGCGCAGGCGGTTGGCGTTAATCATGCCACATCACCACATTGACAACGGGGACGGCAGGCGCACGCTTGTCGCCTTCGCTTTTTTGTCACATTGTGGCTGCGGCGTGAGGCGTTGTTGCCGAAAAATGTGTACCTTTGCGCCAACCAAACAGTAGCAATCATGAGACATGAGTTGTACATAGCACGCCGCATGCAGCTGGGCGGCAGTGCCACCGGGTCGGGCTCGCCCAGCCTGCGTGTGGCGCTTGTCGGCATTGTGCTGGCTGTTGTGGTGATGATATTGTCCATCGTGATTGTGATGGGTTTCAAGGACGAGATAACGGGCAAGATATACAGCCTGGACGCCCACCTCAAGGTGACCAACGCCGTGCTGGGCATCGATGACAACTACTCGACGGTCAACGGCCGTGAGGTGATGAGTGCCATCAGTCAGGACAGTTCCATGCTGGGGCGCGTGTCCAGCATGGGGCTGGTGGCAGACAAGCCCGCCATTCTCAAGACCGATGAGGACTTCATGGGTATCAACCTGCGTGGCGTTGACGGGGGGTATGACCTGGGCTACTTGCAGGCTCATCTGGTCGAGGGGCGCCTGCCGGCAGTGGGCGACACCGCCAGTGGCAACGAGGTGATGATTTCCAGACACATTGCCGACCGCTTGCAGTTGCATGCGGGCGAGAGCGTGCTGACCTACTTTATCGACAATGCCATCAAGGTGCGCAAACTCAACGTTGCGGGTGTGTATGAGACAGACCTGGAGGCATTTGACAAGGCATTTGTGGTGGGGGGCATCGGCATCGTGCAACAGGTCAACGGCTGGCATGGCGACATGGGCAGCCAGGTGGAGGTGAACTTGCGTGACGTGGACCATCTGGACGATGACGCTTACCAGTTGTACACCCTGTTGGCTTCATCCACCGTGTCGCGCGAGAGCCCAACGCTTTACACCGTGACAACCACCAGACAGAACAACATGCAATATTTTGCTTGGCTGGACATGCTGGACATGAATGTGGTGGTCATCTTGACGCTGATGATGGTGGTTGCAGCTTTCACGTTGGTGTCGGCGATGCTGATGATTGTGCTAGAGCGCATCCGCTTCATCGGCATGTTCAAGGCACTGGGGGCTAGCAATGGCTCGATACGCCGCATTTTCATTTTCCTGACGGGCAAGCTCATTCTCAGGGCGTTGCTGCTGGGCAACATCATCGGCATCGGGCTGGCGTTGTTGCAGCGTTACTGCCACATTGTGCGTCTGGACCCGTCGGCCTACTATATGCCCTATGTTCCCGTGACCATCAGCATCCCCGTGCTGGTGTTGTTGAACGTGGGCATTGTGGTGGTCTCCTACCTGACATTGCTGGGTCCGAGCTATATCATTTCGACCATTAAACCCACGTCAACCATGCGCTTTGAGTAGGAAAACGCGCTTTTTTTGAAAAAAAACGTTTTTTTGCTTGCCAGTAATAAAAAAAGCATTACCTTTGCACCGCAATTAGGAATTGTCCTGTGGTGTAATGGTAGCACATCGGATTCTGGTTCCGCTTGCGAGGGTTCGAATCCTTCCAGGACAACAACATGAGAGTGACCCTTATCAGGTCACTCATTTTGTGAGAATTAACCATATTAAAATTTAAACTGTTTAATTAATTTATCGTTAAATTATGGCAACAAAAATCAGATTGCAACGTCACGGTCACAAGGACTATGCGTTCTATCCCATTGTTATTGCCGATAGCAGGGCACCACGAGATGGTCGATTTATTGAAAGGATTGGTTCTTATAACCCAAACACTAATCCTGCTACAATAAGTTTAAATTTCGAGCGTGCACTCTATTGGGTGAACGTAGGGGCAATTCCCACCGAC
>Ga0181612_143272_pt1 | contig 13548 bp, 11 predicted proteins | sample HoacroProtozoa21_FD_119630 | JGI IMG/M metagenome (GOLD analysis project Ga0181612, IMG submission 119630) | Hoatzin crop microbial communities from Cojedes, Venezuel. Combined Assembly of Gp0051906, Gp0051904, Gp0051908 | reverse complement strand
CCAATAGGATTAAAATCTATCAGTCGTTTGAGCTTAGTACAATCCAATATCATCGCATCCACATCGACACCTCTGCTTTCCACGTATTCCACTTGAACCTTCTTTTGTATATATCTATCTAATATTGAAATAATGTCGTTTACGGAGTAACCAATCCCGCTTCCCACATTGATTGTCTCGCCCGAGACGTCAGCACCAAGAAGTTTATATACAGCATCTGCCAAATCATCGATATAGATATAGTCGCGTATGGAATTGCCGTCTCCCCATACCGTTAGCGGCTCGTCCTTCAGCACTTTTCCTATACTTACAGCGATGATGCCCTGTCTGCCATAAATATTCTGCCCTGGCCCATAAGGGTTTGAAGGTCTTAAAATAAGATAGTTAAGATTTGATTTGCGGTTTTCAAATTTAATCATCTCCTCCACGATACATTTTGATAGCCCATAATAAGAAATTGGTTCCTGAGAGTCTGACTCTCTGTGAATTACAGACATACTATTGCCATAAACTGTTCCCCCAGAAGAAAAATACACGAATTTTATATTATTCTCCGAACACAATTCCATAACTCTGATTGTCGGCATAAGGATGTCATCCATCTCATGCTGGAAGTGCGGCAATGTACTCCCCGGGATGAGAGTTGAAACAAGGTGCACCACAATCTCTATTTGCTCCTTCAATAATACTTTCAACACGGTAGCCGAATCACTGATGTCGCCCTGTATCAACATTATTTTGTTCTTATAATCCTTCAACCTGTCAATGTTCGCGCGTTCCGGCTCCATTACATAAACATGGTAGTCTGTGTCCTCGCAAAAACGCTTCACGAGTGCGGCCCCGATAAAGCCAGCCCCTCCGATAAACAAAATATTTTTCATTTTAATTCTCTATAAATAGAATGCTATACAACAAGACAAATCATATATTTAAGCACACCCGGCAGACATCCAAATTTCCCTTCGTGGAAATACCTCTGCAAATCAAATTGATTTACCGCGCAAATCAATTTAGTTTACTGCGCAAATCAAATTGAATTATTTGGTTGCGCTCGGCATAGCTGAAACAAGTCTTAATAACTTCGGTCTCGCTCGGCCCTTTGCAGACATATTTGCATGGCGCCTCACGAATCCACAGGAAGAAGAGTGCAGGTGTACCACATCTGGCTGCACCTCTTTATATATTCTTCTCACTTCGCCATAGGCCCTCGGGTTCAGCAGCGTACCCCAGGCATTTTTGAAGTCCCTCACTAAAATAAAATGGACTCGGTCGTCAAACAGAGTCTCCACATTCTTCGGAATCAGCGGTCTTATGCCGTAAGCGATATAGATATTTGTTCCTTTATCTGCCCCTCAAAGTAGCTCAACACGCCACCAGCGAAGGCCTCAACTATGTGCAGAATTTTCATGCTAATACAATAGCATATATTTATTTAACCTGATATTTATCTGCCAGATATTGCAAGTATTTTTTAAAAAGACCTTTTGTAAGACGATTATTTTTAATAAATTTACCGAACTTATGTTTGAAAGGATTTCCGACCCAACTTCCTTCGCAGTGATGTATTGTGTAAGAATCGTTTGTAGCTAACTCATCATGAGAAAAAACTTCTGAAGTGTACAACATTATATCATTACATAATAATTGTTGTTTATCAACATATCGAAAACCGTATTTTTCTGCACAGTATGCAATAACGGTAGGGGCTGTTAAATGCTCTTCAAAGATGTGATCGATATTCTCACTTTCATAAAATCTCATACAATCAAGAGTTAATGGATGTCCAGGCTCTGATGCTAAGAATGCGGACATTATTCCCGTACCGGGAATTTTAATCTTTTGAGAAATCCTTTTGCCATTTTCGACCCTCTCCGCGATTAACTTAAAGTCCTTATAACCTGGATGAAATTCTACTGCCGAAACAAAACGATGGCATAGCAACGGCGAGAAGTCTTTGACTACTTCAACATCGGTATCCATATAAATGCCGCCTTCATTATATAGTGCATAGTGCCTAACATAATCTACCACGTAAGCCCATTTCCTTTTGGCGATAGCCTCTTGAATGAGGCTAACAGAATTAACATCAAAGTTTTTTTCTGACCATCTTTTGATTTGGTAGTCCGGGAACATTTTTTTCCAACCATCAATGAAATTCTTGTGTTCATTTGGCATCTCTGCATTACCAAACCAACAGTAATGTAAAATCTTAGGTATCATAATATATTTCTTTTGTTTTTGATCTAGTCTATCAATAACTTTAAGTTCTTCAGTTAAGCACTACCTTTTCATATCTCCTACCACGGCTTTAACTATCGCGCGAAACCTTCTATAAAGTCCAAGTCTAAGTTTTTTATCTTTAATTTCTATCATAGGCGATATTGCGTTTCGACAAGGCATCATACACAAAGTTCTTGGTAAAGTCTCGCAACTCTGCCAACTTTGAGTGTACTGCCTCGTAGTCTATCTCGGATCCTGCTAATGCGGCAGCATCCTCGTTGCCTTTAAGTAGCCTGTTCTCCTGACCGACCAACGATAACAGCGAGTATATCCGCCCGTTGGTGGATACGATACTGTCGTTGTCGTAGCGTCGAAACGTGAAGAACTTTTTCTTAAACAGCATAGAGAACACGGTGCAGTGGAAACTGTCTGTGAAAACATATTCCGCATCCCTTACGAGTCGTATAAACTCCTTCGGGCCAACGTTGTATGGGCTTTCATCGGGAAAGTTTTCGTCGGATACGATATACTCGTCGCAATGTTGCAGCTGTATGATTTTAAATCCTGTCAGTTTCTTTACGCGCTTCACGAACTCGCGTTGAATGGGATTGTTGCCCAGGAAGTAGCAAAAGAGATATTTCCCTTCGGCGAAAGGTGCGGCATCAATCTCCTTTGCCCATTCTTCAGCAGTGAAAAGTATGGTAGGGTCGCATACTATGGGAACGTCTTTTCCAGTTAGTTCCTTTATTAGTTCCTTACCACTTTTTTCCCTAACCGAGCAAAACTCTATGCGCGGAATGAACTGCTGGGCCATCCTTGCCTGCTTCTTTGGCAAGCGAGACACGCCGAAACTGGTGGCGAGAGACATCTTTGGAACATCGTCGGGAACGAAATTGAGCGTATAGTAGTCTGCCGAAATGTTTGATGGGAGCCAGAGTTGGTCGCTTCCCACCACGAATGCCGCGTATTCCGAGGCCGCATGGGAAAGGCTTTCCAGGCTGTCATAACGTCTCGACAGATGGAACTCACTATCTGCAAACTTCTCAAACATCTGGTATCTTATGTTGAGATTGCCCGCATACGCCTTATTCGTCTTTTTAGCCCACACTTTCTTCACCGTTGCCATCTTATCCTTGACGGTATTCCAGTCGAAGATATGACTTAGGAAATATTTGTACTTACATTTATTTATCTCCGGCCTCAACCCGTCAAACCGGATTGTCTCGTTCGGCACGCCTATCGCATCGAAAAACATCTGTGTGGCGTATGCCTGCAGTTGGCTCCCGAAATTCTTTTGGAAATAACAGGTAACGAGAGCCACTTTTTCCTTCTTATTTGACTGCATAACTCTGTTTCTTTTTAGATTTGTAATTGTCGTAGGACCTCAAAGTCTCGTCCGTCTGAAGCACAAAGAGCAAGAATGGCAGTGTAACAGATTCGTGCCTAACCCACGACCCGAAGTCGGGTTCAAACGATGCCGAACAGAAAAGAAATCCCCAATAGAGACAGACCGCAATCTGCTTTGTTTTGGGCAAACGGTCGTATATCTTTAACGAACGGAACATAATGAACGAGACAAGCATTTGGAACAAGACGAAAACACCATATTTTACACCAAGTCGGAATAGCTCTATTGGAAACAATAAACGAAATACCGTTATAGCATAGTTAAGCGCAAAACCTTCTTTTGTGTAAACAGGAACCACTGTCAATATCTGCGTTACGGCATCACCTTCTCGCGTTCTCACACGTATCAATTCCTCATACTCGTTTGGTCTGAGAACCTCGCAAACGTTAAGGAATAGATAATAAATCGCACCAAAGGTAAGCAAGAAGAAAACAAAGGTAACATAAAAACGTCCTTTAAAGAAGTTGTTTATTCGTGGATATAGAATAACAAAACCTATGGCAAACATTGCCATCAACACATAGTATGTGCGCATGGATAAGACAATAAGAGCAATTACCCCCAAACAGAGTATCCATTTTTTCCAATAACCACACCAGTACCTAAGCGCGAAATACATTAGAAAGAAATAGAGCATTTGCACTGGTTCCTTTGAAAGTACAAAAGTATAAACATTAAGCACACCTACGAAGTAAAGTAAGAAAAGGAGTTGCCAAGTGTCAAGCCCTTTGTTGCGCCGACAGAAGTCAGAAAATAGATAAAGCGTTATAAGATTGAAAACGATTGATATGCCAACCTCAAACCCTTCATAGGTAGTAAACTGAAACCAATTAAACTTCTGGAAAATCCACATGGCATTATGTGCGGCAGGGCTGCCCTCGGAGAGATCTTCCGTATTGGCTATTGCAAACACGAAATTTAAATTCCCCTCACAAATAGACTTTATCATTGTATGACCACCACCTTGATCAACCGTAGATTCTTTCAGAATGGTATATCTAATGAGTTTTGCTAATATAACTGTCGGAATATATAATAAAAAGAGTAATCCTTGTTTGTCTTTGCGCGTCATAATTGCGATAGTTTGCGTAATATTAGTTCGACTTTATTGTCTTATTTTTCATACTGCAATATTCTTAAAATACTGTCTGCTTGAACATTAGGTGTATAAAGATTCTCGAAAGTGGACTTTATTTGTTGCAGATTCTCTTTTGTCGGTGGATTTTTCAATATGGACATGATTGCTTCCGACAAACGTGTTTCATCATAAGGTGGCTCGTAATAGTTGAGCATATTTTGAGTGGTATCACCAAGAGCCTCACATCTTGTACTGATTACAGGACAACAGCACATGGCTGCCTCAATGGGTGTATAGCCAAAGCCCTCACGAGTTGATGTGGTAACGAAGAGCGAAGCGTTTTCATATAGATATTTCAACTCTTCGTCTGTTAGGTTAGAAAGCAGAAAGACTCTGTCGCTTAAACCATTGTTTTCAATATAAGGGAGCATCTTCTTGTTCCAATAATCTGTTGGTCGGCCTACCACTACAAGATGGTGATTTGTCTTATTTGCTATCAACCGAAATGCCTTCAGCATGGTAAATATGTTTTTGTATTCCTGTAAGGTGTTCACCCATAATATGTACTTCCCTTGAATTTCGAATGACGTGGGCTTAACCGAGTGTGAGGTAAGACATACGCTGTTATAAACTATAGTAATTTTGTTTTCTGGAATATCGTAGTGCGAAAGGATGTCCTCTTTTGTGTATCTGGAAATGGCAATTACCTTATCTGCAGTTTTCATGAACCTGCTATAGAAAAATCTACTGTATTTGTTTCTAATTTGGCTGGTTCCCTTTATAGCCTTTAGGTCGTGTATCACTACGACTTTCCTTTTCTTTGTCTTAAACAGTGTATATGGTGCAAGGTCGGAAGTGATAAGGATTGCATCCCAGTCGGTATTTTTTAATGCCTGCATATAGTTTTTGTATAAATCTATATGCTTTAGTTTTGGCACTTTAGAGAATAAGCCTCCCGTTTTTACTTCGACGAAAGAATATCCCTCAGTATCAACATATTTATTTAAGTCAACCCCCTTTTGCACGAGAATCTTGATCCCGTTGCGCCTTTCTATTGGAATGGCTTTGATGAGCCTTAATGTATAAATGGGAATGCTCTTGCAGATGTTTTTCTCTCTTATAAACGAAGCATCTATTAGCACTTTCTCAAATGAGTTCACGTTATTTGATTTTTTGTATGTGTTTGTAAAGACTATTTATTCTTATTCCCGTTTTCCGATACAAACCCAAAAGGTTTACTTTTCCATGGACAAAATTTAGTTTATGCCTGACATCGCGATCTTTTATTAGTTCAGCGTAAAGCAGTTCGATATAATAGTTAAACTCTTCTTTTTCATTTTTTGAAAGAGATTTTTTAAGGACAAGCATCACATAATCATACATTTGAAACAAATTGAATGCCGTGGAATATAGATTGCTCCTGTGTGGTTTCCCAAGCTTATAACCATCATAATTATAATCGTTTAAAAGTCGAGTTGCCACCGCATACATGGAAGGTGTATTTTTCAACTTGCTTTTCATATCAACGGTTTGCCCTTCCCGGCCAAGACAATAGTAGTATAAGGTGTAGTCTAGGAAAACGAAGGTTTTGCAAAATTTAATAGTGAAATAGGCGAACTCTGTGTCAGTGTAACTTATTCCTTCTTGTTGATGATAGTTGTTTTCCTTAAGAATAGACGTCTTGGTCATCATGCAATGCATCACGAGTAAATGCGCGTAATTTCGCGCGATAAAATCGAAATTATCAAGATCCAAGCGTTTTAAATATAAATCTTCTGCGACATTTCCTGTAACATTACCTTTTCCGCCATCAGAATAGACTTCTTCCCTCTTGGTAAAAATAATATCCGGATATTCTATTGCACTTCCAATATACTTCAACGCAGCAGTCAAGCCTCCTGTGTCAAACCAATCGTCAGAATCCAAGATTTTAAAATAAAGTCCTGTAGCCTCTGTAAGTCCCCGATTTACACAAGACCCATAGTTCCCATTTTCTTTGTCAATGACCTTAAATACACCTGGATACTTTTCTTGATAACGATATGCTATAACAGAGGAGGAATCATTACTTCCATCATTTACCACAATGATTTCAAGTTTTTCCAAGAGTTCTTTTTCAATGATTAACGAATCCAAACATCTTGGAAGAAGAGCCTCCATATTGTATGTTGGAATTACTAATGTCAAGAGTTTTCTCATTGCTTCTATTAAATTTGACCGAGAAAGAATCAAACGTGGAAGTTGCGAAACCATGAATGATCCTTTTGCGCTCGGTCTATTTTGTCTCATATGTAATAATTGCCTTTTCTATCACATCATCCATATCATAATATTTATACTCGGCCAATCTGCCACCGAATATAACTCGCACCTCCTTTTCTGCTAATTCTTTATATTTAGCATATAATTGAGAGTTTCGCTCGTCGTTCACTGGATAATATGGTTCCATTCCGTCCTTCCACTCTGTGGAGAACTCACGTGAAATGACGGTTTTAGGGCAATCATATACCTCTTGCCCGAACATCTCAAAATGCTTATGCTCAATCACGCGAGTATAAGGAACGTTCCTTTCAGTGTAGTTTACCACAGCGTTGCCTTGATAGTTCGGTTTGTCAATAGTCTCCGTCTCGAACCTCACGGTACGATACTCCAACTTTCCAAAACGATAATCGTAGAACTCATCTATTTTTCCCGTGAACACTATTTTGTCAGCTAATCCTTCCCAATGGCCTCTGTCCTCGAAGAAGTCCACATTGGTCTTTGTTTCCACACCATCGAGCAAGCCCTCAATGAGTTTATTGTAGCCACCGATGGGTATTCCCTGATATTTGTCGTTGAAATAGTTGTTATCAAATATCAATCGCACTGGAAGACGGCGAATGATGAAGGCAGGTAGTTCTGTACATTTACGCCCCCACTGCTTCTCTGTGTAGCCTTTTATCAATGCCTCGTATATGTCTTTCCCGATAAGAATCTGTGCCTGTTCCTCAAGATTTCTCGGCTCGGAAACTCCTTCCGCTTTCATCCGTGCCACAGCCTCCGCCTTTTGCTCGTCTATTTTCGCTTGTGCCTCCTCTGGTGTAGTTACTCCCCACATCTGGTAAAATGTGTTCATATTGAAGGGAAGATTATAGAGCTTCCCCTTGTAGTTGGCTACGGGGGAGTTTGTATAGCGATTGAACTCAACTATTGAGTTAACGAAATCCCACACCCTCTTATTAGAAGTATGGAAAATGTGTGCGCCATACTTATGCACGTTTATGCCTTCGATGTTTTCGCAATAGATATTGCCACCAAGATGTGGACGTTTGTCTATCACGAGGCATTTCTTTCCTGCCTTTTTCGCAAGGTAAGCGAAAGTTGCGCCAAAAAGTCCGGCACCGACAATTAAAAAATCAACTCTTTTTTCCATTTCCCAGATTTTATGTATTTCAAACAATCTTTTTTAATTGACGAGAAAGCCCACAGAGTCTTTTTACAAACAAATATAATGTTTTGTGCTTCCTATAAAGTGGGACAATCTTAACCGTCTTCAGAACCGTCATATTCGTTGCATAAGCATTCAAGTCTTGATGTTCTTGCACCATCTTATCGAATTCTGCTATCCATGGATAGTCATTGGGATTTCCTGTTATAACTCCCAACCCATACACACAAGCAATTAAATGTTGGCATATATGGTATAATTGATAAGGATATATTGCGCTCTCTTTTTCCCCGTTATCAACAAAGTCGCGAAGAACTTTCATCGTAACGACCTCGTATGAATGCATATATTTCAAACCACCTTGAACAGATTGCCCTTCGCGCCCAACCCAATATATATACACATTGTGCCGCATGAAACGAATGGTCTTAACCAACTTGGTTGGGAAATAGTCAAATTCATTATCCGTATAGAACACGCCCTCTGACCATGCGAGTCCCGACTCCCTTATGAGAGACGTCTTGTAACTGATGGCACTTACAAAAATATTTTTACGAATAGACGTATTTTCCCAATCCACATCCGATATAGGAATGTCCTTGTCAACCACGACATCGTCGTCAAAATTTAGAAAAATCGTCTTATTCTTCAATGAATAAAAAACAGTTCGCTCACTTAGCAACATATCTGCATCGGTCTTTTCAAGTTCCTCAAGATACGCGCCGTAGCCCTTCGTGTCGAACCAATCATCCGAATCCAGTGTCCGGAAATATTTGCCCTTTGCTGCTTTCAACGCGGCATTCATGCAAGAGCCGTAGTTGCCGTTAGCCTTATCGATGACCTCAAAGGTATCTGGATACTTCGCTGCATACTCTTTAGCAATGCGCAATGTTCCATCTTTGGAACCATCGTTGACCACGATGACCTGAACTTTCGCCATAAGTTCAACGTCGTCTAAGACAAGTGATCGCAAACACTTGTCGAGATATTCTTCTGCATTATACGCAGGTACTGCAATTGTTAAGATTTTCATTGTCTTTTATTATTGTCCATAAAAACTTGGGCGAGCAGATGTTTCAGATGGAGTGCCGTTACCAATAGCAGGCCAATCGTCTTCCCATCTCACGCTATCTAAAAATACCACGCGTCCGATACTGGGATCTTCTCGAAGATAACCATGATATATTATCCAATCAGTGCCGCGGTCATCGGAGACAATCTTGGCGTTATGCCCAGGTCCGGCAACAAAGTCATTGCCCTTTAGTACCACGTCATAATTGTTTTCCAACAAAGGCTTTCCTGCCTTATTATAGTATGGTCCGAACAAACTGCTTGCCCTACCAACACAAATTCTGTATGTACTTTGCTCCTTGGCGCAACAACTTCCGTTCGAGCCGAAAAGATAATAGTACCCATTGCGTTTGTGGATGTACGTTCCCTCCATAAACGTGCCTGCTATTTTTTGCTTTACAGCGCCATCCTTCACGTAGAGGCCATCATCGGTCAGCTCTATACCATAGATGCCATGAAAGCTACCCCAAAACAGATACTTCTTACCCTCATCTTCAATATAAAATGGATCTATGCTGTTCTGAACATCAATCTCGTTGCTTAAGAAGAGTTTCCCCACGTCGTAAAAAGGTCCTTCTGGTTTGTCTGCTATCGCACGCCCTATGCCACAAGTCCACTCTCCTCCCCACACAGATTTCGAGTAAAACAGAACGTATTTCGCGTTTATGTAGTTTATGTCAGGCGCCCAAATGTTACCTTTGGCAACCATCTGTGGTCGTGTGTCATTGGTAAACGCCGTTCCTACGTATTCCCAATCCACCAAATTCTTAGATTTATAGATTGGCACATTCTTAACATCTTCTGTCGCATATAGAAAATATTCGTTTCCAACCTTTATTACTGTCGGATCTGGTAACGACCTGCGGATGATTGGGTTTTTATAATAAGTCATATTCAAGGAGTCTGAAGCGTTTTCCCTTTCGCAACTACTCGAAACCGATGGTATAATATTTTGCACTCCAGGGTCTGCCACAATATCCTCATGGCCGCAAGCGCTAATTGACACAAAGATAAAATTTAATATGGCGAATATCAATAGGCTAACCAATTTTTTACCAGAGTATGGTGATCTCGAGTCCCCTGAAACGCGTTTTTTGTCTGTCATCTAAAGCTAATTGTTTGTAAATCAATCTCTTTTGTCTCTCTTACAATGTATGTAAAATCATCTTCATTCTTAGCCAAATGGTCAAAGCCGAGGTTCCCTTTCTGATTATCCTCTGATTTATCTATTTTCAAGCCAGTCTCATTTTCCAATTGGACTGTTTTCATATTTTTATTTTTCAAATTTGTTTAATTCTCCACCTCGTATTTCAAATAGTTCATAGAGTCTTTTATCTCCTCCTCCATTATGGCATCCACTTTAGTATAATCTATTGGCTTCTGCCATTCGTCGGATGAGCCTGTATAAATTTTATTCAGCAGACCATAGCGCTGAAAGATGTCATACATCCTTGTGTTTTGCGACCCTATTTCGGTGTCTTCGTTCTTCATTGCATGTACAAAATCCTTATGAAATTTCAAAGCGAAGACTGTAGCATGAAAGGAGTCCATACATATATAAGACGCGTGATTAAGCAAATATACCCACTCGTATGGCCCAGCATCTTTATATAGTCGCCCATCACCATAATTTAAATCTCTATTATAACATTCCAAAGTGATTACCTCATTTATGCCTGTATATGCCTTCACTTCCTTCACCATTTGCTCGTATACGTCTCGTCTGTATGCACCTACAAAGTAGCAAAAGATATATTTCTCTGGAACATCAAATTCCAAGTCGGCCTTTTCCCCGAATTCTTGCCAATTATTAGCAGAAAGAAGGTACGTGGGATCAACGACCAATTTAACATCATCACGTCCTGTAAGTTCATCAATAAGCGCCACGGATTTCTGTTCCCGTACTGCTATGTGCTGAAATTTTTTCAAATCCTTTTTCACCCTTTCTTTGATACAATCAGGGAACGATGGTTGAGATATGCTGGAAGAATAGGCTACACGTTTTTTATCTTCAGCAAACTCAAGAAACATCATCGGATTAAAGCCTCCACAGAAGGGATTCCAGATTTGGTCGCTACCAGTAATGAACAAATCTGCTTCCCTTACTACCGAATCATAATCAGGTGTGGCATATAGGCGACGCATATTATAGTTGCCATCCTCGTATGTAAATTTCACCACCTTTCTCCACTGTAAGCTCCTTTCTCTTTTTTTCCTTATATATCTTTTCCTGTACCACGATGTCTTACTCAAAGCCCATCTGAAATAATCATTCGGCAGTTTTAGAATATCTGGTTCCTTTGGCATCGTGTGCAGAACGGTTTTGGATTGCGTGACAACTTTTTTCTTTTTAGCCTCTATGTTGGCTTTTTTCTCCCTTCTACTTTTAAGAATATTTTGGGGTACAAAGAGTTTGATTAATTCCTTAACATTATATTTAATATGTCCAAGCAGAGTCCTTCTATCGGGAACTTCTCTGTCATTATGTATAAACTCAACATCATGCCCCATTTCTCTTAGAACCCTATTCAGGGCATAAGATTGTAGGCACGTTCCAAAATTAGGATGTGGAGCGAATGTTACAAGTTTGATTTTCATTTTAATTCTTTTTGATCATTCCCTTTATTCTTTCATAACCTTTATCACCAAAGACGGTTTTCACACCGTCTTTCACGTCATCTTTAATCTTATCAGAAAGTGATTTAGTCGTAAGATGGTCAATCATATAAAGAGCCTTGTCCTCATCCTCTGTTGTGGTAAATACCTCGAATAGGATGGGCTTATCTTTCTCTTTCTTGACAAATTCAGGATATACTTTCTCAAACTCTTCTTTGCTCGACGCAGTCAGATACTCAAACCCCAAATCCTCTGCATAATGTTTCACAAGTTTGGGAGATTTATTCCCATAATGACCGCCAGCTGCCATGTATAAATCAGCCTCTTCACCAAATTGGTCATCATTATGATGATAAAAGCGAAACTCTATTCCTTTACCATTATCTACGAGCATTATTCTAAGATTTTTTCCGAGATGTCTGTTGCCAAGAGAATTTAAGTCATAGAAAAATGCCAAATCGCCAAACACTCCAAAATACAAGGTGTTCTTATTAATCAAAGATGCCCCGACCAAGGTAGAAACACAGCCGTCGATTCCGAAACCGCCGACATTACACGACTCCCTAACAATCTGATTGGTTTCAAAAAGGTTCCAACTTCTAAGAGAATTTAATATTCCAAGATGGAGAACAGAGTTGTCAGGCAACGAAGATGATAATTTTTTCGCTATCCAAATATTTGACAAAGGAATATCATCGTCTATACTTTGATATAATTTCTTATAAATGTCTTTGCAATATGCATAATAGGTCATCTCTTTTGATTCTGATGGGATGAACTTTCCGAAAAAGGTTTTGTCATCCATCTCAAAGACAGCCTCAATATTAGTAAATGGGTCTCTTATCTCACCATCCTCGCTCACTCTCCACATTTTCTTGCTTCTTCCAAGAAAATTAGTCGTGGCGTAATCACCGGAAATGTCGCCGATATAAATCACCAAATCTGGAGCAATTTCTCTAAATACAGTATTTTTCTGATGGCATATAAGTGCTGATTGTACCCTGTATTTACCTTTGTAATTACTCGTATGATCGCAAAATACCACAGAATTATTATTCTCACAAAATTTGTCAATTAAATCTGTGGTCTCAGCATCAAATTGAAGATGGGAGCCGATGAACACGGCAATCTTTCCCGATGACATGTTGGGCATCTCATCTGCAGCTGTAAAATAACCAATTTTCTTTGCTTTATACAATTCTGTGGTTGTATAATTACAGGAATTTAAATTATAACCTGTTCTCGTCTCCAAGTTAATGTGCACCGGACCATAGCCATGTCTTTTAACATTGATGAGAGCCTTGTTGGTATCAATCATACATTGCCATTCATCTCTCTTTTCTTTTATAGAAGCTAAATGGATGCTAAACTTTGCAATGTCGTTTTGAATTATTCTTCTGTCCATAACCTGCGGTTTCAGATGACCAATACAATTGATATTCATCGTGCAAGTTACAGCAATAACAGGAAGTTTTCTATAGAAAGCCTCTGTGAGTCCGGGTATATAATTTCTTGAAGCTGTTGCACCTGTACAACAAATTACAACGGGATCCAACGACTCTGCCGCCATTCCACAAGCTATATATGCGGCAGAACGTTCATCTATTGAGGAATAAACCTCAAAAAAATCATCGTACTGCACACTGGCAACGAAAGGTACATCCATAGTTCCTGGCGAAGCCACAACTCTCCGTATGCCATACTGCTTAAGCAACGATATTAATATCT
>Ga0181612_104242_pt1 | contig 13548 bp, 11 predicted proteins | sample HoacroProtozoa21_FD_119630 | JGI IMG/M metagenome (GOLD analysis project Ga0181612, IMG submission 119630) | Hoatzin crop microbial communities from Cojedes, Venezuel. Combined Assembly of Gp0051906, Gp0051904, Gp0051908 | reverse complement strand
CCCTGCAAACATGAGCTCGCTGCCGCTCCGCTCCTTCCCCTGTCTCGCACGCCGCCGCGCACGGCCGCCAGCCGGCGCAGCCCCCCGCTCACCGGGGACGCCGGAGACCCCAGAGAGCGCTCCCGGGACCCCCAGCTCGGCCTCGGCACTGCCCTTCCAACCCCCACTATTCTGTGATTCTGTGACGCAGCGAGCGACACGCGAGGGGCTGGAGAGCCAGCAGGGATTTTCAAACCAAGCCCCGCGCTCCCGCAGCAAGGGCTACAGCAAAGTGGGCGTGTGGGAACCACGTTTCTGAAATTACACTGAAATTAATCCCGTTTTGGAGGCAAGCGAGGCTGCAGGACGCCGCCGTGGCCGCCCCTCGGGGCTCTGGCTGCACCTCGCCGACCCGCCAACCCCCCTGCGCCCCGGCAGCTCACCCGAAGGGCACCGGCAGTCCCACCACCACCCCGCCAGCCTGGGCTCAGGTAAAAGGAGGTGGGGGAAAAAAAAGACAGAGCCAGGTATCGCCCACGGACGCTACAGAGAAGAGGTCAAGCTCTATGTACACAGCCCGGAAAACCCACCGGAGCAGGACGCAGCGCCGGCGCCGCAGGGCCCAGGGCGGGCAGCAGCCAGGCGCGCAGCGGGGAGAGCACAGGGACAGGGACAGGAAGGGGCTGCTGCACGCGGCGCAGCTTCTTGTTAAAGTAAAAGCAACACATACACACAAGCGCTTGGCGTCACGGCCCACGGCACTCCTCACACAGGCTCCGAACACGCCAGCAGGCGCTCTCTTCCCATACGACTCAAAAAAACCAAAACAACAAACAAGGAAAAATTACAACAGGTCCCTGGCTCTGCCTTGAAGATACAACGAAGCGACGCTCCGTCCTTGCTCCCGAACCAGACCCCCCGCGGGCTCTCGCCCCATCCAGCCAGGAGAGGCCCCGCTCCCTCCCAAGGCCCGGATCCGCAGGAGCCGCTGGCTTTCTCGACGCCTCTCGCTGCTCGTCGCCTCGGGAGGACCCCGGAGCGCCCAGCCTGCCGCAGAGGGGGCCCTCGGGGTGGGCTTGCAGCCGGTTGGAAAAGCCACTGGTTTTCCCCCTCTGTTAACTAAAAGGATCAGCCCAGAGCACGCAACAGCCACTCCCGACCTCTCTGACCCTGCCCCGCGGAGGCAGAGCCTCCTCAAGCCTCCTCCAAGCTTACAGCCCCAAAACGCACCCGCGGGCAGCTGCCAGGCGTGCCGCAAACCGAGCTCTCTGACGGGAATGACTGCGTCGCGTACTATAGTACCTTTTGGGGGGAAAAAAGGAAAAGCACAAAGGAAAATGAGCAGTTCCTCAGCTGCTCCGTGCGGCGGGGACGCCCTGCCCTGTCAAGCGACAAGCAGAGCCCGGAGCCCAGCCTCCTCGCACCAGCTGTATCCACCGGGCCCGGCTGGCTCCCACCTCCAGAGACGTCCGTCCCAGGGCAGAGCGGCCGCGAGCAGCGCGTCCGGCCCCGTCCCAGAGGCGAGGACACTCTCCTCTCTCCCAAGAGGGGCAACACCGCAGCGGGGATGGCCTCGGTCCGGTCTCGTGGTCCGGCGTCCTCTCCAGTACACAGCCCGAGGGCCGGAGGACGCTGGTTTGACGTTTCTCTTGTACCCGTTTCCCTTTCCGAAGGATGAATCCGTAAACCTCTGGCAGTTCCCTCCCCGTCCCCTCCCAAGCACTGCCCGGCATGTTTCACAAGCACATATTTAATTAGCATCTGCTGGGTCCGACCTCCAGGCCCTCCCTCCCGGTGGCTCCTCGGGGTTCCATGCACACCAAGGTAGTGGGCTGATCGCGGCACCGCCGGCGCTGGGCTCCCGGCTCACCACACGCGGGCTTTATCGTATCCTGGTGAAGAGGTTGAGGACGGATACAGACTCCTGCCAGGAAAAGGCAAAGCAGGGGCTGAGCACTCCATAGCTGCGCTGCGGCGTCACGCCACCTGCTTCGGGGTTTGGTTTTTTAATAAACCAGCCGCCGATCCGGTGAGGTACCTCCAGCTCTGGGCACGACCCGAGCTCACCGTTCAAAGCCCAACACCATCAGTATTCCCACGGGCTTTTTCCAGGCGGTAACAAGGAGCACGGCAGGCAAGTGTGCCGTTCCCCCGGCCTCGTGGGGAGCTGTACCCCAGAGCTGCCAGAGACCGGGGACGCCGGCAGCGAGCAGCACCCGCTCCCCACAGCTCACTCCAGGATCTCCCTGCCACCTCCGCCAGACACCCAGCCCAGCTCTCGGCGCAGCTGGCACCACCCGCTCTCGGTGACGGCGAGCTGTCAGCGGCAGCACCCACGATCCCACTCCCACCCAAGCCCCCGTCTGAGGCCGTTTCGCGGGGAGCCAGGGGACAACGCTCTCGGAGCGGGTCAGCTCCCAGCAGCACCCTTGCAGGGAGGAGGGTGGGCGCAGGATGGGCTCCCCGAAACGCTGCTACGCTCAGCAGCCCTCGAGCAGCCAGGAGAAGGCCGTTCCGTCGCACTGCCTTGAGCACACAGGGGCAGGCTTTTCTTTCACCTGATGACTACAGATCTCTTCGTGTCTCAGCAAAGTACAACCCTGCACCGCATCCAGCCCTCGACCCGCAGCGTGTGGTGAAGGGACCAGAGCCAAGGCAGCAGAGCAGCGCAGACTTGGCCCGAACTCGCCCCCGGGCCGAGCCTGCTGCAGGACACAGCCGCAGCCACCCCCGCACGCACCCTTACCTTCGTCGAGCGAGTTTTACTGAAGACGTTCCAGAAGCGCAAGGTCTCATCTCCAGCTCCTGTAACGATGGCCTCCCCATCAGGGGACATTGCCTACGGCCAAGAGAGAGCAACCTTTAGCAGCTGTTACATTTTTGAGGTTGAAAACAAACCTTCACTGGAATACGAGAGAGATTTAACTCTCCTTCCTACCTGGCTAGCGGTGAGAAACCACAGAACTACCTCTGCTTTCCTCTGCCTCGCTCAGTCTCCGTAGGTGCCAATTTGAGCACTCGCATCTTACTTACGCAGCCATGGAACACAGGGGTGAAATTCTCATAAAAAGGATTCTGGTGTTCAGAATCCAAGGCAGCTGTAATTAAGGCTGTTCCTCCCCGGATGATAAAGAGGTGTGAGGGCAGGAAGTGTGACACGACTGCATGCGCCAGCTCTGGCAGTCACCTGCACCGGAATCCAGCCCACAAAACCGAAGCTGCACATTTATCACCTCTGTCACGACTCCGCCGAAAGCCCCACACACCAGCGACAAAGCAGGCACAGGGTCAGCGTGGATTAACTGCACCAAGTACTGTAATGACGAACGAGGAGGACTGAAAGCCTCAAACCCTTCGCCTGCTGGCAGTCGCCAGCGAAAACGTGTACAAGTCTCCAGGGAAGGAGGAGAGACGCCTGTGCTTCCTCAGCAGAGTTTTGGCAGGCTTTGCTCTTTGCTAAGAAAGCCTCACATTTCCATAGCAGCAAACCAAAGCATCCCTTGCAGGCAAGGAAACCAGATACAGGCGTTTTCCTTCGCTTGCAGGGCAGCATTCGTAGCTCCAGCCCGGCTGCCGGCAGCTCCGGCACCACCGGCACTGCGGCTTTGGCCTCACCCCGCACGTGCGCAGCCGACACGCAGCTACAGAAGCCTGCAGAGACACGGCCGTCGCTTACCAGATACAAGACTCGGTACGAGTGCCCCGTTAGCTTTGCCACTTGAGTTAGCGAGGGGTATTTCCAGACGAGGATCTGGTTCTGCGAGTATCCGTGGGTACTCACCTGGAAGGGGAGAGGAAAATTCGCGTCACGCTTCCTGACAGCCGACGGCGCAGCGGCCGCACCGCACCGCGAGGAACTCACGAGCTCGTTGGCGTGTTTCGACCAGGCCAGGTTGCACACTTGCGACCCGGTGTCGATGCACTGCAGAGGCTGCCCGGTGAGCGTGTTCCAGAAGCGTATGCAGCGGTCGGCTGTCCCACCGCCGGAGGCGAGCAGTCCGTGCTGGTGCGGAGACCAGGCGATAGCTTTTACTGCTGCAAGATGCTCTGTGTACTGTTGGACAGGACTCAGGCTGCAGTGATTCCAGACAAGGAGCTGGCAGAGAGGAGAGACGTGATGGAACCTGCACTGCTGTCGCGTGTCTGCAACACCCACAAGCCACGACGCTGCGCTGGGACGGAGGAGGGCAGGTGGGCACCAAAGTGATTTCCCACAGCTCTGCCCCAGCACACGCATCCCCACCCTGCAGCCAGGCCCACCCTGACGCCGCCCCCCACGCCCTGCCCAGAGCCGTTCGGCTGCGGGGCCACAAGGCAGCGAACGGTCCTCAGGCTGACGGAGCCAAAGACAGAGCGTCACTGAACATGAACTCAAACCCTTCTCTTGCCCCGACAGCTGCATTACTCCAGAGCACGTTTAGAAACGGGCTCGAGTTCCTCAGAAGTTATTCTGAGCAGGAGGAACTCCGCACAGCCACGCTGTCACACGGACACCGGGCACATTCACCACCTAGCAGCCTGCTCCCAGGGGCTCCCAGCACTGCTTCTCCACAACAGCTGCTGCTTCCGTACGGCGCTCAGCCAACTCCACGCCTGCGTTCCAGGTGTCAGAACCTCTATAGCTCTAAACTCCGTTTCCTTCTGCATACATAAACACCACTGCAACAAACCTGACCACAGGCTACCTAAACAAAGTCAGGAAGCACAGCTTAGCAGCAGCTTTGTTGAACTCAAACCCCTGAGTCAAGCTATAGATTTAATTAGCCAAGTGCAGGAGCAAAATTAAATTTGCCTTTTTAATTTTATTAGGGAGAGGAGACCGAGTAGAAGCTTCGCATGATTTATGTTTGGACGCAGTCCAACGACCGAAACAAAAGCCCCTTTCGGAGGGCCAAATATCCCTAAAGAGAGGGGGTCTGACAATTCTTGGTGAAGACCTAGCGACACTGAGCCCCGTGGACTCCTTGGCAGGACCATACCTTATTATCATTTCCTCCAGAGGCCAGGAGCTGGTGGTCCGTAGACCACTTGAGCCCGCAGACCTCCTGCCTGTGGCCCTGGAGCCGCCGCTCGGACTGCAGGGGGGGGGTGCGGATGTCCCGCTGCAGGATCATCCTGTCCCGGCTCCCAGAAGACAGCTGGTCCGCGTTCCACGCCAAGGCACCTGCAACGCGGGCAGAGCGTCAGGGTGTGCTGCGGGAGGCCTGGGAGCGGGCAGGCAGCACCCAGCCACCACAGCTGCCAAGGATTTAAAAAAATAATTCAAAAAACATCTGTGCTTATGGACCTGCCTTCTATCCACTGTCTGAAGTCCTAGCACAGCGTGCAAAGACAGATTAGCCTGCACAAGCTTACTGAAGGTATCACTAATCCCATTTCACAGTGCAGTACAGCACAGAAGGAAAACTCGGAGGGTGCCCTGACTTCCCAAATCTCACTCCAGCGTTCAGATCGCTGCGGAGCAACAAAACCAGTCCCGGCAGAAGAAGGGAACTGGAAATCTCAGTGTCAAGCAGCCTGCCGGCAGGGCTGAAACCGGAAGCCAGTGGCAGTGACACAAGATGTTGCAACCAAACCTAAAATGCCTCAGACATGGAGGAAACACCTGCTGCAACACTCAGCCACCACCACACCCGAGATCAGAGCTCCACAATTACTCGACGATAACGCTTTGAAGACGGCTCGAGACATAGCAGGGGATAAATCTCAATCCTGGCACCTTCCGAGTTCTGCTATTTCACACAGATCCCTTGCTTCAAGGAAAAAGTTCAGTCATGAAGAAAGGAAACCTGCGAAACCTCGGCCTCCCGCCTCCTTACCGACTCGGGCTGTGTGCCCCTCGAGCATGGAGAGCTTTTTCCCAGCAGCCGCATCCCAGATCTGTACAAAGCCCTTGTGCGTGCCCACGGCTACCAAGTTCCCCTGGACAAACAGCAAACCATGGTCAGTAAAGCCAGTAAGTACAGACAGACGTAAACCAAAAGCTAGGAGCTGAGGAGAAGACTTGAGATAAATCCCACACGATGGAAAGCATCCAGAGTTCTTCCATCTTTTCCCTACCGAGAGGGCCAAGGAGCCTGGCTGGAATATATTTACTGTAACTTTTTATTGTCAAGAGAAGTGAGCTGGCTCTTTCTCCCTCCCGCGGCTCTCAGCAGATGCCTCGAGAACCTCGAGATACAGGAGGCTGCTCTCGGTCCCCTCTCATTTAGCAGAGGAAAACGGTGCAGACAGGAAGACACATTTGATTTGCGACGCATACAGGGAGTTTGGGGAAATACAGGACAATACCCCAAGTTCAAAGCTGTGAGGAAGAGCTACACGGCTACGACGGCAGTGTCTAAGCTACGAGGGTGTGAGCTGCCACCACTGCCAGCGTTATACTGACCCGTTCCGACCAGCCCACGGATGTCACAGAATCTCCTTCCACGGAGAGATCACACAGTCTGGTTACCTTGAAAGCGGGACAGAAGGGAACAAGAAACACTTGTTATTGCCACACTACGCTCTCCGCTGTCTCACAGACCAGGACCTAGTTTGGGACAGAGCATTACAAGCGCTGAATCCCTCAGACAGCGCGTTCCATAGCTCTGAAAGATGCTATGGCTGGAAAAGAACTACGGCAAGGGCGACTCCACTCTCCAGACACTGACCTGGCTAGTACAAGCGCTCCACAGGTAAACACAAGTCCCAAGGCCAACACTGAGGACGTTAAGAGAGGACCAGTCCACCAGGTTCAGGTAGAAGTCGTCCTGCAGCTCTGGGGCATCCAGCACTTTGAAAGGAATCTTTGAGATCTTCCGAGTTGGTTTTCGAGGTGATCTTAGCAGCTTCTGACTGTTTACAAAAACAGATGCACAAACCGCTACAGGACCTTACCCCGCTGCCGATGGTGGGTGCAGATGTAGCCGCTCTTTAAAGCGCACTTGCGTTTCTGTAGGAATGCACAGACAGAGGCCGAAAAATTCCTTCCAGCTGGTACGACTGGAAGGAATTACGTTCTGCTCCTGTAAAGGAGCTGGGGAGCAAACAGGTAAACCGAGCGCTGACAGCTGACCGAGGCACGTTCAGTATCTGGGCAGGCTGGGCGCCGGCAGTTCTTCTTAGACCTTGACGGTCCCTGCTCACCATCTCCTCACGTTTCCAACAGCAATTCAGACAGCAATTTTGGGTGCCTTAGCAAGAAGCCCCAGAGAGCCTCACTGAATCCTCTGCCCCAGCCCGTCCCTTCTCGCAGCCTGTGGAGAATCAGTGATACCTTTTGTTGCTGACAGGAGACAGGGAGTACGGCGAGACCTCGTTACCATCATCTGGACTGGAGCGCTTTGTGCTCAGTGAATACTGCACGAAGAAAACACACCTGGTAAGAACGCCAGCACGCCCAGACTCCAGAGCATCCCTCCAACGCGCGCTGGTGCCCAGTGCCTAGCTAACTCCAACACCCACAGTCAGATTTTCCAGACTTTTCAATCGCTCCCTCTCCCAGGTGCTCTGGAACCACACAGCAAAACCCTGACCTCCACTCAAGTCCAAAAGCTCGATGTGGTCGCTTATCACTGTCCAGAAAAGCCTGGTTCCAGCTCGGCTTCCCCGCCAGTACAGAAACAGGAAGCACGCAGCTTGCTGCAGAGACTTCTGCTCTCTTTACAGGCCACCAAATTTTGTTACCAGCAGCTTATCTTGGTCAAGCCACAACACTACCTCCCTTGCACCAGCAGCGTGGCAGAGCCGTGTGCTGTGTTCCTGCGACGCACACGTGCAGCCTCCACTGGTTTTAACGCAACGTAACCGACTCACAGTGAAGAGAGACTTCTTCTCCGGGTTGGACGGCTGCAGCCTCCTGTCTTCTGTCTGCGGGTCTTGCACCTTCTCGATCCCTGCTCCTAAGAGCTCGTTCTTCAGCAAGGCAGAGTAAGCAAGGCCATCTGTGAACCCAAACGAGCGCTTAGGCACAGGACTCGGAAGCAGCAGGCAGCTCTGCAGGGAGTGGCAGGACGACATCTGCCTGGCTCGCACGTTCCCAGGGCCTCTTCATAAGCCTGGGGCCCCAGTTTGGAATCAACATGAGCAGCAAGCTTCCCCTCTTTCACCCCACCAGGAAAGTGCTTCTACGGTACAATAAATCAAGGGATACAAATAGCCTCTCGCTTCCCAGGCCTCGTCAGCAGCCCACTGAGGTGACCCGGTATTCACCCTCGTGATGGGGGCATTTCCTAACACACCAGCACGAGTTTTTGCATAAGCACGAAGGAAATAAAAGCTCCAGGCGCGGTGCAAGTGGTAGAAAGGAGGTCTCACCTTTGCCATTGTCCGATGTCGCATCCTTTGCTTTTCTGTTTTGACTTGGTGATTTTTCATTTTCCTGAAAGGGAGACAGGCGCTATCACCACACAGAAACCTCAGGATATACGGTGAACTAACAAACAAAGAAGTCTCCTAGACCACAGGGGCAATGCGTTCAGAGGAACTCTTCTGGGGCAGCAGAAGACAAGCAGAGCAATTACGCAGGCAAAATAATATGCACCATTTCCTTAGCTGCGAGACTGAGCTGCAGGAGCTAAACCTACATTTATTCTGTGGAAGTTGATGCTCCAGTTGGCCCCAGCTCTTGAGGGAATGAATCTGTCACCGTGCTTACTAGGAGAAGACATCGGAGAATTGGAAGGCGTCAGGGTTCTTCTCATCTCTGCTACCTGAATTAAAGAAGAGGAGACACACACAAGAATAAGTGTGGATTACAGCAGGGGTCTGAAAAACATCAGCGAGGCCTTGTCAAAGCTCAATATGCCCAAGTAGAAGAGCCAAGCATTAGTTTGTCCCCGTCACAGAACCAGTAAGCATGTTAGAGTCCCCCTGTCAGGGGAACTTCTGTCAGAAGCAGCAATTAAACATCCTCTTTCCCTCCGCTCCTTCTCCAGCTGACGTTGTCGAGGGAAACACGTGGCAGGCTGGAGCGGGGCAGACTGCTTGCAGGGTGAGCAGCAGATGCCGCAACTGCAGTCACATTCTTTTTCATACAATAATTTATGTCAGAAGGGACGCCAGCTCTGAACAGGGCTAATTTCACAGCTACACTGAAGGCCACAGCGGCACCCAATTGAGTTTTCAGCGTCTCCGAGGACACCGACCCCACAAGCTCCTTGCTGCAGTGTTTGGACGCCCTCAGTGCGAACACCTTCTCCCAGTACCTAACTGGAATTCCCCCTGCTGCAGCTTGTGTCTGTTGCCTCTAATCCTTCCACTGTGTACCTCTGACGAGAGTCAGACCCTATTTTGTCCATACCACCCACCACGCAGTTGAAAGCTACCACCTGATCCCTCCTGAGCCTCAGCTTCTCCAGGCTGAGCAACACAGTCTCGGCATCGTCCTGCGCCAGCCCCCTGACCATCCTGGGGGCCTCCATTGGACTGGCTCTGTCTTGTCAAGCCCCACAGTTGGTCTGTTTGTTTGTTAGCCCCCAGTGTTTGATGTTCCCCATGTACTTACTGAGGTTATTCAGTAAAGAGGCATCACTGAGCTACATAAAAATATCTTAACTCCTTTTTGCGACGTGAACTGAGTTTATATATTCAAACGCTTCGCTGAAGTCAAGTCGTTGGGTTATTCCTAGAACAGCTCAGGGGCTCACACCTGCTCACAGCCCAACAAGAGACTACGCTTCGCTTCAGAGAGGTCACACATCTTTCAAAAGCTCAAGTGAAAACAGTCAGAGGCAAGACAGACAGCCACTGAATAGTCAGACTAAGCCCATTTAGCACAGCCCGTCGTACTTACACCAGGCATTGTGTTTTCATGCTGTATGTTGATTTGGCGCAGGAGACGTCTCTCGTAATCCTGGTCCATGGCGGAAAGCAGAGGGGCTGGGGACTTCAGCAGGCTCAGGAATTTATGTTCACCAAGTCCAGCCAGTAATCAGTCTGCTGCAACAGAGAGGGGAAGGAAAACACCAAAACGTCGCACCCCCTCGTACAGAAGCAGCCCTTCAGAATCGTGTCAGCCTGTCACCACTTTTCCTACCCAGAGCACTGGTGCCAAACTTGCGTGACACAGCCCAGCGCAGGGCTGCTGATCAAAGTGGTTTTCTGTATTATTTCCCTTGGCTGCTGAGTCACGTGAGCAGGCGACCGGCGACTCGTGTCTGGCGGGACCTCAGCCGGAGCCGAGGCTGCAGCACTGGAAACCCGCCGGCTGTCACGCACGGCAGCAGCACAGCCTGGCAAGCTGTCCGCACTCCGGCATGGACAAACCAGACAGCACCAGCCCGCCCCACCGCAGCCAGAGCCACGCGGACAGCAGCGCGCACCGCTGCGCTGGGGCTGGCTGGGACACCCTTCGCCGTGCTGGAGGTACTGCAGACGTCCAGGCCACGCGCTGCAGGAACGCGGGCAGCTACGGACCAGGCAGGCCCCGGGCCAGCAGCCAGCGCCTGATGCCCACGCTGCCCCAGGTATTCCTCCTGGCCAGCACAACGCTAGCTCACTGACGGCTACACAGGCTGCAAGCAATGTCCAGCATCTTGCAAGCATACGCTCTAGGACAGGGCTGCTTCAGAGCCCAGATGTGGCTGGCTGAATGACAGCGTGCATCGATTAAAAGAAAAAAAAATCAGCTAACACTCCTGCGAGGATAGGTAGTCCCAGCCCTTCTCTGGGCTCTGGAGGGCGCAGACCAGCAGCGTTAGGGCCCAGCCCATCTCCAGCTCACACCCCCCCGCCTCGGGCTTTGCCCTCAGCTCACACGGACACGACGACGCCGACGCCAGAAGAGACGTGCCAAGGTGCTCCTTCACCCACGACAAACATCTCCAGAGGGAAAGGTGCGCTCTGACACACACCCGCCACAGCCAAAGATCCCCACAGCACACAGGCCTCTGGACGCTGTGCAGAGCACAGAGGGATTTTCATCTGCTGTTATTGTACAAACCTTTACGGCCCCTGGCCGGAGTCCCAGCTACACAAACCCGGGAGCTGCCCCGAGACACAAACTCGCGGCAGCATCGGGAGGCAGCTGCACGGGAGCGGCTGTGCGGGGCGAAGGCTGTCCAGGGACACGCTGCACCGCCACGCGATGGCCCTGCCCCGGAGCGCCGGCAGCGTCCTCCGCCGCCGGTGAGGTTCCCTGGGAAGAGGTTCACCAAGAACACCCAGGGTTTATCATCAAACACGGGAGGCAAGGCACCAGGCGCAGAGGGGCACAGCAGCACACGCTGTCATCCAGCCGGATGAGATGAAGTATTACAGTATTCTGCAGAAAGCACACCAGCTCTGGGCTACCGTGACGCACCAGCCAGCAGAGCCACTCTCCTTTCATCCAAGCCGTTTGTTAGTACTGAGCCTTGGACTTCTGACAAACGCCGAAACGCAGAGGCCTGCTCGTCCTCGCCATTAAGCATGGCAGCACTTCCGCAGGAGCTCCCCTGAAACAGCGAGTGCCAAGCTGTCTCCGAGTATACCTGCTCACCTTCGCCACCTCCTCCCCCAAGCCTTTTGCTTTTTTCATTTCATACATTTCTCCCATATGTTCTTTCGGAGGCAACACTGGAGAACGCTACCAAATTGAAGAGTAATCAGCTTCCACCAAATGAAGTGAAGACTCAGAGCTGGCGTTACTGCGAGTGAAAAGTCAGGCAAGCCTGTAAGGTTATTATCGAAGGAGGTTAAAATAAAATAGTAAGTGCATCCCGTGTCAAACGCTCTCCCTCATTTTGTCGGTTACTCCACTACCCTCACCTACCCATGATCTTCCAAATCTGCCTTTGAGGTTAACAGGAGCTCTCAAAATGAGCACTTCAGTACAATGCCCCCCCTTCTTTTTTTCATTCCCCCGGTTGTTTCACCACCACGGATAAGAGAGATCAGCTTGCAGACCCCACGCGAGGAGCGTGCTCAGCTGGGAAACACCACGCGTTGGAAGCGTCCTCCCAGCACGGCTCAGCGCAGTATTCGTGAGCGATCCAGATCCAGTTACACCGCACCGTGACATTTTTAATTCTGGATATGAAACACATTCGCTTTTAAAGCTTTTCATTTGAGTTCCTGTCTGTACAAATTTCGACTACAACTTCTAATGAGAAATACAGCGCACACAGAGCGAACAGCAGCAGAGACTGCGTAGGCAGAACATGGCAGTAATACCAATCAGCCCCAAACAGCCTCTTCTCAGGCTTCAGATGCTTCAGAATAAAGCACCACCATGACATGAATTGTATTTGAATTGCCAAGTCATCCTCTGCCCCTTTGGCCCTGTCTAAATTTGCAAATATATTCCTTTGTTACCTTCAAGAGTTCTCCTGCCTTTGGTATTCTCCGAGTCTCTCACTTTCAGCAGCACCTCTCACGTTCAACACTTACCCACCCAACCACCTTCCAGTGTTAAGGAGCACACAAACGATTTCTGGAAGCAAAACGGGCCAGGGATTGCCCGGCTGCTGCTCTGCTCAGGTTGGCCACGGCCGGAACTGACAGAGCCGACACGGCCTACATCTGCTGCCCCAACTTCAAAACTCGCCGAGAAATCCAACCAGGCAGAGGCTGCCTCTCAAACCACGGGGACTCACCCAGGAGCAGAGGAGGCACAGGAGGAAGGCTGCTGTGTGCATTTTGTAACCTTGTACAGAACCTTCAGGGATTTTGTTTTTTTTGCTTGGCTCTTGTGGGAATTCATATGCTCTGTCTGAGCACGACAGTTTTTCACAGAGCTACCAACTTTACTAACATCTCGTTTCCCTTTACAGAATACAAAAATTCACGGAATACGGTTGTCTGATTACCTTACATCTCCAAACAGCTCAGAGCGCCAGCTCAGATAAAAGGTCTGCTTTCTCGGAAGCCTTATCTGAAGTCAGCGCACTAAAAGCCAAGATGAAAAATTCACCACCAGCCTCGTCCACGGAGCTTTACCGGAAAGGCCCGGCAACTCGAAAGCCTGCTTCACCGTAACACTGAAGCTACTGAAGGTGCAGCCGTACCTCTGGTCAACGCACAAAAGCAAGTCATGGAATTTAGAGAACGCAGCAGCTTCAGCCAACAGCCCCAGAAAATTCTGCTACTGTGTTAAAAATAATAATAATAAAATAAATATCGGTCTTTAACGCGAGATGGTGTTGCCGGCAGCGCGTGAAGAACCTTCGGCACAAACCAGCAGGCTAACTCGGTAAGGGTCAGCACTTCGCAGGAGAGCGAGCGCGGGGCCGCCGAGAGCGCCGCGAGTCAAGGACAAAAGCATCACCCACGCAAGGAGGGCTGCGACCCCGGGGGCAGAGGCTCCCGCGACCTGGCAGACCCCTCCACGGCCCCCCGGCAGAGCCAGCGCGGGATGCCCGGGGCGGGCTCCTGAGCCCCGCAGCCCCGCAAAGCCGCCGATCGCCGGTGCCGGGGGGCGTCGCGGTGCGTCACCCCCGACGGCGGGCCCGGCGGCTTGGAGCCCCTCGGGCCCCAGAGCCACGGGGGGGAACGGCGACCCCCAGCCCGGGGCCCGCACACCAGCGACCCCGGGAAGCTCCCCGCCGCTCCCCTGCCCGGTTCGGTCACCAGGCCAGGCACTGATGCAGCCCCGGGGGCGGGGGCGGT
>Ga0181612_106356_pt1 | contig 13549 bp, 11 predicted proteins | sample HoacroProtozoa21_FD_119630 | JGI IMG/M metagenome (GOLD analysis project Ga0181612, IMG submission 119630) | Hoatzin crop microbial communities from Cojedes, Venezuel. Combined Assembly of Gp0051906, Gp0051904, Gp0051908 | reverse complement strand
TTTTAGTCTTTGACAGGTAGTACCCACATATTTGCTAATAAAATAAACTCTGCTGATTAAGATCACCTAGAAGAATTATCTCCCTTTTGTTTCACCCCCTTAAATCCAAACTTCTTGCCATCCCGCACCTTGAATCCGACCACTCAAGTCAATTAGTTGTTTCCACCAAAAATAATACAAAAATGCTGGAACTCCCCTGCAAACTATAAGAAGCCTCTACATTTTCTTCTGCCTTCTGCGCTGATGAGTGCAGACACATTTGTACAAAGCTACAGTACAGCTGGAAGATGCTGCTTCCAGGAGGGCTCCTTTCTGTATGGCTTCTTCAGACCAAACAAGAGGGATGCAGGAGTCTGGGAGCAAGCAGAAACAATAGCACAGGACTTCACTAGAAATGCATCAGGTAGGTGCACAGGAGGGATTCAAACGCAGGACAGCTGACACATCTCCTACGGACTCAGTTTTAAACAGGATTTAACGAGCATAGCTTCACTGGCTTTAAAGGACCTGTCCTGATGGATGCTTGCTGAAGACCTGAACTCAACAACTCCACGTCCTTCCACAGATAAAAATGAAAAATGTTCATTATAATTTTTCTAGCAAGTAGGATGCCCCCACAAAGCACTTCCAATATTCTTATTTCTTCTATGTTCAAATGTAGAAGTTACAAAAAAGCATTTATCCAAGATTTTGCAGAAGTCTCCTTCTTTCTCCTAAATAGCCATCATGGGATGTATAACTGTTCATACGTACATACAATTACAACTCTCCAGCACAATGTAACTGGATATGCAATAGCATAAACAACTTTTATAACTTGATGTAAAATATGAGATTTGTAATTGCGAAATGCTCACTCAGTAGTAATTTAAGTATGCTAAATACAACCTAAACATAGCATCATTTATTTCAAATGTTAAGAAGCAAGGACTGCTTTTTCTAAAATGTGAAAACAGCATAGAAGCCACAGTCTTAAGGAGTCTCACATGAGCACGGAGCAAACCAAAGCAACAACTCAAAGTGAGCATAACTATGGCAGATCACACACACAGTAAGAGAACAACCATCTAGCCCCGGTGAATCACATGCATGTCTCATATTAGCTGATCCACTGCAGACTGAAACAGGTGTTTTCAACACTAGCAGCAAGAAGAAAATTAAAGAAAAAAACAAAACAAAACCCACTACAAAACCATAGGTACCAGAAATACAAAGCTTTCTGGTGTTAGCTCTGACAGTCTCTGCAAATGGGACACAGAGTACTTGAGCTGCTGCACAAATCAGCATATTACATGAACATATTAGAACAGCTGGCTTGTTTAGCTCTGTTCTTTAATCATGAATTTTTTATTAAAGGTAAACATGAAAGCTGGTAGTTAAAAACAGTTTAATTCATAGACAAAAAACCAGAGGCCTCACTAACATACGGTGAAGTTATGTGTGTTAGATTAGCAGCATTAACATAACTTCTTAATTCCATACTTTTTTTTCCACTTGTTTCAGAATTTCTTATTGTAATTAACAGGGTCACCACTGCCACAGTTGAGTTCCAGTAAGTTTTATTCAGATGGGCGATGCATCCTTACATTAGTGAAAAAAAAGAAAACAACAGTTTTTGCTTAAAATATCTAATAATTTGAGAAAGCAAGAAAAGGTGGCTGAAGCACTGCAAGCAACCTGTGTAACGGGGGGCTGGGGGGGGAATGAAATGGTACCAAGAGTGAAACTTCTTTCCATCTCCAGTCTTGGAATCACGAACTCAAGTTGTGAGTGAAGTGACGGATAAAACCCCTCACCATAGACTTGATCCAATGGCTTCTGACCGCCTCAAAAAAGATACATTAGCCAAACAAGAGTGTCTGGTATTTTTACTTCACAGCACTCGTGAAAAGGGCTAACAGGTGGCTTCCCTGGAGTCCCCCATACCATCTACTCTTACCTCATAAACCACACTCCATGTCTGCATTTCTAAAGACTTACTTCAATATCAAGAAAAGATCTGTAGTGATCTGGTGAATGATATCTTCCCAATATAATTTTTGCAATTTGGCTAGCAATTATGGAGAGTAAGGAAAGGCATTAATGTAAGCAGAATGCAGAAAGAATTCACGTCTTAAATTCAGAAGTTAGTCACAAAATTTTTATTTTTCACTCATGCTGAATTTTGTCATGGTCATAGACTACGTATACAGTTCCCTTAGCCATGACTTTGCACAGACCGTTACAGAACTCATATCCCTGATTCACCTTGGATGCAGCAAATGTAGTCTGGCTAAGGGTTTTCTGTTTGCCTTTTTTTGCATCACATTTCAGCTTCCAGCTTTCCACAAGCTGCAAGACTGCTGGACTTCGACATATTAGCACTGTCAAAGCAATGCATAAAAACAATATATTGGACCTACAAGCAAAACTAAAGATCAGAAATTCAAAGACCTTGACATTCTGCCTGCACATCACAGTCCATATGAGTGTACAGCCTTGAAAGGGAATGAATCTATGCAACTCTGAATTCACTCTAGAGTTAGTCACAAAAAAAACCCCACACCAAAAAAATACACACCCCCTCAAAAAAATCAACTCCCCCTGCCCCCCAAAAAAATAAAATTGAAGGGTGCAAGAATGAAGCAGGTCCAGAATTGAGTTGTGGAGTCCTTTTAGTCACAACTTCTACCTCATTTTAATACAAATTACTGTTGTGCATTTCTACACAATACCAACTGCACAGCCTAAAAATTAAGACACTGAAAGTGATGCAATAGTGTTATTATTCAGAATAAAAGGCACAGTAGTTGTGAAACATCTGGTATATGTTTTTCCCTTTGACAGACTTCCACTCCACATTATACCCATTTATTTGAAATTACAGGAGTGCTTAAAGTAATAAAGCCCAAAACCTCTGTTTGTATTCTTGCTTACTGTATGAAGTGGAATTCTGGGGAGTCAAGTACAAACCCTTTATGCTCTCAAATTTCTGAAAACAAAAAGCCACAGCATATTTAAGAGTGCTATATAAAGGGTAGTACGGTAAGCATTTTAATGCATATATTGGAAATATTTTTTTTCAAAATTACCAACAAGGAAAACAATTGGGAAACATGAAGACTGTATTCTTCATTATTAAGAAGTATGCTACACACCATTTGGGTTTAGGCATTGGTGAATGCTACAAAGTAATACTTCTCTCTTGGGAGGTGCAAAATTATTGCAGTTTGCTGGCATGTTAACTCCCCTGAGACCCTGGTCCAGAGAACAGCAACTGCAGCGTAAGAATGCACCGAGTAGAACTGCTGAACTCAGTTCACATGCTTAAAGATATTTACATGCACCAGTGCCCTGCCGGATTAGACTCATAACATAGATTACTTGCAATCTCTCTTGATTAATTATATAGTGAAATAATGACAACTAGTTCACTTGGAACACAGAAATTTTGGGGCACATTCACTATAACTAACCAACATTAACTTTTGTCTTCTGGCATACAACTGAAAACAAGTATCTCACATCATCTTCCAATTTTTTAATCCTTTAATAATGAAGTTGATGTGAACATAGAAACATATAAAATAAATTTAGTGTGCTATTTTGAGATATTTTTGCTGCAACTCCCATGTTAATACAGAAAAATATATGTAACTTAAATATATATAGTTAAGAGATCTGCTCTGTTTGATTCATGTAGATTTAACGAAAACATGCGGGGAAAAACCCCAAACCACAAACAAGGTGGTTAACACCACTTTCAAGCATCTCCTGTAGCACAGCCAAAATTAACCAGAGGACAAACCAATCAAATTCACTGAGGATAACTTATGAAGAATGAATTAGTGTGGTATTATGAAAATAAACCAGTTCAAAATACTCTTCTCAATTGCTATTTGAAATTAAAAGTTGAAGTATCAGACATCTTACTGCTACCCTAAAACCAGCATTTACGACTCAGCAGCCCAGGAGGATACAGCTGGCTTCAGGTTTGTCCGATTCCCTAACGCCTGCTGGCTGCTGTGAGCATGCCTGTGGCGGGTGGGCACTGATACACACCCAGCTTGCTTTTACACAGGGTATTAGGCATGCGGGAAACCCCAGCTCCGAAATAACACTCCAGTTCTTGTACTTCTCTTTCCAGTCGTGGTGCCTAAGCAGAAAACACAACTCTCTGCCACAAGTCACTGGAAATAACAGTCTGGCACTGAAGGCACAGGATCTGTGTTTGGCCCAGAGCCCGAGACCAGCTGTAGCCAGAAACATTTATAAATGAGCAGCACTCCTCTGTTTCACTCAACCAACGGTACCACCCTTCAACACAGCGATACAAGTTTTTCTGGTCAATGGCAAATCATTACTGTACCCCCAGAAGGAAAGACGTCAATGGCAGTACTTTGCTGAACTGCATTTTTTTTCATTTGTTGCATAAGCGATGCTGCTACACACAACGGGCTACATGGAAGACCACAGCAGAGCATTTCCGTCAGCAAAATTTCTGGAACCTCTTGACAGCTAAATTAGCCTTTGATAGCAGCTGCTGTTGTTTTGCAAAAGAAAAAATCCCCTGCTCATTCCCACTAACCATTCCTTGGTTTGGTTTACAGAGCAGTTTGGTGCATGCTAACATAACCTCCTTCTGGAGATAAATTAAACTAGAATCCCTGCTCCAGCCACACACCAATATGTTGCAACTCCTAAGGACAAAGTACAAGTCCAGATCAATGACTGGTGTTTTATACAGCTGTGAGACACATGTTAGGGTGAAACAGCCCAGGGGACCACCTAAATACAGTTTGAAGACTCCAAGCTGCATATAGCATACAATTACAAGCCTCAAAACCAATCCTATCAGTGTCTAGATTTGATTGTGTTGCACCAAATTGCTCATTAATTTGCACATAACTAAAATTGGGATTCTAGAGATCCATATGTGATCAAGTAGGAGTTTGGACTAAAAAATTCCCGCCTTTCAAATAAGACATCTTAAGGTATGTCATATGCATACTACAAACAAAACCTCCTGCCCCGATACTCTCCAAAATTTATCTATGTATCTCAAAATACAATAGGCCAAGCTTTTGCTTAAATTTGTCCCAAAATTTACAGGATCATGACATTACATTTTAAATAAACCTAATAAACTAGTCATACAATCAGATTCAATCAAGGAATCCACTCTAATACCAGTTACGTGACAAGTCAGAACTAATTCTACTGCAGTATGCAGAAAAAAATAATCTAATATCCAAACTTTGCTATTATTTTATGACTAAGACAGTTTCTGATATCATAAAATTAGCAATTGATGAAACAATAATTACAACAATGATCAGGGATAGTGTATCATGCACATTATCGTAACACTTGCATTTAAACACTAATCCATTCATCTCTAAACAAAAAAAAGTTACATAGTTATACTACAGAAAACCTTTAATTTTGTTTTTATTTGTGGTTTTTTTGTTTTGGTTTGTTCCCCCCCACCCCTTGCTAGCATTGAGAAGAAAGGTGGCACAGACTACATATCTCCCCACAGCGCAGAACGTTATGCCCGTTCTCATTTTCAGCAGCGCAACCAGAGGAGACGCAATCCAAGCAAGATCACAGTTTCTGCAACACCGAGGACATCTCAGCAAGGCCAATTTTGTCCCACGTACCACAGCGAGCGATAAAGCCAGTACCACCTCTCTAACAAAACTCTAGTGTTCAGTAACCGCTTAAAATTTAAGCTCCTGCTCACTCAGGACAGTACTAATGATCTTGCAGTGCTCACCACAGGAGCAAAAAATGAGGGTCACACTCCAAGGCTCCTCTCTTCCCATGTTACTGTGCAAAAACCATGCACCTGTCACAACTCCATAGAAGGGCAACTTTCATGGAATTTGTCGACATCCAGAAGCATGGCAGTGCAAAATCTTTTGTGAAGAACGGCCATCAGTGTGTATAACTTCACCCTATTTCAAGTACTAGAGAGATTTTAAAGCTACCAGGCTCTGTTTCCAATTAGACATAACCTGTTCCTTGCAGTAAGCATGACATTTATCTGCTTTCATTGTGTTTTCTTTCATATTCTAGAAATAAAATACTTAGCAGTGTGTGCTTCAGCCTTTCACTAGGCCACTTTCATTTGCCAGTTGAGGAATACATGAAGTAAAGGACATTCATTGAAATCCCTACACAGGAGGAGGCACCTTCAGGCATACAACTGCACAGGATGAATGTGGGTAACCTGAACTTGAGTGCAGGAGTTAATGCTTACGATGTATCAGATACAGAATTCAATCAAAGTAAAAACTGGTAGCAAAGTCTAGTAAAATCCTCACTCGATGGACAGTGTCACATAAAATTTATCAGAATAATTCTGCAAGAGGGAACAGACTCAGCACTTCTCAAATCAAAGCAGTTTTCCATCAGCTGCAACAGATCTGAAGTTAAAAATCTGATCTTCTGCTTTGTATTCTCAGCAACAACCGATGGCTAACCTTGTAAGTCATGGCACTAGGATGACCAATTTACAAAAACAAAATTTTTTTGGTACAAATTCTAGTGTGAATCATTATCTTAAGTTATCTCTGTACATTCCTCTAGGTATGCTACTGTCCTTCTCTACTTCCAGTTATCCATTGTGTTCAGTGGGGAAAAACAAACCAAAAATGCTCTACCCAGAATATTTGTCCCCCAGTCAAAAGTAATGATTTGTTTATCAGCTAAATCAATCCCTTCAAGTTTATAGCAAATTCTACAGTTCCTGTAGTTTCCCAGTCTCATTTTAGAATCCCTTTGGGAAAAACTGTAACTGTGTATCCCAAGTATGAACACATAAGCTCCGACCCCCTGAATTCCTTAAACCTAAAGGAGGAGAGCAAAAAAAAACCCTGAACACATTTTTTGAACAAAACTGTGCAGGAAACACTAGTAACTCTCGGCCAAGCATCCTGTTCGCAGCTCCTCTACAGCTGGACTCACACTGCCAAAAAGTCCCTGGGGACCCCCACAGCAGTACCTGAGGACTGCCACCCGCACCCGAAACACGTGCCGTGACAGACTGCCGCTGTCCTCTCATCCCACCCCATACGCAGCTCTCATGGAACAGAAACTATTCACATTCAAAAGCGAAAACGATAAACGTGAAAATATTGCAAATTAAGGACAGCTTCTGGCTGAGGCTTTTTGGGAGGAAGGCTAGATACTATCACCACAGTTGCTTTATACAAACTACCAAGAGATATACTGATTATATTTTGTTTATTTTAAAATAACACCAAATAACTTTACCTGAAGGTACACAAAGATGCTGAAATCTGTAACTCCTCCACCAGCATCTGTCTTTGCCACAGGCTGGGCTGTGCCAGCCTAGCAGAATGCAGTCTTCAGGCAGCAAAAAATGCAGAAAGAATCAATTTCAGACCAAATCCAAGGCAGCTCTTTACCATGGATAACTTTCATTTCATAAGGCATTTGGAGCTTCCCAATCCATGCCAGCAGCAAAACAAACATTTATCAAGTAGCAGTGCTGAAATGAAACAAGCCAGAAAAGTCACACTAGCATTTCTTTGACGCACATTTTTCTCCACTGTATGAGAAGAGAAACCTGAACCTAACTTTCAAGCAACACTGAAAAGATCTCTGTCAGCCTCCGTTCAGTAAGGATAAAGCTGGGACAGCTATTGCTCTGCTCTTTTTCTTAACATATTTCTAGAAACTTACATACCTGGTAACTGGCTGGCAGGTTACTAGTACTGCTTCATACCACTGTTTGTCCTCTTTGTTCTTCTAGTCAAGCTGACTGCTTTGCCCCCTCAACCCCTGGCTCGGGCATGCGGTTATAGCTGCAGAGAGACAAGGGAGCTATTTCTTAAACCAAGTGATATGGCACATCTAAAGACAGTATCAACTTGGGATTTTGATGTTCCCTTCTTTTGAGAGGACTGGAATCTCAAGAAAGAAGGTGCCACAAATGGTGTTCCATGTACAATCAAGTTAAACACACACACACACACCAGGAGACTACACTTCCTACTTACTTATCAATGTAAACATAAAACCCAAAATATATACTGTGGAATAAGTAACACAGCTAATGTAGCTAAGTGTAATGCTTACACTATATAGGAAATAAATATACTCAAAATTTCAATGGGGAAACTAACTGAAGGACACAGGCCAAAATTCTTTCTTAAAAAAAGAAAATGACACAGAAAGCTCCTGTTGTTGAGAGCTGTCCACGTATCCCTTCTGTGGTCAGTCAGAAGGTGCTGGTAGGAAAGCTCTTGCCATCCCTCCAGGAGCAGATCCTTCCCCTGTCACTACTCTGCTGTGCGTCAGCAGAGCAGAATTTTCCAGGTATGAAGCAGCGACAAAGCCTTCCAGACCTGCCAACCCTGCTCACCACCACAGGAGGGGCCAACATCTAAGGGACAGCCTGTCCCCACGGCTTCCAACAGCCTCACTTACCACACGGTCCGTTTTCAACCATCACTGACAACACCTGAAGGTTTCTTTGCCCTGAAGGAAGACCTGACATCCAACACTGAAGTTTGGGCAGAGCTCTGCTCCCAGAAGCAGGCACCAGGACACCAAAGGGCTGTCCTGACTCCAGCTCAGGAAGGCGAGGAAAGGTAGTGTTGCTGGTTTGCAAAATCTTGTTCTACCTTTTAGCATTTGTATCTAAAGGAATTGGCTAAGTACAAGCTCTTATTGTTTCCATATCTGTTCAAGCTTTGAGAGCAGTTGTACCTGGTAGGTTTCAGTGGCTGTTAATAACAAGGAAGAAAACAACTCTCTTTCGTACACAGACCACCTGTAACAACCTGTTAACCCTTACGGCAGCTCTTCTCCCTACAAGCCTGTGAACTGCCATAAAGAACAAACCTATTATAAAAGAGTACATAAGACAATACCAGTGCTGCATCCAATTGTAACTGCAATTGCACTTCCCTCCATCTTAACCCAAGAGGAGAGATCAGATTTCCTTAGACAGATCAGCCTGGTAGTATCCAGCTAAATGCTTCAGGCAAGGAACCAATCTGATAACCTATATTTGCTATCCAAATCCTAGGAAAGCAAAAGGGGTTCAAAGGAGAAAGAGGCATATTAATTTGACTATTTCTTTCTGCTGGCTCTAATTCAGGATATATTTCACTCATCTTCTGAAATGCTAGTAAGGGAGGAAGCAATTTAGCTATGACTTTCTTGAACTTCAGTAATATAATGAGCAGGTAATTAGGATGCCTGATGTGCGGCATTAACAAAAAAACTAATTCCACAATGCTTTAGAAAATTCACCTGTTGCATTTTTACAGAGCTGTTGCATTGCTGTGACACACCAGTACGTAGCCACTCCAAATTCAGAAGCTTATTGATTCTGAAGGAGAAACAAGCTCTCTGTTCTACTCAAAATAGAATGATCTGTTTCACGAAATGGAAACAAGTCTTCACCTGGCATAAAGGTCTACTGACCTATCATAAAGTGTGCCAAAATTACATCACACAAATAAATTGACAGATTTTGCAAAATTTCATGTACAAGATAATCAGAGTTGAGAAGTGATGTAAATTTTAATGTGTTTCATAGTAGTTACTGACTCCTTACTTTTAGCTAGAAGGTTCTCTTACAGTAAAAAATGTTTTTCAAATTTATATGTGTTAAGGTTTTTTTTTAAAAAACAACAGTGAAAACAAACAGCAATGCCACTGCCTTACTATTTCTTCCAGAAGAATCTCTGGAGGAGCCGAGCTTGACTTTGGTTGCTCAGCTCAAGAGAAACACTCAAGTGCCCCCAACTTCTACAGCATGACAAAGAGAAAGGAGGTGAGAACTATTCCTTCTTCAGATACTGAGATTTAATTGATGTCCTTGCTCGCTGACTTCTTTCATTGTTGCCCCCTTCTGCAAGCAGGAGTACAATACTTCACATATGCTGAACAACCTCGCAGCGCTGAATGTGTGTGTACACACTACTGTATATGCTATGTGCGTCCACAGACCCACAAGAAGAGGTGACCACTTTTTAAATGTCACAATCCATCATGTAGGTGGATGGCTTTATATTTTCTATTCGATTCCCAAAATATGATCCACAACACCACTGTATCCTAAAGTCAAGGAGGCTTAATTTATAATACGGTAATTAAGGTGTGTATAGCATAACAGCTTCACTATGCAGCTGCCTGAGTGAAACGTCAAGTTGCGTAAGCAACCTGTATAAAGAGAGCTTAAGGATCCCCTGTCCTATGAAGTTTGGTTTTTGTTTGCTATTCTTTAAGACAGAAATAACATGGGCAGGGCAAGAAAGTTACTTGGAGACAACAGCAGAAACTTACATGCCAGTCAGACTGACCACACACACCCCTGTGCTGTCAAGGTGGCCCAAGGAGACACTTAATAACGTGATGCAACACACTCTGCTTCTGAGGTATGGACTCGTCCCAAAGATAAGTGGTAGCTCAGCACACAGCAGCTCACGCACTAGGTACCACACACTCAAAACACCATCCAGCAACCTCAGACAGGCTGCCAGTCCAGTTGCAGTAATGTTTCAAAGGTCCAGCCCAGCTCTGTAATATCCGTCCTCACCCGAGCCCCTGGAGGACATTTGCTCTTCCACAGAAATGCAACCTATGGCACAAGAGAGGACGAAGCCCAAAGGGGGCTGCAGGATGCAGGAACGGCAGGACAGCCATAACAAGTTGGCCTTAATGGTGAAAATTAAGCTCTGGAGAAGTAAGTACCTTCCCTCAGCCTCTTATTTCAGACTTCTGCAGAAACCAGTTCTTGGAAAGGCTCCATAAGGTATCTAAATTGAAGCAGAAGTGAATGGATGTACACACTGCTGTGTACATCTCAAACAGGGGGAAAAAGCTGAACAGATAGATTTTTTTCTGAAGAATCAGATACCTAAACAATTAGTGAGATACAAATACCTGAATACATAAAGTCATCATATTAAAAAAAAAGTAGTATAACTAGGTCAAATTTAGATAGCAAAATCCACAGCAATATCATCTATTTACATTTAACTGCCACAATCACACACACAATTTCAGTCATCTTACTTGAAGTAACAATAAAGCCTTTCACCTTCCCAATGTTTTAACCATGTCTAGAAAAGGACATGAAGAAACATGCAGATGATATTTTAAATACACTATTAACTCCACGCCTAGCTGGTTTGCTATACAGCAGGAAAAAAAAAAATTAAACTGTAGAATATTTTTACTTTTGTGTATCAATACAGAGAAGAGACAGACTTGTACACCTCTCTAGATGGCGATTAGAACAGTGTGGAAGTGATGGGGAATGGAGGATGAAAAGTAGTAAGTGAGGTTACCCTGAATGAAGTGGACTTCTGAGATCGCACACAACATTCATATAATGGCCACGTAGAGCTGCAAATCTGAACACTACAGACCAAAATCCAATGTTTGGCAACTGAAGTACTTATGTTTTAACGTGGCATTTCTGCAATAAATTGCCTGCTGGAGGTACTGGCAGTCATGCATGGTATATCTCCGCAAGAAGTCCTTGGCAATAAACTCCTTTTGGAAAGATATTCAAATAGCTGAATATGGTCCTGAAAGTAGACTCAGAAAAATAGCTCAAATGCATATACTATTACTAAAGCTTTTCTTGCATAACCTTTCTACAAAAATATGTAAATTATCTCACAGAGTAACTACTGTCCTAAAAAGGCAGGGGGGAGGAAAGAGTTCAGTGGTGCACTGCACCAACCAACTTCGTTTCAGTAACAAAAGTGTGAGAAAGTTAAAATTACAATTGTTTAGTTTTTAGTTAGTGAGAATCTTCTCCCCAGACCTACATGCTGATTGAAGAAGCAGTTGTTTTTCCAGTCATCTGCAGCAACCTCTGAGTGACACTTCTGGCCCAGAAGAACATCAGTAAGTTAGCTGCACGTCAGTCTGGTAGCTTTTCCTCTTGTTAATGGTCACCTAACACTTGTTATTTTAAGACCCTACTCGCCACTGTTTATTTTTTTTAACCAAACTTTAGCCATCTGGTCTGCTGTCTCTCCCCTCTTCTCCCCCTCCTGGGAGGCAAAAAGGGCATGAAGGGAAGACAAGAAGGGAAAAAAATAGCTCACACTGCAAACCAGAGAAACATTGCTTTGTCTCTTTTCTCCTCTACCAGTAGCTAGAAAATCTAGCTACCAATACTTGTGGTTTCTAAAGCAAATTCCCTCCAGCACCTGAAGTTAAATCTGAGTTTGTCAACGTCAACATGCTTTTGATGTCAGCAAATAACTGAGAAATCCACTGGTAAAATATTAATTCCTGCAGAGGACCTCACCCTCCCCCTGCCATCTGTTAGGGCAGTACCAGCAGTGCCAAGAAGTCCACGATACAGATTCACCTAAGACTCCCCAGAAGCACTTCACCTAGCCTTTGGTGACACACCACATAATTCAGAGTCTTTTTCACAAAGCTTTGCAAGCTGAACACAAAACTCCTCTAACTTTTCTATGCCATATTTAATGAAGGAACATATAACACTGCATCTGGGAATTGCACTTACCACCATCGCTCTTAGGCTGTGATTATGTCTGTCAATACTTCACTATCGCCCATCAATCGCCTGCAGGATGGTGAGAAGTGTGCCATGACTCATGGTATGTGCTTCACAGGTCCTCCTCACCCAGCATCTAATACACACAGGGGCCTCAAATAGCAGGAGCTAAACTCCATAAGCAGGTATCCCCATTCAGCCTTTCTACAGCGTGCATGGCCAAGAAGACTGATACACAAATAAAAGCTTTGAAATATACCATAAAAAAAGCTTTGAAGTCTACCATAATTCCAGTGTTTCCTAACTTTTGAGGGTTTAACTCTCAACTTTGACTGTTTCAAGTACTTTCTGGGTGTGTAATTAGGCATTTAAATTACATATACTTTCCTTATTTAGTTCCCCTTACTCTAACCTCTGTCTATGTTTCTGTAGTCAAAATTGAGTGCTTTGAAGCAGGGATTACCCTTTTCAAGTATCTGGAAAGTCCCTTGCATGTAAGTGTATAAAAAGAATCATAACAGAAATATTGCTTTGTTTCCACTTTTATACTCCTTCCTTTTGGTGTTACAGCCAAAGACCTCCAGGAAGATAACTGTTGATTCTAGCTCTAGTCATGTATGTAGTATCATGCAATGTTTGTCTCCTGCCCTAATTACCTTACTCTATTTCAGTCTCTTTCCCAAGCAGTTGTCCTTCTGTTACAGCAGCATTTTACGTCTGTTCAATTGACCTGTCCTCTAGGAGTGAGCCTGTATTGAATTAACTCAGCTTCCTTTAAACCCAGGTATCCACTTGCAGCAGCACTCGGCTTCTCAACTAGTCCTGTCACATCTCCCCCCAGTGACAACACCGTATTTTCCTAATGCAATAAGGAAATCCAAGTGTTCATTTTGGATATGATGGCAACTGACACCCACTTACGCATTCCTCATCCTCAGAAGCAGGCATTCCCTTAGGGATTAGGCTGGACAGCAGAAGGGGGAAGGGAAGTGCTGGTTGGGTTGTGGGTAGTTTTGGGTTTTGTTTTTTTTTTCCCCCTGA
>Ga0181612_133085_pt1 | contig 13550 bp, 10 predicted proteins | sample HoacroProtozoa21_FD_119630 | JGI IMG/M metagenome (GOLD analysis project Ga0181612, IMG submission 119630) | Hoatzin crop microbial communities from Cojedes, Venezuel. Combined Assembly of Gp0051906, Gp0051904, Gp0051908 | reverse complement strand
CTCAGGAATTGCCTCTGACATCCCCTTTGCAGTCACGCCTTTGACAAAGATTGTTAAGGATGTCATCTCTTGCGCAGTGTAGATGGGAAGGTGAACCCCCCGTGTCCTGCTGGCCACACTCTTCTTAATGCTCCCCAGGATCCCATTGGCCTTCTTGGCAACAAGGTCATGCTGCTGGCTCATGGTTAGCTTGTTGTCCACCAGGACTCCCAGGTCCCTCTATATTTAGCACATCTGAAAGGAAAGGTACAAGTTCAGAAAAAGGAAAGAGTCATACAGTTAAATGGATGAGGGCTGAAGAAAATTACTTGTGTATTGTGGACTTCTTATGTGGTCTTGGCATAAAGTGCCAAGCCAGTTAATCTCCACTACCTTGGGTCTAACTGTTTAAAAGAAAGAAGAAAGAGAAAAAAGAACAAAAACCAACCAAACAAACAAAACCAACCAACCAAAACCCTTAAAATCTTTTCTGCTCTTGTTTGGTCTTGCTTATGTAGACTATCTAGCAGTTAAAGAACTGATCATGCAGAATTATAAGAACGTATAGCACCTACATTCTACCTCTGGGCATGGTTATAATGCAAATAATACCAACAAGAGGAGTTCAAATATGGGTTGACTATGCAAAAAATGCTTGCTAACAAAGCATGGAGTACCCTGGAGAATCCAACTCATGAAGTGTAAAAGTTGTTGAGAAGGTGGTGCAATCTTACCAGGGTTCCTGTTTCTTTGGCCTTGTTAACAAGTATCAGATATATACCTAAGTTTTCATTGCGATACAGTTGCATGAACTGAAAAGTAGTATCAGGTTGCTGCATCTGGCTTAGCTTTAGAAGTGGAAATATAGTAACAAGATAAACGAAAGGGCCACCCACTATAAAGTGTGGGTGACCAGAATAAGGAAAAAAAATCCTTAATGGATATTTCTTCCAAAGATCGTTACTAAGAAGCTGCTCTCAGAAAGATGTAGTGCCAAGTGTAGAGGATTAAACTTTTTAATGACTTTTTGTTGATCAACATCCAAGACATCTAGGAACAAAGAAGAGATTCCGTAACTCCACGTGTTACTTTCAGACAAGAAGAGAGTGCTTGAAAACATAAGATATGGTAAAACGTAAAAGGGAAGAGGATAAATACAAGTCTCATCTGCAGAACAGCTTATTTTGAGGGTGGAGAACAGATTTATAGTTAATTCAATGTTAAATGCCAGAATCCTAGGTAATTGCATGCTGACAACCACTAGAATAGGAAAATGTCTGCTTTGGCTTGATTCAGAAATTGCATAGGACTATTCCTGTTTCTTTAGACTTTTTTTTTTTTTTTTTTTTTTTGTACCTTTATTAAGAAATGACTGTGCCCTGTAGGTAGTGGACCTGAGTCTGGATCCTGCCCGCCCCCCTTTCTTTTTTTCTCTTATTTCTATAACATTAAGTGTTTTTTGTATAAATCATATTTTTTGAAACCCTATTGTCTTGTCTCTTCTGTGTTATGGTCCCTAGCACTGAAGGGAGTCTTACTTGAATATGGAAGGATGCCCATAAAATCAAGAAGAGGGTGTAGCTGGAGTACAATGTCTGGAATGAAAGATGGTCCCTCAGTGGCTGTTGCAGACTGAAACCAAGAGCAGTCCCTACTAACTCAGGGTCTGCAGACATAAATGTAGTCTGAAGCCACCCTGCTTTTGCCTCCTGGACTGCACGTGCTTAGCTTGCTCTTCTGAGAATTGGGGCCTGGGTTTGTTTGAATTAATAGTGAAGTCATTACACTATGTAAATATGTTAGTATTCATCTGGTTTTACTCACAAGTTATTCTTGTCTTGCTGTGTTCTTCCTGATTTTTTGTTTGTGCAAAATTAACCAGGAGCATTTTAAAAGAAAAAGGAAAAAATGATAAATAGTGTTGAAACCTTGATTGCTATGTTATTTACCACAGTCTGAAGTTGGGTAGCCAGTTCTAACTTAATTGTATAGTAAGAGTAAAAAGATTTCTTTTAATGGTGCGCTTTCCTTTTCCACCATCTTTGGCCTCCTTTGAGTAAAGTGTGATAATTTGCCTTAACAGCCTAGTATTAAACTTTTTCCTTTTACTTGTACTGAGGAGTGAGCTGAACAGCAAGATGAGTCTACCCACAGAAGCTGCCTTCGCCCGCAGGGGGCTGTGACCAGGACCTTTCCCGGGACAGCTGCTCTTCTGCAGGTAGTCCCACTGCACAAGAACTGCTGGCTCCTCATACAAGCGTAACTGCTCCTAGAATGAGTCAGGATGAGGAGCCAGGTTCTTGTATTGTAATTCTTCCTGTTGTTATGAAGGGGAAAGACCCAAGTTGCATTGTTGACTTGTCCTGTTTCTCAGTCTTACTGATGCAGACCAAATATAAGAACTGAAGAACCTTTTTTTTTTTTCCCCCTTCCCTTTCCCTGTCCTTTAACGTCTTGAACTTGTGTGACCACGTCTCTGAATTCTCTGTGCTGCATGAGACTGCAGAGGGGGAGCTGGTGCAGGTGCCCCGACGTTGTTTGTTTGTTCTGATATTAAAGCTGGGCTGGCTGATTTTTGATGTCTGATTTCAATTCTCTGTAGGTGCTTTTGAGTTCAAAGGACGTGATCCGTCTCAGTGCCCCTCGCAATGGAGCAGTCACAGCCATCATGTTGCAGAGGGGCTCATATAGAACTGGAAAAGAGGGAAGGTATTTTGAATATCAGATGACAGTGATGGTTTCTGATGTATAGAGAAAGAACTGGGGATTGAAAGAGGCATATAAGCCAGGTGTTCTCACATAAATGACCATCAGGGAGACAAACAATAATGCTGACATTCAGTAACAATGTTAGATTGCAGTCAGTGGTCTGCTGAGGTGGAGACTGCGGTTCATCTTCTCAGACATACAGCATCTGGCTGTCTCTCCAGCTGACACGAACTCATGTTTTCAGGCCTGTCCTTTTAAACATGTGTGCCAGAGAATTTGTGTTTTGAGAACTAGTGCCTTAAATGCTTTGTATTCTGCAATGCAAAGTGTATTCTTCAAGGAATACCTAAAAGTCATTTCCAGGGTGAGGACTGCAGACGCTGCACAAATGTTTATAACCTGGAAGCGTGCTCTCTCCAGGCACTGTAGTAGACAAAGGGAGTTTTTGCACTGACTTCAATAAGGCAGGGTTTCCCCCTTGCTTTTCTAGATTTTTTTTTAATGTTTAAAAGCAAAGGAAGTTTACTTCCTTAGTAGCTGTACTACAGAAGGTAAAGCTGTCATCTCATTTTTCATGCTGTTAATACATACTTGCAGAGGTGGTTCCCTATAAAAGCTCCACCTTGAAAGTGTGTCATGATTTGTGGATGTTCAGACCCAGGTGTTAGAACAGTAACATGCTGCCAGTTCCCAGCAGTGTTACTCTACTCTCAACCACAGTATCTGAGTACCTACCTGCGGTTTAATGCTTGGTGTTTTGTGAGCCATAGGATCTGCTAGCCATTTCCATCTGGATAGTATTCCTAGATTAATAAAAAACTCCATACTTCTAGAGTTAATAGATCCAGAGGGAAAACTGGTTTTGGCAACCCACTGTTCATCCATCACAGTAAACTTGTTGATCAAAAAGCCAGAAGAATCTTACTCTGGAACAGATGATAAATAGCCAATAAGAGACAAAACTAAAAAGCAAAACCATCAGAAAAAGGGTGGGGAAAAGGGAGAGATAAAAGTGCAAGAACAGTCTGCTGAAAATGCTAGACATAGAACAAAGTGTGTGTTAACAAACCTTTATTCTTCAAGCAGTCTTTGGTGATGCATTTGGAAATGACGTAAAATCAAGACCTAGAGGCTTCCTGTAACGTTGATTTAGTACTACAGTGTTGACTTCAAAGATTACCTAACAGTGTTTTGATGCTCTCTGATGTAATGCTGCTGCTGGTAGTTCACCAGAGAATATGAATCATACACATTGAGACAAAGTCTATTAAATTTGGGGTCAAATGAATTGTTCCTCAAACTTTTGAAACTTCTTTAATAATGTCTTCTGTTAGGTACCAGTTCTATGGAGCAGGAAGCCTGCTTCAAAATCAAGCAATGCAGGAGGCTCATGGTCTCTCCAAGTGCTGAGAAGAAAGTACTGCTACGTAATCCCATGGTCACGATACGAAGTAGGGAGGGAAAGTTGCAGCACCTGTGTATTGCAAAGTGTGTGTGGGGCAGGAAACATAGTAAGCTTCCTTTGCAATGGCACGATTCAGCCAGAGTGACACTAATACAGATCTAAAGCTGATAATTTTTCTTAAAGGTGTGATAGAACAGGAAGACCCATAGCTGTGCTGCCTTGGGAACTACAGCATATATGTTGTGTGCTGGTGATGGTTTTGTGCTGTTCTGTGATATAAACAACATACATCTGTGCATGTTTGGGGCATAGTCTGCTGCCCTTCAAGTCATTTGGAAATATAACTCATTGCAGGTTTTACCTAGATGAGGAATTTAAGGTGAATCAAGTTGAATAAACTTGTAAGGTGGATTACTTCAAGTGCACAAAACCTTTTGAGTTTATACTTTCAAAACACATGTAAGATGCACTATATTAAGGCCAGTTTAGTTCAGATGACAGTGTCTACCCAGGAATTTAATTGATCCACTTGCAGCCTTTTGGATTACCTTCTCTGTATGTCCTCCTGAAGCCAGGGAGAGCTTTAAACACAATCTGCCTCCTCCCAGTAACAAAAAATGTAGGCAGTTCTGTAAGAAAAGGTGTTGAACTGTAAGCTGTTGAATAAGAGGTTCTGCTGTAGACCTAAAATGCTTGCTGAAATCGACCACGTGAGCCAGGACATCACACAGGGTCACAGAACGTGTGATACTTCGTGTGGGAAAAGTCTTTGGAGGCTTTCTGTCTGCACTGAAAGAGGTACCACTCATGCTGACTAGCTCTGCATGCAACAGGGCAACGTAGCTCCTGTGTTTATTTTAAGGTGTTTGACTCTCTCTCCACCAGGTGCAGCTACGCGCTCCCCCTGAGCACAGCTCCCCGCGCAAGGGGCAGTTGTTTTCCATGACATTTTTGCTGGGACGAGAAAAGCCTGAGTCAGGACTCACGTGAGTCCTACAGCCTTGTCAGTTTAAAGGGACCTCAGTGAGGTTGTCTTTTTTTGTTGTTAAGATCTGAGTTTTCTTTGGCTCTAGCAACTCATGAGAGCTGGACTACTGCATGTTTTAGAAATGTTCTTCCCCTGGTGGTCTAGCAGTAGATTGAGTATTACTTTGAAATTTTAATATTTATTGTCTTAATAATGCAGGCTTCCGGGGCCATTAGCCACACAGTTTGAAGGAATGATCTTTGGAGGTTGCAGGATATGTATCCACCATGTAGCACTCTGGGAATCAGAGCTCATGGACAGCAGTGTTGTTTTAAGTTAAAGAGTTAAAAATAAGTTATTGTTAGAATAAAGTGCCTGTGCTTAATGTAGAGGTGGAAGATGGTGCTTTTCTTTCTGAGTCTGGCAGAGAAGTGGGTCAGAGATGTATTATTTCAACAAGCAGGAAGCTCGGTGAGGAAAACTAAATTAAACTTGCCATGGCAACTGAATGGATTCGATCTGTTTCATTGCAACTACTGTGAATTTTGCTTTCAGGAATGGTCTGTCCCACAGCAGTCACTGAGAGTTGAGTTTCTGGTGAGATCAGTCTGCGACAGGATCCATGTCTGGAGCTGTCTGAGAGCACAGCATGATTTCCTCCGTAGGATAAATTAACTATGGCTTTCTGCTGGTGCACAGTGAGATCCCTCGCTATCATCTATGCTAGTGTTGAGCTAAGAATAGAAAAAAGCAACATCAGCAGTGCTGTGGGAAAACTGCATTGCTCCAGATGGCTGCTGATAAACTCTTTTCTCATTTGGGATTAAAACCAAAATAGTAGTAAATGATGGTCATTTCCCATCCACATCTTAATGTACACTTTTTCTTAGCAGCTAGGAGAAAGCCAGGCTGAAGTTTGTCACTTAGACGAGGATTTGTCTGAATACATTTGAGAAGCTATCAGAAAGTAGTTTAATCGCCTTGCAGGAAAAAAAACCATCCCTTGAAGAGCTGGGAGTTCGTTTGTTCGTTTGTTCAAAAGCTTTGACTCCCCCTCTCCCTCCCTCCATTTTGCTTTCTCACATTTATGTGGCTCTGAATGAAGAGCTCTTCTTTCCATTGTTACAAAGGTTTGTGCCCTGTGAGATCGTGTTAGGTTTTCTCCTTGGTTTTCATAGAGAGGATCTGCATTCTGTTCTCAAAGAGGCGAGTGGGACAAATCCCATGTGTGATCTATTCATCTGCCTCTACAGCCCACATGTTGCGTGGAACTGTCGCACCAATGTTCATCTGCTAAAAGCCAAAACAAATTTGAGATCTCAAGTCAGAATCAGGCCCAACCAAGGAGCCAAACAATGACTTGCATTCTTTGTAATTAGTCTTGACAGCAGCTATTTGGTTAAAGCATATGTTTGCGTTTCCTAATTTATTGGCGTGCTTTTACTTTACGTTAACTGATTCTTCAGAGACAGAGAAAAGCAAAAGCAGACCTGGCACCCCTGTGGCTGTTTCATATGTTTGCTCTGTGGGGACAAAGTTCTCGCTCGGAAGGATAGCTCTGTCCTGTCCAAAGCAGGATGGAAAGGAGAGTCTCTCACCATGATTGAGCCAGTTGGTTGCTTCATCGCGCCTGATGGCTGTGGAATATTAAGCAATATGTGCAGTCCCAAGACTAGAGAGCAAACAAGCTCTGTTGTTCATCTCTTATGTGGAGGGTGGAAACTCTGTCCTCTTGCCTATAGTTCAGGCTGGTTTTGATCATCTAGTTAGTACACTGGCTATGGAGAGGTCAGCTTCCACCTCCTTTGAAGTCATTATTTTTACATTTATAAAAGTGTAATTAATTGAAATAGAGAAAACAACCTTTTTTCCTTAAGTAATGAGTAATAGACTGAGTTGCAGTACCAATGTATTTGTGGTAAGCAGTCTCACAGGCATGGTGTGAATATAAAAGATTATATAGGTGTGATATAAAAAAGAAGCCTTTTGACAGCAGAAGAAAACATTTATGCTGGATGTGATAGCATAACCTAGTGGCACAGGTATTTGCATAGGATATTAATAACTAGGGATTCTGTATGTACAAGACAGTGAGTAGTAGCCTAAATTTGATATCTAACACACTGGTGCCTAGGAAGCAAGACCGTTCCTGGGATAACGTATGTGACCATTTTCTTGAGTCACTTGTCTCACCTTTGCAGTAGCTACTGCCTCTTTGCCAGGTGAGAAAGAGTGATGAAGTAACAATCTGGTAGCTCTACAGTGCTCTTATTTTCTGGCTGTGCGACTGGCTGTGGCTTTTCTCCTGTTCTTCAGCTCAGTCCCCAGTACCATCATGGGATGGTTATATGAGACAGAAGCTGACTGAGCGTCCAGCACAGTAACCGCAATGATGTTGTCATTTATGCAGTACGTGAAATTTTAATTCTCTTCTTGAGTTCTGCTCAGCATCCACAGCAAAAAGGTAATGAATAACCTCCACGCTCTTTCTTCTGCTGGGAGTGGTAGTAGCCATGATCTCCTGCCAGGACCGACTCTGCACTTGGACTTTATGATGTGTTTAAAAAAAACAAGTTAACTGCTTCTGGGGGAGTCACTACTGATGTCTGTGCCACTAAATCACTTATTTAGGCACAGCTCTCTCTGCGTTGAAGGTGGGTCTGAAGCCAGCAGTGTCTAGGACTGCTTCTGCTGGGTAAGTGATGATACAGCCTAGGCAAAAATGCCAGTGGCTCTTCCTGCCTTTCTCTGACATAGTTAGCTAGCACAGCGTGGAGTAGCTTCAGCATAAAAAAAAATGAGACATCATAATGTGAACAAATGAGAGCCTGGTGACTAAGACACTGGCAGGGAATATTGTCTTCCAATATTTGCTGGAGGCCACACTGAAATTTAAGCCCTTATCTCTCAAAGCTCAATAAAGTGTGTCTGCCATCAGTCTACTCACTCACCCTTCAGCACATTACAGCGTCTGTCTTACTCTCCCCCTGGAGCGATTCTCCGTTATGTTTTATAGTGCCAGACAGAGAGACTCGGACTGACTGACTCCGTAGCACAACAGTCCCACCATATAGTATTGCTCCAGCCTGCGATGAAACTCTGTGGTTTAGGATGACCATATAAAATATGTGGGATAGTAAATGACTCCAGAAAAAATATCAGGAAAACCTCATTCCACCCAAAAAAAGTTGCTAAGTTAGATCTCCTCTGCCAAAAGGGGATGACAAAGGTAGAAATAAACCTCACTACTGCACACTCTTCAGATTGAGGGAATGGCTTTAGCCACTTAGACACAAAAGTTAGATAGTCAGTCCCTTCGTCAGTGTCACTGTGAAGTTAATGCAAAAGGAAGAGCTGCAGTAGTAGTCCTGGAAGGACTTGTTCGCTATAAAACCCCTCAAGGTTTCTCCTCTATCATCTGCATCGTTTTCCTGGTGTATTTCTATATTTTGAATAGAAATTCAGGAAGGACAGGAATGGAGGTTCATATTCTCTCTCTCCAAAAAAAATGTTTAACGTTTCCATGTTGCAATGACCTGGCTGGTCAAGGTTAGTCTTGGTGGACTGATGTGGGGGACATCCCCATACAGCATGAGCAGCACCTGTTTAAAAAGTAGCCTGAATCCTCCAACATTGCAAAAAATCTAGGACATCTTTGTTGTACATTTTTGGACACGCATTCAACAGTATCTTTTATACAAGGGTACAAAAGTAATTGGAGTGATGGAGGAGAAAACATCTCAGCAAGAAATGCTCTTAATCAGACAATACATTCTGAAAATGCAACTCATTATCACAGGCAAATGTAGTTTATGTCATGCTACGGGTGACTTGATCACCAGTAATCTGGGCTAAAAAAGTTAAATAAGATTGTTTAAATGCAGCTTCAGGGAGTGCTACATATTTTATCTCGGTTTCATCTGGTTTCCCATAATATCAAAGCTGTATTTAGTGGGTAATTTACGACCAGAAAATGATATGTATAGCTGAAGAATGTGAAGAGATGATGTGCCTTGTAGAATTAGTTATCATTTCTGGGGAAGTAGAGCTGGTTTACAGCTTGCTTTTTCCCTCTCCATCTGGGACTGATTTGTGTCTTTGCCTTGTATATAGGAAATGTTCGCTGCAATTCTCTAAACACAAAAACTGTGTTTCAGGCACTGTGACGTAGAAGATTTTGAAAACCTTCACTCATGCATAGACAATTGTTAGCATGTATGTTTTTACAAGTATGTTTTCTTTATCCTGTGTTTTAAAAAAGTATATACAAATTTATACATAGATTGGCTCAGCTACTACCAACAATGGGACAATTATGAACACATTTTCCCTCCTGTTAGCCAAGGCTACACACTATCTTATTTTGGTTTATTTTTGTGTTTCGATACTGAGTGCTGTGTAGTGATAGAGATTAATTTGCTGGGAGCAGAAGTTGTTCCAAGGACTGTCTAGTGACTGTGAGACAGACACAGGGCTATGCAGGCATTTTTGTTTCAAGCTCCCTGTGATTGATAGCTAGGATATCAAATGGATGGTGGTTTTGGAAGAAAGATCAAGGCAACTGATGGCACCAGACATTTGCAAGAGGGTTTTCATATAGCTGGCTGGCAGCTGGTCTTTTGGAGTTTTGAATGGACTTGCCAGTTGTTGTCTGAGCTACATGTAACAATGATTTTTTGACTTGCTGCAGTCATTTGCCTTAGGTAGGTGGATGTTTTAGCTAATTTTTTTGTTTCAAAATGTCATCTTTATTTAGGATGGGGCTCTAGAGTGGGACTAAAGGCTGAGTTACGTCACTTTGGCAATTTTTCGTGTCAAAATTGTCTTTTGTTTCTTTTACCATTCTTAAAGACAGAACTGAGAGTTGGCAATTAGATGCATATCTTAAAATATCTTTTACATGTCACTCAGCCTAAAAGCCAGAAGTAAAACAGATGCTAGTTATGGTATGTGAGAGCATTCATTAGCACCATTCAGGATCAGGGAACTCTTTTTGTTAGAAGCTATTTGAGGAACTGAAAGAAAACTGCAAGTAGACTTCTTGCTGACAAGTTGCAGGTGTATACCACATGCCCATATTGGAAAAAAGATGCTGTTATGAAGGTCTTGATGACAGATAAGGGTCTAAAATGCCTTCATCTCCAGGTTTTAGCTAATTCATCTGTTTTTTATTTGCATTTCCCCTAGCTAGCAGTGTTAGGATCTTCCAAACTGAATATAACCATGCACAGGTCTATATCAAATCACTTTTCTACATTGTAAGATCTCATTTAAGTCAGGGAAGCCTAACTTTTATGGTAACTATATCATCAATTGTAAGTCAGTGTTGATAATTTCGTGCTGGACAAATGAGGGAAAGGAGTGATGAGATTGAGAGAAGAGCACTTTAATTCCACTTCGCTAGAATACGTAGAATCCACTCATGCCTTCAGAGTACCAAACAGGTGAGTGTTTGCATTTGTCTCTTATTGCTAGTCCTAGCTAAAAGATCTGGCCTTCTTTGATGTTCATCGTCTCAAGGATGAACTCAAGAGGAAATGTTTATTCTTGAGGGGAAAAAACTTACACATACATCAGGTCACTCCAAACAGCTGCACTCTGGAATCATTCTTCAAAGACACATATTCAGAAGTCAGAAGTAATGGGGAAGCAGCACTTGGGAAATATCCAACCAGCACTTTTGGTACTCTAAAGTAAATTTTGACGAAGAAGACAACTAAGGAAATCACGTGGGAAATGGCATGGTTCCCCCTCCCACTAAAAGCACTGGAGAAATTTGCTTGGTTTTATTATCAGACCTCTTGTTTCTTCTGCGATTCTCAACAGAATGGGACAAAGACAGAGAAGCAAGAAGTTCTCCATCTAAACCAACAATTTTCAGAGCAAATTCTCAACACCCTACAGTTTTTCTTTTCTGAAAACAATATAATCAAGCCTTGATTTAAAATATTATTAGAAAAGTAATCAGCCTGCATTGAAAATTGGTCAGTTGAGCTTTTTGTTTGTGGTGAATAATTAATTGCAAGAGCCATTCTGAAAACAGTAAAAACAATACTTTGATTTATTTAAAATGCTGGAGAATAATAGTTGAGGAAGCGTAAACATCATTTTCCAGAAAGTGCCCAAAATTTATTTTCATGTTTTTATCTAAACAAATTCCTCAAGCATAATTTTGAGGAATGAAAAAAATCTGTGATGAATTTAATAGGCAGTAAAATCAGATGCAGTCAGAGAGCATAGTTGTAGCTGTGTGGGAGTCAGCAGAAAGGATCCTGCAATGTGGCAGCCTGGGTTGTTATATCTGCTTAAAGCGCATCATGTCTTTCCCTTTTGTAGGAATAAACTTTTCTTTCTTGCTCTCTTTAAGGGAGAATGCAATGCTTTCACACCCTTTTTTTAAAGATTAGTTTTCCTGTAAGATAATGCTGGTTTTGATGAATATAGGACAACTGTATACTCATGTCTCTTCTTGCAGGGAATTATATGTGCAAGACTCTGGTCTATAATATATTCCATGCTGCATACCATAGGGGGGTGTTTAGCAGGTGACAAGTTTAAGGTGTATACTAAGCTCATAAGTGCAGTAAAGGTTATCAAAGTGTAATGCTGACCAGTGATGTTTGTTCACTTCCAAGGAATCCAACTGGTGTGGGCCAGTGGGAGTGGTGCAATTGCAAAGGAGCTTGTACCAGTGTGGTGTACGGTGAGAATAGTGAACTTATCCATCAGTGTGTTTGGCTACTATCAAAGGAAAGTGCCTCCTTGGAGTTTAAATTAAAATGTTACATATTGCAGGGTGTGTTTCAGGTTTTTACCAACTGAGAGGAGTTTTATGTCTCTGTTTATTCTTCACTGTGGAGTTTTAAGCTCATCTGTGAATCAGAGGCCTGAACCCACAAAATACGAGTTCTGTTGTGCCAGCATATGTTTGAGGAAAGAAAAGATGAAACCACCAGGGAGCTTATCTTCCTGACTCTTTAAGCAGATACATCTTCACCAGCAGTGTGAGCTTAGAGACTGCTGTATGGCTGCAGTGAAGCATCCCTACCTGCAATCTCCTGTATCTCAACTGTCGGTTTCTTTGTTTGGGAGTTTTGGTGGTGCTTTGTTTTTGTTTTTGTTTCTTTTTTTTTAAACTGGCTGCTTACATGCCTTCTACAAATGAGGGCTTCACTGTAAACCTTTCTTTTACCCACCAGGCCTATCCTTGTACCAATGATAAGGAATGCGAAGTTGGGCGATACTGTCACAGTCCTCATCATGCAACGTCTGCATGCATGATGTGCCGGAGGAAGAAGAAGCGTTGCCACAGAGATGGCATGTGCTGCCCTGGGAACCGCTGCAACAATGGTACGTCAGTCATTTCTTGATTTTACTCCATAAAATCAGCATTTTGATAGCATTTATTTCTCTGAATGTTCCCAGCAACAGTATTTTTTTCTGGGTGACTGTGCTTCTTTTTCTAAACCAAGAAAACGTCATTTTCTACTTCATTCCACTCCATTTTCTTTAATAGTACTTCTATGTTTAGGGCTTGTGTACTACCCAACTTTTTCCAGTTTTGGGGTGAGGAAAAGATGCTGCTGCTGACTGAAATCACAGCATTACATTCAATGTGGTTTGATTCACTGGAAGACTACACAGAAACCTTATTTTTAAGGAAGCAAAAGAGACTTCGTGAATCCTTGATCTACTCTTCCTGAGGGGATTACAACCATACTGTTTGCATTCCCATACTCTGCTCTGGAGACTGGAGAGAGCTGTCCACAGGGCAGTCTCCAGGTGCTCAGAGCATACACCCAGAGTGACAGCGAGACTGTCTGACAGTGAATGAAGCAGAGCTGTTGTGAAGTTAGGTGCCGGGGATCAGGGACAGAGGTGTGATTAGAGCTGAACGTCACTGAGGCCAAGCCCCAGCACTTTCATCGTCCTGGTCCTGATCCTGGTCTGCCTATGTCTTTTGGCTGCTTTTCCTCTCTTCAGATCTTTGACTGACCATCTTTTCCTTGCAGGTATTTGCATACCAGTAACTGAAAGCATCCTTACACCTCACATCCCTGCACTAGAAGGGCCACGCAACAAGAAGAACGGTCATTATGCTAGCAAGGATTTGGGATGGCAAAACCTAGGGAGGCCGCGCTCCAAGCTCTCACACATAAAAGGTAAGATCACATTTGCATTACACTGCTTTGTTCCATCGTGTTATGAATCATGTTATTCCTGTTAAGATACAGCAATGCAAACGAGAAATAGGCAGTAATTTTACAGGGAGTGAATGTCTATCGTGAGAATTCACAGCATTACTCAAAAAGTGATGCATCAACCTACACTTCCTGTGATCGAACTACCATCTGCTTTCTTTGTATCAGAGGTGGACTGACAATCTCTTTTTCAGTTGTCCAAGACTGCACATGTCCTACTCTTCCAGAGTCGTGTAATCAAGCACTTGTAATTCTGCTTGCAATCACAGAATCATAGAATGGTAAGGGT
>Ga0181612_163598_pt1 | contig 13551 bp, 6 predicted proteins | sample HoacroProtozoa21_FD_119630 | JGI IMG/M metagenome (GOLD analysis project Ga0181612, IMG submission 119630) | Hoatzin crop microbial communities from Cojedes, Venezuel. Combined Assembly of Gp0051906, Gp0051904, Gp0051908 | reverse complement strand
TTGGTAAGACCAATCCCAGGAGCCCACCTCTCGGCGCAGACCCGAGCAGGCTTCCCACTGCGCTGCTGGGGGATTTTTACACACCCAGTGTATCCTACCTATATCTTTTCTTCTTTTGGAAAGCATCTGGGGACAGTTTTCTCCCAGAAGAGATGTGGCAGAAGCTGACCAAACACCACTGCCTCCAAACTCTCGGAAATTTGAAAGGCAGAACATTTTGCCTCACTGGCAAACCATTTAAGGATAAAGCAGCTTTAAAGCTCAGCTCTCGCGTCCCACGGACAGCTCTTACGAAGAGCTGGCTCCTTGGTGATTTGATCCCCAGAGCTGCTCAGCTGGGAAACTAAAACGTAGGTGGCCGAGTGTTACGACCGTTATCCCAAGCTTCAGCTCCTGCTAGCGCTGCACAACCCACCCTGCTCCCCTAACGCCAGATTAAAACTATGCAAAACTGGAGACAACTTTAACACGCTTTAAAGCGAAGTTCTGACTGAGTAAACTTTGCTAGATGAAAGTGCAAGAAACAGAAAAACAAATCCGGGTGACCGATTCCTGGAATCTGCCGTGATTTACATCCTGATTCGTAAACAAGGAAAATTTAATTTCCTAAAAAGAACTGTCACATGTCATTGCTTTTTTGAAGTATCCAAATAGATAAGGCATACAAACACAAAAAGGAACACATCGCTTTAGAAGCAGGAAAAGAAGTATTTAATATTTTTTTAAACACACATTTTGAGGAGCTGAATTGTTATCTGTTTAGCTCCTGCAAATCCAGTTCTTCAGACAATTCTCTGCAGCGAAATATTTATGTGTTCTCCCAGAGGAGGGCAGGGATGCCTACAGCCCCAGTCTGAGAAAAAGGGCTTTTGAGTGCTTTGAAACCACCTCTGCTAGGTCAGATGGTAGAAAAGCAGTGGCTTTTGGGACGTGGAGGGCTGCACACATCAGGATACAGGGCGAGGGAGACCACTCAGGTGTCATGACCTAGAGAAAAACTATAGCTTTACCCAAAAGCACATCAGCGGCTAATGTTGCAGCAGTAGAAGGAAATGCTGACGTGATTTCGCTTATTTTATAAATTAATGATGACGATTATTTTTTGTAATTTGAATTTGTTTCTGCAACATATGCGAGGTGCAACTATAGACCGGTGGTCTGCTCCTAGGTGTTCCTACATCTCTCGAGAGCTTCATCTCTAGGATGGCGTAACACAGCAATAGATTAATAATGCGCTCAAAATTTGAGTTAACAGATGGCAGTAAGACTTTCTTTTCCCCTATTCATGTTTTATTTCACAATGAGTTTTCTATATTTATTCACTTTAAATATAAACCACAACAGAGAGGTGTAATGATGCCCTACTTCCACAGGCAATTCCGGAAAAATCAGTGCCGTGTGCTGAAGAGCTACACTGTGTGAGTAAGTAACGTGAAACATGGCCACTTATTTCAGGGTGCACCAGACTCTGTGCCAGAATAAAGGGAAGCAGACCACTTCTGCTGAGTCAGCACGAAATGCCCAGGTGGATTTTTCCTTTTATTAATGAAATTAATATGGGAGAGTATCACATTCTGCACCTTCTGAATGGCTTCCTAGCAAAGAGCTTGATCAACGTCTGCAACGTAAAATTTCCCCAGAAACAGGGATCGAGTGTCACATTTGTGCTGCCTGTGTAAGGATTTCTGTGAGATTTCTTCTCGAGTCCAGGGAGACTGTGCTCAACACCATGCCACTCCATGTGCACAACAGTTCCCCACATAGTCATAGGATATAGCTGTGTTTTGAAAACTCAAACACAATCATCATTAAAAAGTTCTAACTCAATAGGATCTTCTTTTTCCAAGCTTTTACTTAGATGAAAAGACTAAAATCTACTGTCTACTAGCATACAATGTCCTTGTCAATAAAACACCATCACACCAATTTAAAAAATATGAGAGTGTGAATGCTAAGGCAGTACCACAAAAGTCGTATTGTCATCTTCCTGGGTTCATCAGAATAACGATACCTTTGTGAAATCTCCTGGGGGAGAAACACAGACATGTATCAAACATTCTCCCATTCCCCACACAAAAAATAGATTGACTGCATCATCATCTTGATTTCTGCCATGCATTACTGACTTCTACAGACGGCAATGCTTAGTAAATGCTTTACCCTTTAATTGGTTTGTTCTGCTCCAGGATATACCTGCACACGAACTCACACTCATCAGCTTTTACTCCTTTAAACACTGAAAGCAAGAATTAGGGCTTTAAGACAAAACGAGGATGTCTCCCATCAGCTGTATTCATCTGCAGTAAATCAACTGGGAGCAGACAGGGAGACGTGGCTCCATGGGTTTGTAACACACCTTCCTAGTTAAAACTGCTCAAGGGCTTGCCCTAAACAGTCACTTTTAAACTGCTGCAAATAAAGTGATCTATTGACACGATTACAGATTTGTAACAGAAAAACAGCTTTATATGTTCGCTGGTTGAAAAATTTCAACTTTAAGATAAATTTAAAAGTAGATTTTTGTTCTATGAAACTCATCTGCGTTTGGGCTGGCATAAAACATGTCGCAGAACAGAGACAACTGTGTCCTGGAGGGTGACTGAAGGTGAAGGCAGCTGAGGATTCACATGTGATAAGGAGTCCTGCATAGCCCACAAACAGCTTGAAATAGCTATTTGTTGCATTTATTTCCATGCCAGGGGTACATAGAAATTTATTTAATGCAGCTATTTTTCTCCTTATCCAGCTACACTATCCTGGTTCTTGCAAAACACACTGGAGACTGCAATGGAAACTCCAGTCACTTAAGACACTGTTCTTTCTCATGGGTGCATTTAATAGCCTGAAAATCTACATTATTTTTCATTTGTGCAACCCTTCAAAGCAATTTGCAAAACTCTTCTAATATAATATGCCCCTTGAGATACATATGCAAACTGTATATGTCACTGGCAGGGAACAAATCAATTTAAAAGTGAATTTCGGACTTGCATTTCAAACATAATTAACGTTATCACTAACACTACTTTTCAGCTGAATAGTAGTGAGTGATAACATGCATGCCACAGCAAAGGTAAACTGAAATGCATTAGCCACAAAATCACTGAAAGACATTTATATATTTTATCTTCTATTCACATAATAGGAGCTAAGAGCATGCAGGTAGCTCCTGCAGCTCAGCTAACGGACAGCAAGCAGAGATGTGCCCCAGTGCTCAGAAGACACCCGCATTCTGGATGAAGACAAATCATTTTGATGGGTGAAACTGATTTCTGGGAAGGTGAAACAGTGGCACTCTCCCTCTTTTCCATGGCTGGTTATCAGCCAGCCCAGCTACAGAAGTCACAGTGTCAGCTTTGAGCATCCCAGCCAGGAGCTGCTTCTAGTGAGCTACTTGTGAAAACTCAAGCAAAACACCCCTCCGCAGGGTCATGCCTCATGAGAAATGAAGATCTTCAACAAAAGACCCTGAAGGTATTTTTTATTTCCTTTATCGCTGGGTTTTTCATACCACAATTTCTTGACTGTGAAGATAAAGCCACCATTGACTTTAGAGGAACATGAAGCCATGCCCAATTCTCCCCAAGGAGATCCAGAACATTTTACGCTGAAGCTATGACTACTAAAGCTGGATGTGGGGTTATACATCAAGGCTACCTCATAAATCAGGCAACAGCAAAATGGATCCACTTATCCACCTGTCACTGACATTAGGAGGCCAACACAGCACACAGAGGTTTTTTTTTTAACTATACCAGCATCAAAAGTGTTTCCTGACAAAAACAATAGGTTTCTGAATCGTCAGCATCCACATGAATTGTCTTGCATTTATATTATTTTTGATTATTCATTAATTCACAGTAACACTCAAAAATAGACTGAAGAGGAGCAAAGACACAGTTGCAAAGAAAGCAGTACCTCAATCATAGTTTTAGGAGTTTTTTTAAGGTTTAACAGATCTCATTCTCTAATTCGGACTTATTTGGAATTTGTATGACAATGAAAGAAAGGACAGGGAGAAGACAGGGCACAGGCAAAGTGCACTGTAAATCGCACAGTCAGAGGTGTGACAGATGAAATAAAAAGATCTAGCTGTGAATGAGTTGTTCTGTTTCAGGTGCTCTGGGGAAATGTCCGCTTGTGATCTCTAATCAAGATAGACAAGGAAAGACCAATCAGCCCTACTTCACTCACTTTGTTTCCACCATGCAAGAAAGGACAGAGTTTTCTGTGGGGCAGCTGATATACAGCAGCTACACATCCATGCATCGAAACCTTAGACAGGAATGGGATGGCTGAACAAACCAGTTAAAAGTTGTGTACTTGACTGAAATCCTTGATGGAGGGTCTTGGAACTGGCTTGGTGAACAAGGAAGATAATCTACCTACTTCATCTTCACATCTTCAGACAACAGTTAGCACCAGCCAGCTCAGAAGAAAGCATGGGTGGACAAAACTGTAGCTTTTCAAAGGTTAGTTCAGTTAGAAACAGTGATTAACTATGGACAGAGCACAAATCACTCCAACAGGATAACGATGTTCTGTATACTCCCTCGGGGGAGAAAACAACCTATTACAGCCCTTAATTTTGACTCAGCCTTCACCAAAGTTCACCTGACACATCACTGTATGGTGTAATTCGATACAGTAGAAAGCAGCAGCACAGGGAATGTTCAAAAACATTTCCATTATGTCACCAATTTAGCAATATTAAAATGAGGCCATTTTCCTACCTGCTTGTATTCAGATTCTCTTCCAACCAGTACCTGCAGAACGTAACCAACAGGATCTCCCTTCATGGGTGGGACCGTTTCCCAGGTAATTTCGCAGGCATTTCCTCCCAACTGTGTCACTCGAGGGGCTACAATAAAATCAATTGCATTCACATTTAACACAAAGATGGCATTGAAATCTTACTCATTTTACGTGTGTTGTAATATATACAAGAACATTTTAAAAAGAGAACTTCGGGACATCCAAGGGGTTCGTAGCACATAATCTGTACTGTATTTATATGGCCAAAAAAATCAAATTGCCTTCACCACTGGATGAAAGAAGTAAAACTCTTCAGTCACTCAAAAGTCTCATATATTTAAGCAGTTCAGGCTACTTGTGGTATTAAACAATAACAAACTATCCACAGAAAACTGGGTGAAATTTAGGGCTCCTAAGAAGTTTACTGTAGGACCCCGATCACTTCTGCAGAAGGACACTCAGCTGTTAGAGCAGCTCTCAGCTGTCAGCTGTGTGAGCCGCTAGAAAGCGGCAGTGGATGTGATAGAAAACTTTGAACTTTTAAAATTCAATTGCAATGATGTGCACTGATCTTTCCAAAGCAGAAACCAATGCATGAATCACATTGGCACTAATAAAAGCAGCAATTTTGTGATGTTCTAAGCAAACACCTGTATCAGTGGAGACGCCTGCATATTCCTCCCATGCTACACGTCATTGAAAGAGAGGAATAATATCAAACATTTCATTCAGGAAAAACAGGAGAAGGAATGTGACAAGGAATGCTAAATAATCTTCTGCACTAGAGATTAAGTCCAGCCTGGAAAGCAAAAGTACAAGCATAAATTTAAAGACTTGGTCTCGTATCTAATTCTGAGCCTGACATTCAGATGATCAGACCAGATCTTTCTCGCCAGGCTTACACTAGTACTTTCAGTAGAACTCTGAAGAAATGCAGTCTGTCAGCTGTCACCATGCTGCAGTCCTTTGGGAAGGATCTCTCACCAGCTGAAAGCCAAAAGTCACCGTACGATGCCCGATGGCAAGCCTGCAGGTCAGCTGAGCAGAGCACTACCAGCGGCAGCGTGTTTCTATGCACAGCTAAGCATCTGCCACTGGAAGGCATCAGCACAACTGTGACAGCATCCAGGGTCCACCAACCATCCGGCAGAGCAAGCAAGCACATGAGCAAAAAATGAAACAGGTAGAAAAAATGGCGCTGAATGCTTTACTGGGGGGTTAACGTGTGCACATGGCAAGGACATGAGCTTGTTAAAGGCAATCTAGATTCCCAACCCTACGAAAACAGACACTGGGAGAGTCTATCAAAGAAACAAATGCTGCTGCTGCTGCATACATTACGTGAATTTTAGACTGATTTGTTACCACCCAAGAGGAACACACGAATCGTACGTGGACCCAAATGTAATCAATATCCATTTGCTTCTCTCTGCGCATCTGCCAGTGTTGAGACTCATAATAGATGCCTTCATCTCAGCTGACAACAACATTCTCAATTAATTTCCCTCCTCCTTCCATCCCTCACCCCGATGCACGTAGGTTTTGATCTGATGCTTATAAAACACTGCCATTAACAACTATGCTATTTTAGGGTTGGCATCACTAAGTGAGTAATCAGAATACAGAAGACTAAATATGTGCTTCTGACACACGGAAAACTGCACTAAGCTTATCACTTACATTCCTTTGTATTGCTCCGAACACAGAACTGAATCAACAGTATAATTTTGCCTCAACAGATCTGTTTTCACTATAGCATTACCTCCCCACGACAGTGTTCACTAATGCAGTTTTTGTTGTGCCCTTTTCTCTGTTACAGCCAGTGTTTTGTCATGCACCTGTGATCCCAGCCCACACACGACCCGGTATTTGCACCAACCACTTGATACTCAGTCCGGGGCATGAGTCACACATTTAACAGGAACTAAATGGGCACACAGGGAGTTCAAAACAAAAACCTAGGTGAGATCTGAATTTTATAAAATGGATTTCTATCCAACAAAATGAAAATGTGACTACAGTGCATGCATGCCAGCATCCGTGTGCTAGTTTTATCCACTTAATGCAGTTAAGAGAAGCAATGGCAATGGGTTGGCGGTTGCACTTGATGATCTTCGAGGTCTTTTCCAACCTTAATGATTCTGTGATTCTGTAACACAGAGCCAGGACCCGCAAGTGACACGTGCCTGTGCCCAGGCACCCCGACAGCTCGCAGCTGCTACAGCTGTGAAGCACACCCTCCCTGCTATGCCAGCCTGATCCACCTACACGAGCTCCCTTCGCTGCGCTGGGTCACGTATCTTACAGCTGCGGAATAGAGTCAAGCAGGATAATTCACTGTTGACTGTGTTTACCCTTGAACTTTACATCAAACACATACAGATATCTTCTCCCAGAAATAGCGCTGAAACAAACGCCAAAACCCAGGGGGTACCCAGGGAGAGACGAAGGTGGTGAAGCCAGTCTCCCAGCCTTCCCTCTGCGCTCCAGAGTGTTGTTCTTCCTGGGGGCGACTCAGAGCAGCTAACCTAGGGACCAGGGGAGTCACACCCCAGCAGTGTTCTCCCCTCTCTCATTTTTTGATCATGAACGGTGTCAAAATCACCAAAGCCAGTTTTAAATACAGTGGAGCAAACGAAACCTCTCTGACAAACTAACGGTTGCTGTTTCTCACAGTAAATGGTACCAAGGAGTTGTATGCACACAGGACAAAAAGGTGCATCTGATTTCAGCTCGGTTTATCTGAGAGCCGATACAGTGAATTCGCTGCCTTCAGAATAGTTGTCCTTGGAAGGAAGCAGCAAAATTACTTAGGGCAAGATTTACAATAGTAAAAGATGTTTCACTACAAAACTTCATTTAATTAGGCCTTTTGTTCTTCTAGTGGAACACATGCTAAGTGAGCTAAAGAATCTAACACTTTATGTATGTGAAATATGTTACTAATTAATAACATTAAAATTAATATTATCAATAAAATCAATGTTATTAATTTTATAAATTAATTAAACTAAATTTAGAAATTCAAGGAAAAGTAACTCTGAAGTGCTGAGCAGAACATCACCTACACAACTAAAAACAACATTAAACTTTACTAAAGCTTAAGGTGGTATGTGCACACATCTACTGCAGCTGTTATGTCCCTTAGAGAAGTGCTGTGGTAATTCAGAGCAATCCCCAGGTAAACATTACTGTTAGCAGAAGCATTTTAACAGTTTATGTATAACAGTGGCTGGTGTAACATTTCTATTGTTTATATGAATTTTTTGGTGATAAATTAGCTTCCCACCATAATGTAACTTCACAATTGACAGAAATATACAAGCAGCACAAACTGATTTTTCATATGACATTGCATACTTACGTCAACACTTACAAGCTCACTGCATACTTACCATTTACTGAAATAATTATGTATTACTTACATATATGCAAAGTAAAAAAATCTATTTCTTACCTTTGATTGCAGGTGGGACTGACTTCGTTGTGCAGAAGGTACATATTTCTGAGAAAGGTCCCTCCCCAGCATCATTGACCGCCTGTATTCTGAACGAGTAACAAGTGGATTCCATCAGCCTCTGTATCTTGTATGTATGACTTGGTCCCCTATAAATTGGAATAAACCTGGAAACAACAAAAACGAGAGTATGTAGCTACACTGGAGTGGCACTGACATTTCTGGCTTGCACACATACTGGTGCAAGGTATTCATATTGTGAAGATCGGCACAGTGTGCTTTGCAGAGCTGTTAAAGGCTCTAACACACTAACAACAATTAGTAGGTTAGGGAAAGCCAAAGTTCACTGCCCCCTCTGCAACTAATACTTACCTTGCAAAATGATTACGTGAATTATCAGGAAAAACATCTGTCAATGCACTTCCTACTACCTAGTAATCAAAACGGACTCGACCTGTGTTCTGTTACGATACACTGTGTGTGCTGCTGGTTTAAAAGTATGTTTAAAACAAGATTAATAGTTCGAATCTTTTATTGCTTGATTTGGACATTATTTGCACATTAAGACCCAAAGACCACAACTTACAGTCACCCGTGCCATCTTAAGCCAGAGAAACTTTATTTAAATCAGAACACATGGACTGCATAATACTTGTGTAATACATCACACGGTTCTCAGTTCTGAAGAGTTTACAGACTGAAGACAGCCAAACAGCAGAGACAGAGCAGATTCAGAGAGAATACATGGTGGCCTGAGTGAAAAGGCGCAGGGGAAGCATGGCTATAGTGAGTGGACTACAGAGGATGGAAAAGGATGCCAGCTTGGGAGCTCTGGGGGCCACTCGTGCTGACAGCTCTGCTCAAGAGCAGGCTAAGAAGAAGAAAAAGACACGGCACGGATGAAGAGGCTGACAAAACACATCCACTGACAAGAACAAACAACAGCACACACAAACTTGTCCAACAATGTAATGCAGAACAAAACCAATGTCACTTAAAAAAAAAAAAAAGGAAAAAAGAACATATTGCTAGAGAGAATCTGACTTCTATTTTCAATTGCTCTGCTCAGACAAATGCTTTTCAGTAACAGTCATATGTTAGCCCGCAATTTCTAATGGAGATCCTGCCCCCCGGGTGCTGAGAAAAGTAGGGATAAGGGTAAATAAAGAGGAAGCACCCAGCATCTTGCATAACCTGCTCAGCTTCCACTGGGAAAAAAAGTCTTACATGAAATAGTTCTGGATCTGGAGAACATAAAATTCAACACATCAGATCACATAGGTTTTTTTGATCATTTAATACACTTACTCAAATATCTTAACCACTTCAGCAGATCTTAAATTGCCACGAAGCCAACAAAGAGATTTGGTTTTGATGACCCTGTCTAGGTGCTAGCTTCATCCTGGATAATAAGTCCTCTGGCTTTGCATGACATACACAGTATAACCAATTTGAGCATTTCAAAGAAACTGGGGCTGTCATTAGTTCTCAGGGACAGAAATCCATTCACATTACATTATGATTGAAATCCACAGAAGTAGAAACAGAGAGATCAAGAATCATCTGTAATAAAAAGAAACGTTCAGGTAATATAAATTGCTGGAAATGTTCTCTGAGGACTACTGTGATTTACTACCCCCACCAAGTTTTAGTGAGCCCCTCACCTTGACTGGAAATCAATGATCTATATGCCCACAAGCTTTTAAGAGGAGATTTTAGAGCTAATTTCCAAAGAAGAATTTTTTTTTTTTCAATCTTATGCTTACACACTTTTAAGGACTGCCTTGAGGCTCATGTAAGCAGCTATGGCACATTTCAAGAGACTGCCATGGACCTGTTCTCATGGAATAAAGTTTCTTGGGATTCCCTGCGTGATGAACGAAACACACGTATTTAGGACAGCATTAAGACTGAAGACACAAGACTATCATCTCTCTCTTCCGCTCCACTTCTTGTAGCTCAGTCGGGCAGCTGGCTCAGAAACCACTGCAGTACTTGGAGAAGAGCTGAGACTTGTCTCTGACCCTGACCCAAGGGCAACAGATAGCACAAAAGATGCAATGCAGTATTTTAGACTAATGTCCTCTTAATCTCTGGAGCTAGAAAAGCAAGGGAGGATAAATACACCTTACCAGATACCACACAAGCACACCTGTACCCTAGCTTGCGCTTACGGTACACTTGCTGGCTGTATTTACATGGTGAACACCAATGACTTAGTCCTGAATTACACTTTCACCTTTTGAATACGATTAAGGTTTCATAACACTGAAAATGTGATCTAGCGAAACACTTGAGCTCCTCCTGTCATTTGGGAATTGGACTGATGCTCCCATCGGATTTCCATCTCTACCCCTTTTTACTTCTCTAACTCAAAACACATCTGTAATGAAAGCAAAAACCATTATGGAAAAGCTTGCATCTGTGCTCAATACACAAGACTGTAATGGAAGCACACTTCAGCTTCTGAGATTCAACCATCTTTGAAGCAAGAGGGCTTCCAATTTTGGAAGAAGAAAGGCTGATGACTAAGGCAATCAAATCCAATTGCTGTTAGGCTTTACTATGACAATAATGCTTTGTCACCGTGTCTGAAGATCCAGATCATGATGTAAGAAACATAATGAAGATGAAACATTTTAACTTCAAAATACTAGTGATTTTTTGATAATAATGTAGGTTATTTCTCATGTCTAAAGTAGGTACATTATACTACTCCAGGATTATTTCTGTTCCTTTTAAAAATAGTGTAGTTATTTGATGCAGATGGCTACAGACTTGGAGCAATATATCCTACAATCCTTTTTCAGTCTCCTAGGTTTTCTGCTGAAGGACCGCAATGAACTTAAAGTTGAGTCAATCAGTGTGATTGCATATTGCTACTGTGATGTATGAATACATTAAAAATTGTCTAAAGGAAGATAAATTGTTCATATTCTTGCAAGTTTGTTTTTACAATCTAAAGATTTTAGATTAAAAACTAAACCTAGTTTAATAAGCACGTTTAAATGTGAGGTCTATATACCTCTGCCTTCTTGGCAAGCCTGACATTGTTCACTGTGCTTTATCTGGGCACTGTTCCACACATTTTCTTAAGAATAAGCCAGCTTCGAGCTTGTTTGCAAGGAATTAATCTCTTATGCATTTAAAAGTTGACTTGATCTGCGTATGGAAAAGCTCCCATATTCTCTATCTCTTTCTCACCTTCTTCCAGCCCCTACTCGGTTCTCCATCTGAACATGGACAATGAGGTTTCCTTCTCAGATGCTGTGGGGTGCCATAAACATGGTCATTAACAAGGCACAGCCATCAAAAAAAATCTTTCTGGCTTTTCAGAGTGATAGCTGAAGTACATTGCGAGGGTGGATTTTTTCTACACCCCACTTCGCTCACCTAACAAAACTTTACGTCATTCATAAACCAAACGTGAGCAGACTCAAGTCCCAGTCTCCATGGCGCAGCAACTCATCCTGCACATCAGGCCGTGAGAGGTGGGAGGCTTGTGGGGCAGCCGGGTGCAGGGCTTGAGAGCCTCCTCCATGCCTCCTCCCCGCACGGCGAGGCTGGAGCGCAGGGATGGGCACACAGTTGAATGTGACCGAAACACTGCAGTGTGACTAACTGCTCCTTCTTGTCCCTTCAATCAAAGCGGATACGCTTTTAGGTGCAACGTTGAAAAGGTTCGTTTAAACTTTAGTGAAATTGTGCCCAAATACTAACATGCTGATGTTTGCGGAAAAGGTCCCATACGCCTGCCCCAGCCTCCCCGAGCTGGCTGTTCCCATCCCCACGCTGCTCCTTCAGTACCAACATTTACAGGGCTAAAGGAGAACTGGATTTGAGAACTGACAGAGGTTAAAGATCTCCATAAACTGGCAGGCTTATACTGGATCAGTTCCTTAGCTTGTCCAATGTCACGTTAGGACAGCTGTACTGGTAAAACTTTGGGGATAGTACAGGGACCCAAGTGGTTTAAACAAGCCAGAAGTGCTCCTGTTCCTCTGCAGGAACACACTTCTAGAAATGTGTGTTCACTTTAGTTTCTCATTTCTTCACCACTCTCCCCTTCCAAGATAGACAAAACGGAAACACAAAACATGCTCAAGCATGTCTCAACCAAGATGCGTCCATTCTCCAACCTCTGCCTGCTCAGACCGTTCGTGGGGATTGCTGAAGTGTGCTAATAAGCACCAAGAAATTGTCCGTTCCAAGAGGTTTGCCCAGCTGAATTTAGAAGACAGTAGGCTGGTCTTGAACTTAGGCTACCTTAAACTGGTACCCTGTCTCTGCGAAAAGACTGACCCTACGGGTTAATGGCATTCTTAATACAGTTGCATTATTTTTTTTTTTAAAGTTTGCACCATTGACAAGTAAATCAGTATTATTCAAATTTAACATGCTGCGACGTTGCCTCTCCTCTCCAGTAAAGTAACAGCAGAAACAGAAAAGAAAACAACCTTCTCCAAGGAAGGAGACACTCTCCAGAGGCTACTTTGCCCTCATCTCACTCAAGCAATCCCAATTCTCCCCCTCCCAGACATTCTCATGTCGGTCACGGATTATTCATTTACCTACAAGCAGTGGAGGAGAGAGAACACAATGTCCTGGAACGACTGTTTGGGAGACATCACTGCTGTTAGTTTTTCATCAATACCTTTTTATCCTCAGTGAGGATCTTCCTGGAAATGTTTTACATGTTGCACCTATTTTGTTTCCTCCACTCCAGTCACTTCCAGTCGAGCAGAGGAATATGAATGTACTCGCTCTACCTCCTCTCGTTAGTTCCCAGCACATTTTAATCAGCAGGTTCCCTTTCAAACTCTAAGGTTTTGTTAATATTTCAGCAACCCGTTTGTCCTTACAACAATGTAATTTGAAAGAAAAACTACCGTACAGCACTAAATAAGACCGCAATCTTTAGCCAGGTACAAAGGCTAAAAGAGCCATCCGAACTATCCTGTTACCGTCTCCCAGAAAAATGCGGGGATCTGCCATGATTTTGGCTGGAGAGAAATCATTAACCCAGCACTGGTCCGACCTGGCAACCCGGGGCTTCATCTCAGCCTACGTGGGCAACTGCATAATTAGAAGTGAAAGTGCATGAATTTCACAAACCAACAGCTCTTTTAGTATCAGTATCGCAACATCCCTGTTATCTCCAGAATTATAGCTCCCACTTGCTTTTTTAGACTGTTCCTCTACTTTGTTCAAAGAACATTATCTAACACTCCTTGATTTCTGGGATCTTCTTTCCCCGCCAGCAGCTCCCTACATCGCAAGGTAGCACCCCGGAAAGTAAACCTTCAAAACCAAACCAAACCATGTAATTTATCCCTTGA
>Ga0181612_148833_pt1 | contig 13551 bp, 7 predicted proteins | sample HoacroProtozoa21_FD_119630 | JGI IMG/M metagenome (GOLD analysis project Ga0181612, IMG submission 119630) | Hoatzin crop microbial communities from Cojedes, Venezuel. Combined Assembly of Gp0051906, Gp0051904, Gp0051908 | reverse complement strand
GTCACCCCAACACCACCATGCCTGCTGAACCATGTCCCCAAGTGCCACATCCACACATTTTTTGAATGCCTCCAGGGATGGTGACCACCACTTCCCTGGGCAGCCTGTTCCAGTGCCTGACCACTCTCTCAGTAAAGAAATTTTTCCTACTATCCAACCTAAACCTCCCCTGACGCAGCTTGAGGCCGTTTCTTCTCGTCCTATCGCTAGTTACCTGGGAGAAGAGACCAACACCTGCCCACTACAACCGCCTTTCAGGTAGGATGGAAGCCCCAAAGCGACAGCATGAAAACACGGATGCTGAGGGTGAGACGTTATGGTCGAAGCAGCCTGGGAGGCCGTGGTGGGGCTCAGTGACCTGGTGGTTGTGCTTTGGCAAAAGAAGGCAAAATGCCACTCAGTGGCGCATTTATGGTTGGCGTGTGAGACTGGAGACGTCACAGCTCGCCACTCAGCGCTACAAGTCCTTAGTTGTGTAGTTGAGTTTTGGTGCTCTGCTTTGAAGAAAAAGATAAATGAGCTTAAGAAAAGAAGAACAGAAGTGACGGATTTAGGAAACGTAATCTATGGAAGACGATAAAGAAATGGCGCTCTTTTGTGTAGAAAAAGATGAGTTCTGAGGTCTTACTCCGTTTGGTGGCCATTTTCGGTTAGAGCTGTTCGTAGATTTAGGCTTCTGATTCTGTTTCGGCTATGTAAGGTGTGTGGTTGGCCGCAGTACGTGTGATTGAACAGGTGCAACAGGTAGCTGTGAAAGCTTTTATAGTTGGGTGGATATTATCCACACGATCTCTCTTAGATGGATCTGTGACTTTATGTCTGAGCAGAGTGTTTTGTTCTTTAATGGGGCAAAAATCATCTTAAGCCTTTGGAAGATTCTTACTTTCTGTCAATTTCTTAACCAACAACATTTAATGTTTCTGTTACCTGTGGTTTCTCCTCTGTGCCTGTGAGCTTTATTTTTTCTGAATGGATCCCTTTCTCTTGCAACTTCAAGAACATGGAAAGATTTGAGGTGTTGTTAATAATTATGCATTCTGTTAAACTTCAGGGTGGAAATTTAAAGACCATCTGTAACAACCAAAGGGTTTATGAACTCCTTATAACTTCTGGTGTTTTGTAGAAGTTATTACAGCATCAATTGTTGTATCAATCAAAGTTCTTTTTCCTGTGCAAAGATCACAAGTCAGATTCAGATTTAGGATGCTTAATTATCTTGCTACCAGTTTTTACACTAGGAAAGAAGTGAAGTGTGTATTTTACTGAACAGATCATAAAAATAGGTTTCTGATAGTTACTTTAGAACATATCTATGAGAACTGCCTTGGCTTACTGTCACCTGGGAATTCTGCGTGCAGGACAGAAATACAGTGTGTTCAGCAGGGATGAGTTCTTACAGAGCATGCTTCATTGAGACATCTGAGATGTAGGTTAGGTCCTCAGCCAATGTTTAATGTACATTTCCTTCTACTGAATTCCTTACATACAGATTTGTTGCCACGAAAGTTCCGAGCTTTCTAGATGTTGCATAGCTTACCCCAGAAGAAGTAATCCGCGATGTGTCTCTGCCTAATGATTTTTATATTGTTTTTTCTCCTAATGTAAGTATGGAAAGTATGAGGAAATAAGGTCTTAAAAATCTTGAAGAAATGCAAGAGTCACCACATATGACAGTGCCTGTGGGTGGGGGGAAAAAACAAGGAAGGAATGATTAAGACACGTGAGGTTGAGAGGACTGTATCCACAGAAAAAAGAGTAAGAGAAAGGGGTTTAGACACACAGTTTAGCTCTGTTGAGCAAAATTTGTGCCACGTTTTGTCATGAAAACTTTCAAGGAAAAATTCTCTGGAAGCCTGAGAATAATGGTACCTTGAATTTGGGGAAAAGAGAGGAAAGGAGTGAATGGATTTCCAAATTACTGGCGTAAGGAGTGGAAACCCCTGTGGACAGCCAGGATTGTGTGCTGCAATCTTGTTAGCAGTCCCCCGAGCCATTGCCTGGAAGCGTTCTAAACGTCTGCCGCGCTTTCTCAGGGCTGTGTGTCTTTAAACAGGGATGGCGCTGATGGCAGCGATGAAGGCCAGATGGCAAGGGATGGTGCTGATGGTAGCGATGAAGGCCAGATGGCATGTGGCACGGATGTGGCCATTCCTGGCAGACCTCAGTCTTCTCATAAAAACGAAGACCTGTCTGATGATGAACTGGGTGAATATGATTTGGAAAATTATGACGAAGAGGAATGCACAGGTAAGAAAAAATTAAATGTCAGATATGCAGTGTAAGTGAAGAACTTTTTCACTTCTTGTTGCACTTAAGAAATTAGTATCCTAAAACTACACAGTGCTGTGTTTCAAATGCTGGAAATTCACATTTTGAGTTCTTTGCTTGTCCCTGTTTTGTAAGTCATTTAGCGAGTGAAACAATTCAGCATCCCCCTCCCTGACAGTAGAACAGAGAGCGGCCTTGGGAAGACTGTCGCTCCCCCTGCTGTAGTGCTGGAGCAAAGCCACAGAAGTCCAGGAAAGCTCTAAGCAATTTGCATTGCTGAGGTCCTAATGTTTGGAACTTGGAAGTTAATTTAGCCTGCCTCTGATATTTTCCAATACTGGTATTGGTGTAGGAGTTTCTAACTTCACCTGTCACTGACATGGCTAAAAAATGTTCTGAAATTCCCATCTAGGTGATATCAAACTTGGAGACTCTTTGGCTACTTTGACAGTATATGGGAGCAATGATCATGATCCTTACATCACTCTAAAAACCACTGTAAGTACTATAAAAATGTTAAATATCAGCATAAACTTTAAAATTAGTTAAATTTTCCTGCTGCCAGACTGCTTTAGAGTCTGTAGGTGCTTGCAGTCTTTTTCGAAAGGTTTGCCAGATTTTTGATCAGATGGAACTTTTTTCTTTTAAAGTTGCTTTGTGCAGTCCCCTCTATGTGTGCTTTTTACATTTAAGTCGGATATTAAGGCAAACTGGCTCGTTACTTAAGCCACATTCTTCTGCATGTGGAGGTGGTTTGTCACCTGTCTAGTAGGACCCAGAAAGTGCTTGAAGAAATAACAAATCTCAGTATCTTGGACCACTAACAACTCCAGTTAGAAAAATTCCCAGATTGCAGGATTCTTGCAACTTCCATCTATTTGTGGAAGAAGCCAAGCTGAGGAGGCCTCAGGCTACATGTCAGATTAGGGGCATGGCACGGAGAAATAGGTCCCTGTTAAGCGCATATGCACAGCATACTATGTAGTTGCCTGGTTTTGCCTGTATTAGTTTCTACCAAGTATCAGATAGGGAACATTTTTGCAGGAGCTGTCTTTGTAGGAGCTCTGCAGGGGGTGAAGAAGTCTCTGGCTGCAGTCTAACACAAGCTAACTTTGTCAGCAGTGCGGTCCTATTATGCAGCCTGTTTGTCTTTTTCTGGTGAATGGGGGTGCAGCGTGCAAGACGTGAGGTAATCCTTCTACTCTGCTTAACGTTGGTATTGCCTCAGCTAGAACATTGAGTGCCTCTTCAGAAAAGATACGGAGAGATTCCAGAGAATATCCTGCAGTTTAGTTCAGAAGGATAGATTGCAACTTGTGATTGACTTAAATTACGTGGAGAGATTAGAGAAATCAGTTGCAAGGTGAGGTTGCATGAGAAGAGACAACGTGATCTAGAGAGCAAGTAGGAAAGACTATGTTCATCTGGGGCAGGGTGATGGAATAGGTGGATTTTTGAGACCTCTTCCATGTGTAAAGCTTCTGAGATTTTTCTGGGTGCTGTCCTTTCTATTCTATTCTGGACTCTTTACAAAGCTAGTAAGATTAAAAGAAAAGAGTAGCTGTAGGCTTCTACCACAACAGCTAGTTTGTGTGTCAGGGGACTGTCAAACGTGCGTAGTCTCAGACAAGGAGTTATGGTGACTTCACGTTCTGTAGCAAAGCTGAAGGAGGAAGGCATACGTCATCTTTAAAACGAGTTCGCTTGCTGTGTGAACTTTGGGGCACTGTATGGTTCCTCTGTGTTCTGCTGACTGGTTGATGATTTTTGTTGCTCCTGTCTACCAGCAGAGGATAGAAATGCTTTGAAAGTGATTTTTACAGTCAAAGAGGTATTTGCACAGGGATTTGGAGAGAATATGAGCTGCATTTATTCTGTGTCAGAAAAGCTAACTTTCATCCAGACATAGAAAAAGTGAACACCTTTTTCTCAGGGCTTTCTTCCTCTGCTCAAGTCTTCTCCTCAAGCGCTGGAGGAGAATACGTTTTAGTGCTTCAACATGCATTTGGTGTTGTCTTTTGGCATTTACTGATAGTACTGTTGAAGACTAAGTACTGTGCAGCATGGAGTTGATTTCTATCAAGTACTTCAGTTCTTTGAATTATTCAAATATGAAAAGATGCTTGAAGGGAATAACAAAGAAATTAAAAGCTTGCAACAGGAAGTCCAAAAAGACTTGTATGTGTTGTATCTTTGAAGGATGGTACTCTGTTTGTGTAAGACTGTTGACTTTTATGTACAGTTCATAGTTTTTCACTAACAAAAATTCCCTGCATGCTTTCCATTCCTCAGTAACAATGAAAATTAAATGAGAGGTTACATCTGTTCTGGTACAGCTGAGTGCCCAGTATAGCTGTAGGCAGTACTTTTCTGGAAATATTTTCCAGAAAGTAGGCAATGCTTTGATGCTCTTGGAATTGCTTCCTGGATGTGAGGAGCATTTACAGTATGCTCATTGTGTAAAGCGCTGTTACACGATATAAATGCTCAAGGCATGAGAGCACAAGGGAAATAAACTATGTATGCGGGCTCCTAGGGGTGATTTTCTTTTCAGCAATGGGCTGCACCATGGTAGCCTCAAAATATGGTTTCATATTTGGTAATTAAACATCTCTGTAAATCTGTCTAGGTCTGCATAAACAGTCTTTCAGTCTATGTAATAACTATTCAGTCTCCCCGTGATTGAGTCTGGTTTCTGTCTCTCTCTGTTTGCCACCATAAGATGGTTTTAGGTGGGTGGGCAGCAGGGTGTTGAGTTTTGAGTGTTTTCAGTTACGTTATTACTGATTCAGCCTTTTGAACTTGTGTTGTTTTGTGCATTTATGTGCTTTGCTTACCATCCGTTGTCCTCTCCTTTCTGCTGCTCAGGATCAATATGAACAGGAGGACTTTTTGATTAAGCCCAGTGACAATCTTGTCCTTTGTGGCAAAGCTGATAAAGACTACTGTAGTTTGGAGGTCCATGGTAAGTCACCTAGGTTTGGTTCCTTACGGTGAACTTGGGGAGTGTGTCATGCCTAGCCTGTTCCATATGGCTGTGTAGAGGGAGGGGAGAGGTGTTTTTTGAAATATTTCTTCTCCCCATCTGCCCTGTGTGTTTTGTCCTCTTTCCTACATCATGGTGCTTTAGCCACTTTCCAGAACCGGAGTATTTACTGTGGAGTTACTGTTACTTAGAGGATAGTGTGCCTTTATCAGGCTGTATAGCATTTCCTTTCCTTATTTCATTGCTAATGACACTTAGAAAATACTGTGGCACTTTTATTCTCTGAACATACGATCCTTCTTTCAAGCAGTCTTCATATTGTGTAAGCTTCCTCTAGTGCTATGTTGTTGTTTTGGTTTTTTTTCCCTTGCTTTCTCTTTGGTTTTTTAAAGTTGTGCTTTCCACTGCTAGGAGTAGAAGAATGAGCACCTTTATCATCTTAGTTTTAGAAGAGATGATCCCTAATAAGGTCTGAAGACCACTTGTTCTAGGGGTGGGTTTAGTTTTACCGTGTAAAAGATTTTTCTGTTGCAGCAAGGAGTGCTGCTCAGTGTGCTGAAGTCTTTTCTTACGGTGATTCTTTGGGGGAATGTTTCTGGCTAGTTCTGCTAGGGTACGTGTTTCTGCAGGCAAAATATTCTATTTTACGAAAACGGCAAGACCAAAGTGTTTGAAGGCATCTCTTCAGATACCTATATATGGAGGTGTTTACAAATTTTATTAATTGTGTTATTTTTCTCTGTATGAACTTATAAAACAATAGCACAGGCTTCTGCAGTTTATCACATTGGGTAGCCCTGTCTTACTTAATTACTAAGACTACTTAGTTAACTGAAGACTTTAGTTAGTATTTTAACATGTCACATGCACTTAAAAATGGCACAGTGGTTTTGTGTGTGTGATGATACAATGTTATTAAAATAATTAATGGGTTTTCTTTGCTATCCGGTTAGTAAATTCTTTTATTAGAAGGAGAAAAAATAGCTGTCTAAAGGGAATGGTGTGTTTAGTATATGGTTGCTTTACCAAAACTCTTCCTGTATCGCAGTTACAACCTGCTAAAGGTGACTTTATCTGACCTCTTCAGCTTCCTCTGATTTGAAAACTGTTTGTCTTTTGCCTTCATTTCCCCTTTGATTGCATCTGGAATTATTTATCTTTTTTTCTCCAAATTGCTGATTCTGTACAATTATTGTCTAAACCTCCATTAATGTATCCTGATGTAGAAAGTGGTGGATATGGAGCATCTATTTTGAAGGGATCTTACAGACAAAGTAGCATGGGATGTTAGGAATAAAGTGTCTAAGCTTTGCTGAACTTGTCACTTCTTTATCTAATGTACACATGAGAATGTTTGTTTCGTGTCATTCTGTGAGGTGTAACATTAGTACACAGGGGCTCTGGCCTCTGCAGTAAAACTGAACACACTGAATTTACTTTCTAGATCTCCTTGACAATTTCATGTTTGCCACATCTGCCTTCTGCAAGGTGAACTGTTTTTAGTTGCTCACTTTTGCTCTTCACTGATGTCTTGTGTATCTTTAATTCTTTTTCAGTTTATAATCATGAAGAGAACTCATTTTATGTACATCATGATATTCTCTTGCCTGCTTACCCGTTAAGTCTGGAGTGGTTGAATTTTGATCCTAGTCCCGATGAATCATTAGGTAAATTACAAAGGATACTGTAAATGTCCAGTTAAATAATTTTTACTTGAAAAGTATATAAGTGTAATGTTGTCACTAACTAATTTTCTCCAGTGGTACAAACAAAAATAAACCCAAGATATTAAATAAAAACTGAATATTGGGGGTTTTTTGCTTCGGTGATACAGTCATCTTAGTGATGCTGCCATAACAAGTGATTTAACTAAAACCTGGTTTTATTACAGATAATTAAGTTATTCCCAATTAGCAGACCAGAGCAAGCTCTTCTCTAATCTGCTTTATTTTTCATTTGCAAATGAAAGGTTGCCTTTATTCAAACTCATTATGGCCAATGCGGTTGATTCACTGTAAAACACAACGAAATGTATATATCTTTATGTATTTAGTAACCTTTTTCCTGGGTTTTACAGTTTGTTTGGTTTTTTTCCCCCATAGCACAGGAAATGTGGTTTTGGTTTATTTTTTTTTTCCCTTAAAAACAAACAAAACGTGTGGAACTTGATACAGCTTCTTTGAACAGTTACTTGTACTGAAAGGGAAGTACATTGGAGAGCAAGTAATTTTTTTTCTGGCAACGTCTGCTGTCAGTTGATATTTTTAAATTGCTCCTTGTCAGTTATAAACATCAGATGTGTTCACATAGAAGATTCTGGCACATAAGTTCTACTTAATCAAAGAAATAAGCAACAGCTGGATTGCTAAATACGCTGTTTCATAACTCTAAATAAATGTGGTTGCATTTGGGTTTCTGCTTGTAGGAAATTATGTTGCAGTGGGTAGCATGACCCCGGTTATTGACATTTGGGACCTTGATATAGTAGAATCTTTAGAACCAGTCTTTTCTCTTGGAGGCAAGAAAGAGAAAAAGAAGAAAAAGAAAGGAAAGAAGGTAAGTGTTGCAAAATAGTTTATCTGGTTGGATGGAGGGAAACTTAGAGCAAGGATAATGTTGTTACTACTTTTTTTCCTACACTGAAAAAGTCCTAGATAATCTGGTTTAATTCCATCTCTCACGTTGAAAGATGGCGTTTAGACAGGTTACAGAGGCTAATGTTGTGGTCATCTGCAATAGGTTAAAATTGCTATCTTCCTGTGACTCAGAGTTGAAAAGGGATTGAGCAATAGAGGACAAGGTTGACACTAATAAAATACACCTACTCAGGATTCACCTCTGTTAGCTTTACATATCTAAAATTGAAGCAGACTTTAAGGTAGTCGTCAAGATTGTCCAAGGTGAATGCATAGAGACACACCCAGAGAATGGCGGAGTGAACTGCAGAGGAAATCTTAACTACCAAAGAGGAAGACTGAGGGTTAGACTGGATGCTAAGTTACGTGAGATGACGCTGACCCTCCATGTACGCCTGAATGTGGTGTTACGGTTTGTCCGAATTCTTTGGTATGTAAAACAAGTATGGAAGATAACATACCTTAAATCTTCTAGACTTGCTTATAGTAGATGCTTCAGGAAGAGCTTAAAGACTCCCCAGAGTAAACAGGGAAGGTGAACATGGGGTATATAGCTAATCTCAGTTTCCCAAAGGAAGGAGCACTGCAGTGTTAGTCAGCTAAAGAACCACTCTGTGACACAAACTATGAACTATGTAACCCTTCAGAAGGGGAACTTATTCTCTGAAACTTGCTTTTGAAAATTACTGAGTAATCAGAATTGCTGTTGAAGATACCATTCATAAATGTTACCTCAGTTTGACGTGCTCACTGTTCTCTATAGATAATTAAGGCCTGTAATTAAGAACAGAAGAGGACTGAGGTGGCTTGTGGGTGGTTTCCAATTGTTGTCCCAGTAAACTTTGAAGCTTAATCATTTAAAATTGGAATTTTTAGTAGCTGGCAATTAGAAGGAAGTAAAGCTCATTTAGTTGGAAGGAGGGGGAGAGAACTGCCAGGAGTGTTTAGAAAGAAGCTGAAGAAGCTGCACATTAGCTGGAAGCAATGAAGTTTCTTCTGCTAGCCTAGATGGAGTAACCAGTTCTGTAAGCCCGGCAGCTGTGAATGGAGCAGACTGAGACCTGGGGTTGGAGGCGAGGTGCAGGTACCGTAGAGACAGTTCTATCGAAAGCCTTGTTGCGGCGAGTGAGAAAAATTGCAAACATGAAGGTGTTGGTGAAGGCATCAAGGAGTTCATGCTACTGTGTTGTAATGCTTGATTGCTGCTGAAGCTGTAATTTTCAGAAGTCTGTTTATGTTGTATTTGTGGACACAGAGTTTATCTTCAGAAGGGACAGTGGAAGGACATACTGATGCTGTGCTTGATCTTTCATGGAATAAACAAAGCAGGTAAAAAGAATATTTGAATAACAATGGATGGTTACAAATTTGTGTACTTAATTAGGCATACATTTTTCACACAAATCCAAAATCTTATGTAGTATAACATTGAACTTGAAAGCAATGCTGAAGTGAATCAATTCTCAAAAATACATCGCCCCGCCCCCACTAGAAGTTTTTGTTTGTTTGTTTTGTTTTTTTAAAGCTGTATATTGCTGCGGATCACTTTATTTGCAGGTTGTCCAGGTGAGGGCAAGGCTAAGGTGAGTCCAAGCCGTTTGATAAATCGCCTACATTTAAGTCAGTTGCACAAATCAGAGAAGCAGAAGGGCTGCCCTCATCCGTGCCAGTCTGCCAATGACCTGAAACACCATTTCAACAGATAGCAGTAGATTTATAGAAGGAAGTCCTTGCTCTGCTGTTTCTTTTCTTCTGGCTTTTGCCGCAGAGCTGTGAACAGAAGAGAGAGTGTAAAAGCCCTAATAGCACAGTTACAGAAATGCCTCTGAACTTTGGGTTCTCCTAGGCAGAGAGAATTCCCTGTTGCCTGAATGAACTAGCGATGAAGTGCTGCTGTTGGAGCAACACAGAGCTGGCCTTGTCTTGGGCGAGAGGTCAAGGACAACGTGCTGACTGAAATAAAGAGGCTGTGCTTTTTTTATTGCTTAGGTGGTTTTTAACAGTTCAGCTGTCAGAGGATCCTCAGCATGGGCCTCAAAACTGTTCCAGTCAGGCAGAGGCTGATTTTTTTTTTTTTTTTTTGTCTCCTGCTGTCAAGTGCTTCTGAAGATAACACATAGTCAAGTCCGCATCCTCCTGATGAGCAGGTGTAAGCCTTCACTTGTAATGCTTTGTTCCTACATACAGAAGAAGGAAACACCCACATAGATGTATGTTAAATGTACATAAATTGCACTCTTAATTTACAGTGCACTGTCTGTTATTGTTAAAATTATAGGTATATGCACAGAGTGCGGTAGTGATGATTCCATCAGTGTTAGAAGAGAGTAGCTTTCATGTACCTAGAAATGGTTGTTTGGTGATAATTTTTGTGACTTGTCTCTATATTATGGCTACAATAGTTAGGTGTTTGGAATGCATTATTCTGTCATGTGCTGAGTTGTGAACTCATTGATACAGTAGATCTTTCAGGAAATAAAAACAGCCGTGAAGTGGGAAGCTTATGGGCAAAACAAGGAGCTCCTTGGAGCAACTTATATTTAAATATTTTGTTGTTGTCAGGGTTTTTTTAAGCAAGACCTGCTGTGACAGCTCTCTGTAAAGAACTTTCTGCCTGTAGGTCATAATGGTGTTGCTGTGAAATGTTCTTGTAGCCTTCACTATGCATTTTCTTAACTTACCCTTAACTTGTCCATTGTTTGGGAGAACAGTGTTTTCAGGAGGAGGTTAGCTCTTTGAGTCAGAAACACTTGGTTAATACAAAAAGAAAAAGGTGAGGGGGGAGCAGTTTCAATCAGATACAACATGCTGAGGTAATAGATCTGTTTTTAAGAGCAATGGAGCAAGCATAGCACTTGTACTGTGTATTTGACAGGTCTTTGGGAATGTTTGGAGTTTTTTCTGATTAAACTTCTAAACTGTGGGGTCTTTAAACTTCACTGAAATGTTGGCGGTTCCTTTCAGCATTCTGTGAAGGGTGTACAGTGTTGGCTCTTCAGTGGTTATATAAACATTCAGATATTAGAGAGCAAAATATTTTAAAAACAGGTTTGTCTGGCTCTTGACTGTATGCATATGCAAACAGAACTAAGCTGCATAGGTGATGTTTAAAAATACTGTCTTAATGTCAAAGGAAAGGAAGTGCTTAAAAGCCTTTTTTGCTTCATTTTGTTCAATAAATCTTCTAGTAAATGATATTTTGAGTGGTGTTGGGGGGAAATACGAGCAAAACTGTTAATGTTGTTATAGGTGTTGTACTAATATAACATAATATAGTCTGTTTGTAGTCTTTACTTACAACTTCAGGGAGTTATCCCGCAGCTTGAGATTTATAGTCTATAGACCAGAGCGTACTTGATCTCAGAATCAAGCATTGTATGTATTTTTGATTTTTGACCATTATTTGTTTGTATCTGTATAAAGATTTTTAAAACTTATTTTTTGATCTATTGTCAGGAATGTTTTAGCAAGTGCATCTGCTGACAGTACTGTGATTCTATGGGATATGTCTGTGGGTAAGCCAGCAGCTAGCCTGATGCTACATACAGACAAGGTATGTAATTATTCCTATGTTTCTTCCACTGTAAAATAACAGAGAAAAAATAACTGCAGTTTTGCATTAGCTGCTTAATAGTGAACCCTTAGAACAGCAATTCTGTAATTTTCTAACAACTGTGCAGAATTCTTTATATTTTAGAATTAGTTGCTTTTATGAACAACACTGTATTTGCTTTTAAAAATGTAATTTAATTTTTCCCTTAGGAGGTTTGTGAAGATTTACAGCAGTTTTTAAAATGCCTTTTGTGTGAAAACCCTGGTGTTTGGGAATCTAGTAGTGCTGGTATAAGCTACAAAAAACAGATCTCTGAGCATCAAACTGCAACTCTCTCTTAAGGAAACAATGAGTGTCGGTTACAGTTTGTTCTAGCTAAGAAAGGTTTAAAATAAATTATACTAAAATACCATAGTGATGGGTACCTCAGAAATGAATTAATCTCATAGTAATTAAAATGTGAAAGTTCTTAATAGCTATAACCTTATTTTGCTGTTAACAAAGTCACTGCCCTTAGCAAACTGATTTTCGTTTTTTACTAACATCTGCATTTTTCCCCAGACTGGAAGCAGCTATTGTTTTACCTCCTCCAGCCTTTTTATTTTAGTATCTAGGGCAGGAAGGGGGCATGTGGTTCTATTCAGTTGAATTATGTTGGAAAATACCTAGTTTCCACTGGGTGGGGGTTTTTTAAATAATGTGCATCTCTTGTACTGTTTTATGAGAAATCTGAGTATCGACAAGCTTAATAGGAAGGTTTTTGAGGGGGAAATGGTTTCGGGGAGGCAGGGTTGTGCACTGTTTGTTCAAAGAAAGTTGCTGTATGTGTATGTTAGATCTCAGTGCTTGTTTTTTGAAATAAAATCTTCTGTTACCTAGGTCCAGACATTGCAATTTCATCCATTTGAAACTCAGACCCTTGTTTCTGGATCTTACGATAAGTATGTCAGGGTAATATTTTCAAATGTTACATGTGGGGAAGGTATTGGTATTTAATTAAGCCCATCAAGTTGCCTCCCGTTCTCTTTTTCAGTTGCTTATAACTGTGCCAAATTTGAGTAATGCTGTAATTTTTTTCCAGCAAGGTAGCCAGGTTTGTATGTGGCCAAAATGTAGTTTTCCTTACCTCTTTCTCAGGGCTAGCCAAATCCTTTAACCATCTAGACTGACATTTTTTGTGCCACATGTCTGCTCCAAACCTAATTTACTTCTTAATTTGGCCTTATGGTGTTTTCTGCGTTGGGAACGTGTCACTGCTCATTCCTGCGAAAGCTTGTCCAGGTTTTGCCAAACTGTGAGACTCGGGTGGGGGCACGAGAGACTTGAAAATCCCAGTCCGGTCCCGTGGCCTCTCTTGATAAGCACGCCTTTAACGGGCCATCTCCCGGGACTGCAGCCTGGAGGTGCTGTGAAAGGGTTTGTGTCTCCACGCTTGGACTAGCTCTGTAACTGCTGGTTTTTATAAGCCCTGCCAGTCAAAAAGCTTCCCTCAGTTCTCCCATCTCCTAGGGGTAGCCTTTTAATTTTGTTCTATAACTGTGATTTTCTTATATAATTTTTTTTATTCTGCTTTTAAGACTTTGTCCTTGTATTAAAACATTTATAGACTTGTCAATCTTTAACCAAGCCATTACGTTCTCTGGCTTCTATTACGCTCTTGCTACAACTGCTTAAGCAGAAGTATCAGAGACAAACAAATTATTGTTGTTAGGAACCTGCTTCTGTCTTATTTTTGTCCCCCTCGACTTCCTTCGATAAAAAGAAGAAAAAAGTCTAAACACTGAGACCAGCTTCTCGATCCCTTTTTAGCTAGCCCTTTGATCCCCTGGACGCCTATAAACCAGTGTACTGTCTATAAACTAGTCGACTGCCTTTGGATTTTCCCTGTCCCTCGCAGGGCCACAGGCTGTTCAGTGAATTTTGGCAGATGCCTTCATAACCTGAAAGTCAGACTGTTAAAAACTGCATATGTACTAAAACTGTAAAATGCCTGGTAAAAGAGCTGAGAAATCTAGATCACGTTTCTCTGGCTTTAATTATAGGGTAGAGTGGGAGTGGGTTTTACTGCGGATGTAAATTGTGGTACGATGTTGCGAGAGTGACATCAT
>Ga0181612_145303_pt1 | contig 13551 bp, 11 predicted proteins | sample HoacroProtozoa21_FD_119630 | JGI IMG/M metagenome (GOLD analysis project Ga0181612, IMG submission 119630) | Hoatzin crop microbial communities from Cojedes, Venezuel. Combined Assembly of Gp0051906, Gp0051904, Gp0051908 | reverse complement strand
TGGCTGCAACAAATGTAGTCTACACACATTTTCTGTGGACTTTAATGGCAAAGTTAATAGGACCTTTCATTCTTCATCCATTTCTCTGTTTGTGGACAAATTCACAGTCATGCACAGTTATATTTTTGTGTAACTAATACAATGAGGCTCACCGATACCAAGTGCATCTTGGAGTGAAATCCTTTCTCCATTGGAGCACATAATAAAACTTCCACTGATTTCTGTAAGGTTCATGGACTTCACCTGTGTTTATTTTACTAGGCTTGAGCTGTGTAATTCAGATCTGGTTCTGGATTTCAAACACTGCAAAATTTGAGGAAAACTAAATCCCAGGTTTGACAGTTGCCCATCTTGCATGAATCTGTACTCTTTAAAAAAGGACATTTTGGGACTGAACACACACAATACTATTTTTTCATTAATATCTGATTAGGCAATTTTTTTCTTGGATAGGGACTATTCAGCTTACTGCTGTATCTCTATGATTTAAAGTAAGAGTACTTTAACACATCGTCCAAAGTCTTAAGTTCTGCTGGCAAGCTACACAAAAGATGTTGTACCAGTTCCCTGACAATTGTCCCAGCATCCTATTAACTTCTCTGCACATCATAAGGTATAAATCATAGTATGATTCATACAAGTTCTCTAACCATTACACATTGCTACAGTGGTTGACGTGAGTTTTGTCCAGAATTGAACATTTAGTCCTGACCTGGTTCAAATAATGGAAAAATAATTTTGCAAAATGTATTGCCATTCTGAAGTTTCTTTGATTCTGAAGGCTAAAGAGTGGAGACTTTAGTTTTTCCACCCACATGTTTTTGACCTTTCAGAAAAGAGTATTCAAAGAGTTATTTTTTCCTGTTTCTACTTCTTTCCATTGAGTGTAAAAAACGAACAAAGTTCAGGGTTTATTTTGGGCTGAGTTGTTTTTTTTGACTACTTTTCTTCTTTGCTATTCTACAACTATTCAAACTTGTTCCAGTCCTGAAACAGTTATCAGATCTGCACTCACATATTTTTCCAAAGGTATGAAAGTGCTGAAAAATTCCCAGCACAGCCAAGCAGTGTTTATAAAAGTAAAGGCACAGAGGGAAGACGCTAGGCAACAATTTCTTATGCGAGGAGGCAAAATAGAGTGGAAAAAAAAAGAAAAAAAAAACCTGTCTGACATTCAAACTAAATATATTTCTGTGAAAATTTAAAAAAACTTTGGAAAAAATGGGAATTTTTCATTTAAAAAAGACTTTGTAATGAAAAGTTTGATAGCTTTGCTCTTGAGGCTGATGGTGATGACTCAGTCTCACTACAGAGAGCTACCAGAACCCAAACTAAGCTTTACATCAGCTAACTATCTTAGCTAACATGCATAAAATGAAATAAAAAGTCTTTTCTACTAAAACAAGGCAAAAATTGGCACCTACTGAAAGGTGAAGCATCCTGAAGTGATTGTCCTGTTAGGAAACAGAAGACAACTGACCACGCCATCTCTCCAGGATTCGTTGTCCTTTGGGAGAGAGATGGAGCTAGGAGGGTGATCCTCGAGGCACCTGGTATTCTACTTTTATTGCCACAAAGGGGACGTGAGAACACAGAGGATCTATTTCAGTATTTAGTGTGTGTGCTGGGAATCAGGAGAACTAACATCACATTTGGCTACAAATTGACCTCTCTGTACCTTGGACTCATTCATCATGAGACAAGCTCAATAGCACTTACCTGTGGTTACACCCATCATTGTGCTAAAACAAATCCAGAAAGTTCAAAATTACATTCTTACTGTTTTGCCAACAGAAGTATATGTCATTAATAATAACAATTTTCAAAGCATTATTGTTCAAATAGTTTATGCATTCTTCTCGGATTGCATTAGATGGATTAGGCAATGCAGTATTTATATTAGTCATTCCTCACACCTCACTGTAGAACCCCCTTCCAGGTGTACCTTGCAGAAACTTTTGCCAGATCCATCTGCATATGGTGAGGCAGTTTGGCTTCTCACTCCTGCTTCCAAAAATCATCTTGGAGATGACTTGTTTATCATTTAGACAAAGGTAGAGATGAATGACTTATGATATTCACTCAGCAGCAGTGAAGTTACTACAGAGTAATGTGCGGGTTGTTGTACCAGCTGAGTAAACCTATTAACTGCCTAGGAAAACTGTGCAATACTCCAGTCACTGAATTGCTTAATGATACTTTTAGAACAGAAGCTGCCCCAGATGTCTGTGTCTTAAAAAATATGCTCAATTATCAGATTTAAGAGGTTTTGTGCTTTTATGCAAGGATAAAAGAAAGCAACGGATGAACGTAGTGGCTTAAAGTCTTCATTTAGCAAGAAGCATGTGCCCAGCATAAGTATAAATAGCTCTTTCAAAATAAATGGGACTTTAAGCATCATTGCAGAATTGCTCTTACTCCAGAACAGAATGGATGCATCTTGCCACATGTCATGAAAACTAAGAAAGGAGGAGGGATGGAACAAATAATATCAAAGTATAAGCCTGCTGTAACAGTACCCATTACTTGGGATGAAGTATGTCAATAAATGCTAAGTAAGCCGTATTGCTTAGTAAACAGCAAGTAAGCTGCTTGCAAGCACATACGAATCCAAATAAGATGATTTATTGTCTCAGATGTCTTCCAGAATATAATGTGAGATGTTAATTTGTTTCTGTTGCGCACTAATGATAGTCTTGCACTACACACATGAATGCTATGTGACAGAATATTGATTAGGCTGTTGCAGAGCTCATAAAGGAAAGAACAGAATTGGAGATTACTATAATTGTTTGTTAAATTCCTCTATGCCTATCCTTCATAATTAGGCTCCTATGAAGTTTCTTTAAATCAGAAAGTAAACTCCCCAAATTTTGAAACTCGACTATACAGGGATCATCTTGCTTCCTAAAACTTAGCAGTGAAATTCTCTCTTAACTATAGTCTGAACAAGAGCAGATCCTAAAATGGCTGCTTCTGAAGTGTCTAAGCAAAGAGTTCAGCTATACATTTATTTTTTCAGAGACGCTCTTGAATCAAAGCATTCAGATTCTTTTCAGCTGACACCAGAAGCTGGCACTGTACTTGAAATTACTGTTGCAAAGCCATAATACCATCCAAAAAGGGCACTAGAAAGGCTTTCAAACAAACAAAGAAGGAGCAAAAGGTAAAATCAGATATTAGTCCTGGAGAAAAGAAGCTCACAATAATATCTGGATTCTGCATCTGCCCAGCATATGTAATTTCTGGCAATGAGTAACTACTGTTGGAGAAGTAAATAAAGAAGGATGACAAAAGAATCAAGCTCAACACCATGGCTGTAAAAATTAGGCAGGCCCAATAAATGAAATAACATTGATGGGCAAACACTGTGACAGTTTTTTTGACTCTACCTGTTTTTTAGAAGACAATTCAGTCCTGCATATGCTGCAGACAGAGAAATGCTGATATGCCACAGTTCAGGAATAAAATCGTATTTTGGTCTACCACAGCTAATTTAGCATAGACATAGATGCGTCAGAATAACACAGGTAAAAATCTCTTTCACTCTGTTTCGCAAGTTGACATTTTAGGTTGTTCTTTTCATTCCACTAAAGGAAAAAATGCTCTCTAGACTAAGAGGCATATGGAAGCCAGACAGTGCCAGAGAAGTGTTTGTATTTAACGTGGAGATGCAGTTCTTTGTCATGGGTGGATCGTAAACATTCAGTTCAAAAAGAAATGGAGTAGAGAAATGCTGTCTTTGTGATTTATCTTTTTATAAAATTATTCTAAGGTTCATCTCAAAGATATTTTTCAGAGTATGTCTTCTATTCCTTCAAGGCCCAGAAGGAGCATTATGGGATACTACAGAACAGTCATATCATATTCTTTTATTGACAGAGGGTCATTTTGGCCATTTAACACAAAGTCTCGTGTTGGGAGCAGGAAGAATTCCTCCATCCCAGTGGAACAGTATCAACTATCAGGCCCAGTCCTAACTCTAAGACTGCAAGAAGTGTGCTCCAGTCTTTTCCAGGACACTTCCCAAGTGTCCCAAGTGAAGTCCTTTTGAGAGAAAATGGAATGAAAAGAGTGAGGATGTTATAGTCCATCTTATAATGACCTCTCTTTCTTCTTTATGGGAATAAACCGCAGAAAGTAGCTCCAGCACTTACTTTCTGGCATACATTACAAGTCAAATGGCTTTATAATTCCAGGGGAACACAACTACCTTGGAAACTGATAGTTTTACAAAGAGGAATAGTACCTGAAGCATCTACATCTCAGCTAATACAAAGCTACAAGTGTTTAGGACAGACATCTTAAATGTGAGTCTGTTACACTGGGGGCTTCATGTGGAAGAAAGTAGTAATACGGTATTTTCCAAGCAACCTGTTCTGCTAGCATGTTGGCTGCCATATCACATATGGGATATGGGCCTTCCTGAGTTCCTGTGGCTTCACAGTAACCGTGAATCATTATGGCTAGTTCTGACCCCAGTAGGAAACGACACAATGTCTGGCTCTTCTGTAAATTATCACGATTATTTTTGCATAAAAAGACATATTCCCATATGATAGTTAAAGAAGTTCAGCAAGTCAAAAGTCTGTACAATGACCTGATCTAAGGACTAATTCTGGATATAGACGAGACTTTATATGAGACAAGCCCCTCTTTTGACCAGCATCATCCATTAGATGAAGTATTTCACTCGATGTAGAGGAAGCCAGAAGGCAATGCTGCTCATGTTTAGAGTAAAAAGATGCTGAGGGGTAGATCTTGCCAACACTGGACCTGCTCTGCTCCTCCTGCTTGACTACTGTGGATCTGTGCCTGTGTGGGTACAGTCACTGCCTCTGCCTTGGTGTGACCCTTGGCTCCCAGCTCAGCTTCTCTTACCTCACAAAGCAGGCCTGCAATGACAACCAGCTTCAGCTAACAGTCCAGATCACTAGGCACGTCCACAGGGATGGGGCAGTTTCAAGGTCAAGCCAGAAAGTCAAGCCAGTGGGTAAGGATCAGGGCCAGAATCAGGGAAGAGTGGGCAAAGGTGAACAAGCAACATAGCTCAGGCAGAGCGCAAGAGCCTGAGTCTTGTATGAAGTAGCACCTGAAGGAGGGGCAGACGCCCACTGCAGCTTCTCAAAGCACTGGTTTAAGGCTGGACATCTCTGTTATCAAAATTGGACCTGAGCCCAGGGTGTCAGGAGGGAAGAGGTGTGCTCAGGTCCACGACAGTACAACTACTGAAAGTTTGAAAGTATCAATTGTTGGAAAGAAAGATAAAAAAAAGGATGCTAACATTCTCAACTCATTTTTATTTCATTTCAGATCATTTTAAGCTGTCTTCTAAACACTGGGAATGTCACGTAGACGTCTGTTATAAGGTTGGAGAGGGTGTCCTGTATTCTTCCCATTCAGTTTTACCTTAAGTATAGATGCAACAAAGCATTCTCATAATAAATGTTTATAAGAGTACACCAATGCTCTGGGCGTCTGAGCATTTCACTGCCAAGTGTCTAATTCTTTTCAACTCTATACACAAGCTGCTACCAACTTGCCCTGGTACTTACCAAAGAGGCTAAGTTCTCAAATACACTGAGTAATGAAGTGTTTATGAGAAGTCACAAAGATCTAGGGATGAAGTTCACTTACACTTGCAGCTGTTCTTCTACTCCAGAGTCTTCACTGTACCAGATTGTTGAAGGTCAGTCAGTGAATTTGGGTGAAGCATCTAATAGTTTCATCTTCTGGAATAAGACATACAATGCACAGCAAGGATGCCAAATGATCATCTATATTCTTTTGTGTTCGTGTTTCAGGTCCTTCACATCTTTTTAGGACGTCTTAGAGAACATTCTTACATGCCTGAATGACACAAGAGATGAGAGTAACTAGCCAGGCACTTAGTAATGTTATCGGTCCTCGTTCATCTCACCAAGTAGGCTCAGAGACCCCTGAAAAAAAAACAAACTTCAGATAGATTTGCTATCGAATTCCCTCAGCAGCCCCATGGTTTTGAAATTTGTTTTTTCCTTTATGTGCCATCTTTTCCAAGACCAGCAGATACTGATGATAAAAAATCTGATGCTGTCCTAAACATGTAGCATCTTCCAGAAACCCAGATCTGTCTTAACTTTTGTCATGTGAAACCTTTAGAATGTGTTTCTAGCCAACAGGTGGTCCACAGCATTCTAGGAACCCTTTTTCTTTATCCCACTATATTCCTACCCATTAACTCATCCTTGCTGGGTCTTTGTGAATCCTAACACCCCAGAGCTGGGAGTACAGCCAGCATAGAACATATTTGGGAATTTGCCATCTATCCAACTAAGAAAGGCTCATTAAGTGCTTGGGAATTAAGAAGGCAGATGGAAAGATAATGTGGTGTTATTTTTTTTTTAGTATTTTGACCTTAAACCAATCTGATGGGGTTTTTAAGTGACCCGGGGAGGGGGGGGGAGAAGGCGGTCTAAACTATGGGCCTGACAAAGCAGGATACAGAGCTTTGTATTCTAAACAAAACCAACACTAAAGCAAAGACTGTTGAATCAAGTAGGCAGGAAAAGCAGAGTGAAGTTTGAAAACTCTGCTTTAATTCCAACCCTTGTATTTATGCCTTTAAGTAAAGCTATGCTTTATGTATTTTAAAATGATTTATCAAATACTGAGTCAAAATTCACTGCAACCTGGAATTGTTTATAGACTTTCACAAACAGCAGTTTTGAGTCCTATGGGCAACAGCTGCGCTCAGCTGTGAGCAAAATGTCTTCAGTCTGAAAAAGTGACATTTTGAGAAATTTCTGCATTTCCCATCCCAGGGCCTGCAGAAGAATGTGTTAAGTCAGGACAGTCTGTTGAAAGAGAAACATTTATATGCTTTCCTTAAAAAAAAAAAAAAAAAAAAAAAAGAAAAAAAGCTTTCCAGAATACCCTTGAGAAAATGAGGGTTTGGGAGGGAAGAAGGTGTTAAGTGTGTGGAAATGTTTATGAAACTGCACGTTGATTTCACTCTCAGTTGGAATTTCTTTCAGTCTTCATTGCACAGAGCAGCAGGAGAAGAGACGTTAGTCTAAACTCAGTAGAAGTCAATCAGCTCATCATCTATGAGTCCTTCTGTAGTCAACAGAGAAAGGTGAAAGGTCTTCCAAAGCAAGGCAGCGGAGATGCTAATTTTATGCACTCTGGGATCCTCTCTTTCCTCATCAACTGTAGACACCTAGGAAGTCCCTTGACTACTAATTTTGCCATCTAAGGTGATTACCTGAAGCAGGGAGATGTGATTATCACCACATAAAGATTTCTGTCCTGGAGGCTGGGGAAGGTTAATGGAGCTGGGTCTTTTTGTGGTGCACCATGTGACCTCTTCCTTGCTGTGTTTCCAAGAACTGCTGTTTGTCTTCTGGACAACAGTGTTAAATTTTTCCCTTTTTTTCAGTTGATTGGTTAACATAGTCTGGATGGGTGCCAGAGGATGAACCCTGCTGTCTGGAACCAGTAATTGTCTCCAAGGAGAAGTGTCTCCCTGTTTCCCTCATACACAGGAGAATGTGAAGGAGCTTTACCCCGCTGAACTCAGCTCTTATCCTAAGACTTATCTGCAAAATCTCAAACATGAAGAAAGCAGGAGCTTGAGGTGTTTTATTGTTTCTGATTGCAACAGGAATTTGGGAATTGCTTTTCAGCTCATTCTAATTTCGTGCTACCAAAGGCTCGTGATGACTTTGGACTTTTCCGGTGTCTGTGCAGTCTTCTGACAACTTTGTAGGGGAAAAAAGAACACTCTTCATTTTGGATAGTAGCCCTTGTATAATCTTGTGTCTTTCCGATTTATTGTGTAGAAGGAGAAATGCTGGGAAGGGCTCAGTAGAACATTTGCAGCCTTTGCTGTCTCCTTAAAAAGCCTTGCAGCAAACTTACAGGGAGACTGAGCAATACACTGCTCTCTCTGCCAGTCTCTCCTGACCAAAAGCCTAAATTCACTGCGTGAGAGTTTTCCATGTCGCAGTCCCTCTCCGGGAAACTCTCTCAGACTCCAAAAGGCCCTTTTAGCAGGCTGAACCCTAGCGTGTGTTCTGTGCTGTGCTGGTTACCTTCCAAATACAGAGGCACCATAACGAAGCCAGTCAGCTGTCGGGCTTGAGAGCTTACAATGATTAAGGCCAACAGCACTCCGTGTTTTTTATGGATTTCAATCATAGAAAGCTGCAAAGGAATAGGCACAGGTACTAAAAAAAACCTGCGTATTCAGTATTTTCATGGCATTTTTGTTGTTGTTGGGGAGGTCTTGCACTGATATACTGCAGGCTTTGCGCTCCTGGCCACCAAGCCAATACGGAGATGGGACTGAAGGTAAATCATTCCTGATTTTTATGCCTGCACCCTTCTTAGTTTGAAATCTTGTTTCGTGGGAGTATTTTTCCTCCAGATAAAAGCCTCATCTGAGATTCAGATGTATTTGGGTTTGAATTCCAGACACTCACTTGGAAAATCTTGCATTGCGCATGGAAAAAGTGATACCTGATTCTAATGGTTCACTGTAGCTTTAGCATGCTCTCATCTAGTGGCAATGCTTTCTTAGCATACTGTGCTAAACAAAGTTCTCTTTAATGAGGGCCTGCAAATGATTTGCAAGCCTTGTGAGGAGAAGTCAAAAGTTTGCTTTACACAGTTGCTATCAGAGCTGAATGCTAACATGCTGCAGTATGAAAAACTACTTTTGTACATATTGTAGAGGTGTATGTATGCAGGAGTATAAAGACATCGCTTCTTATAATCTGCAGATATTTCCAAGCAAGACTGCCTTTAAGCCAGACTGCACTTTGCATAAATGTAAGCTATCTACCTTACCACCTCCGTGCTTTTTATCACCCATCTACCCATCTCCTGCCTGCTTGCCTGTTGATTTTCCAGTCTGGTTTTGATCAGGCTTGCAGCCAGTCAACCATCTTCAGCATGGACAAAAGAGCTCGGAAACTGATGCATTTGCAGAAAATCACTTAGCAAACTTAACGGCCTCTTAGTTTCATTGCCCTGTGCGGCTTTCTGTTTTTCCATATCCTAACCAGTTAAATTAATGGGATTTTAAAATGTCCTTAGAAATTATTTTAAAATATAAGGAGTGGAGGTAATTTAAAATGGCATCTGGAAGACAGGAGAAATCATTAAAGGAACACAAGCCTAAATTTTCTGTTACTGAGGCCTTTTCTTCTCTAGTGCACTTTTTGGCATATCAAATTTCTACTGCAAAATGTAAACAAGAATTGTCAGGACTTCACTGTTTGGATGCTGTTTTTCAGGAGCAAAACGGGTTCTGCCAATGTATCTCTCGCATTGTTATGGAGATTTGAAGCAACACGTTCAGTCTGGAGTAGGTTGTTTTTTCTTTCCAATGACTATTCCAATAGATCAAAGGAAAAATCTCCCCATAGCGCTTGGTTTGGTCCTGTTTCAAAGGAAAAATCTGTAAACTTTATTTGCAATTTGTCATTTCGATCAATCTCTTCCTGACAGAAAAGAATAGCTGTTGGCTCAGGTGTCTAACGCTAATGCCAAATGAGATTAGGGAAGGTAATATTAGCTTGCATATCCCAGAACAGTTCATGGTTCTTGATAACCGTTGAATAAGCAGGGTCGAATCAGTGTTATGCCTCTAGCAATTTACTTAAGACCACTCACAAAAAAACCTGTTGCCTGAGTCTGTGATAAGCCATGTGTCTCAGGGGACAGCATTGGTGATGAGAGAAACTAGAGAAACCTGTCTGTGCCTGAGTTTTTATCTCAGTCAAATGGAAAAAATAATGCTTATTTATTTTTTTACAAGTCTTCTGCAAGTTTAAGTAGTGGTTATCGCTAGAAAATTAAATAACAAGAACTGTAGATTCTTTCTATTATTGTGACTTAGTTCTGATAGTATTCTTGGCTTTACTGGTGACTTTTCTTCCTGCAACCAGTCATTTTGCCATAAGTATTCTGAACTGTTATATGTAGTAAATCCAGCAGTATTTACCTTTAGCATCTCTTTGAGTTTCACGTTGTTGCATTATGGAACCAAGTGCCACTTCAAATTGAACAAAAACATACATTAAATTTCACTTTGGAGAGAACAATTGTTATTTTGCTGTCCTGTCTTCAGAATATGAGACGTCAGCTGAGGCTCAACTGTTTACAGCAAAGTCCTGCTAAGGCTATATTACCTATTTCTGGCTCTGCCTGATCTCTCCAATATGGCCTGGAGATTTCTTTGAACTTCAATGCTTAATTACATTTCATTTCTATGCTGATAGTACTGAGTCATTGCTTGCTTTTCATGGATTTGAACTATGTTCCAGTTAAAGACATGATTGGAATTTCTTTCTCACACCTACTAAATATTGCTCGCTTACAGATCAGCTTAATTTCTTCTAGCCTTGAGTTATTAATCTAGGCATGCAAATCCTCTAAATGCAGCTATTATTCTTCTTTTCACCATCCTTATGTAGGCTGTTATGTGATGATTGCAGGCAGCCAAGAATGTCTGCAGCACATTTAGAAAACCTTCCCAAAACTACGCTCTGATCCTTACTCCCATTGCTATTCACGTTCATGCCCCGTTCACTTTGCTCTTTAAACGGCTTCATAGGTTAGTCCTTCTTAATTCTTCCCCACTACTGTTTGATAAAATGCCTGCTAGCATACAGGGAAGTGAACTTGGGCTCTGTATTCAATAGAAGTATATTCCTTTTTCATTTTTCAGATTAATCCAGCAAGTTGCTAAACTCCTAAAAGCCCTTGTGTTTATACCAAGACCTCGCAGACAGCACACTGGAGGATCAGCCATTGCATCTTACAATTTTGATGTACTTTCAGTCAGCAATTTTTAAATCCTGTTTTTAAACCAAGACCCAAAAAGTCTATATTTAAGTCTGGAAGGGAAAATAACAGCTCAATTAATGTCAATGCAAGTTTTTCTTGAGGGATTTCACCACTGGCACCTAATCTTACAGATGCTTTTGCTTTTGCTGATATTATGCTAAAGCATCCGAGAGGCAAGATGGGAATTATGGAGAGACTATGCACTGGTGCATTTATACAACAAGTCATAATTGGGAAATAATTTATAACAAATGTATCTGATCAGCATATTCTAATTTTTTGCTGCACCACACTAGTGATCTGCTCTGTTCAATATTTGTCACCTCCCCTGCTCTTCTCATCAGAAATGTAGTTTAGTGCTTTATAAAAATAATGAAGTGAAAGAACTCCGTAAGGTAGGAAGATGATCCTTTAGATCTATTTGCGGACATCAAATACAGGCAAGGTTGCTAGTCATATTCTCCAATATAACAAAGTACTTAAATATTCAGAAAGACACTTTGCAGAATTGTCAGATGCACGTAGGCACTTAGCTCCCCAAGATGCAGGTGAGTGAAGAGATTCAAGCCCATTAATGAACATGGGCACTATGGCATCTGATACAAGAGTACCCTCAAGCAGAACCCATAGTTCAAGTTAGATGCTCGGACTCTTCACACACTGTACAGAGTTGGGAGCTCCAGATCAAGAAAATAATGAAACTCATCAATAAAAAGGCAGCAGCAAGCCTTAAGTCCTTCCTTTGATGCAATGATCTTTTCTACTTTGGATTCATTACACTGCAGCCTCTTGAACACTGGTGTATGAAGCCATAGTTCAGAAAACCCAAGGAGAGTCACCCCTTTCTTTTAGAGAGCGGTTACTAATTCAGCAGGTGGCTTTCTGGACACCTGTGAAGCTTTCAAATCAGAAGTCTGAGTACTGACAGACTTTAACACATAAACACCTACTGAGGATTTTGAGAATCTACTTTGTAGATTGAGCATCTAAGCCAATCTTTACATATCCAAGTCCTTTAAGGACCTAAGCCTAAGTGGTATTTTTTGAAATTTCTCAGAGCTTTGTAGTTCTTATTGGGTGCTTATGTACACCTTGACATAACAAAAGACTTTTGCAATCTGGGTGTGGTTAGTGTGCACAAACAAATACTGAGTTGGTGTAGGGATGTGAACCAAAGGCCCTTCTGATCTGAGTAGTTACATATGCAGTCTAGTCTTCCTGAACACCAATATGTTAGTATATATGACCTCAAAAATTTGTTCCCACAAACGTAAGTGCTGCTAAAACTCCATCACTTTTATGTTTCCAAAGAAACAAATGTAAAAGGAGTGTGAGATTGACCCGTGCACCATTAAAAAATTTATACGGTTATTTACATTAAAAATGTGCAGTATTTGTCCAACTGTAACTGTGAGTGTAGCTTTTAAAGTATCTGAGACCCTGGACTAGTTATTTATTGTTCTAGGAAATTACTTTTATGAGAGCAGCACAGAAACTAGAGACTTGTGATTCTAAGTCTAGACTAAAGCTCAGCAAATAGTCCAGAGACAGCGACTTCCTGACTTGTTGCCCAATGTGGAGGAACAGCTTCAGCGACAAAAGGGGTTACCTCAGATGAGAAAGCTGGCCAGCACCACTATGAGACCTGTTCTCAGAGGCCGTGCATGTACTCTAATGTCAAGCAAATTTCTCTGAGGGGACTGCTGCCAGATTTCATGCTTTGGTGGCCACTGTGTGCAGTATCATTTGAAAACTCCTTACCAGAAATGTTGCTTTCACCCCATTTTTCAGGCTTTTAGCACTCTGAAATTAACAGAATAAAAAAGGTGCTACTGATCCATAAACAGACAATGCTGATTGCTTCTCCAGTCCTTGAAAGAAATGGGGCAGGACATGATGTTATAAAAACAACAAAGCAAAACAGAACCGAACCTAGAAGACAGGGCATGCAACTGGGGATACGGCTTCCTTGTGCAAGGCGAGTCTATCCTGACAGTGCCCATCTGTGCAGGCAGGTAACCTAAGAACAGCTCTATCAGAGCAGAGCAGAAATCTCTCTTTTTCCAGTACCCCATCCCTGACAGTGGCCTCCAATGGATGCTTAGAGGAAGGAGCACAAGAGCAGGACAACCATGTGATGTTGCTCCCCAGCACACCTCCTCCACCTCCACTGATTTACAGCTGACTGCCTCTTTCTTGGTACTCTGCGGCCTTCAATGGATCTTCTAATACGAATTTCTTCAATTATGTTTTTGAACTCATACAGCCTTTGGCAGCCAGGATTTGGATTTTGAAAGTAAAACCAACCAAAGAGCAAGTCGTGGCTCTCACGTTCTGTGCCTGTTGTGGAACAGGAACAGACTACCTGTTTAGAGCAGTACCCTTCAGTCCTCCTTGATTTGCAGGCCCTTACACATTTTCTAGTGTAGCTGCATTTTGCTGTATAGCAAGTATAATCCTACTGATAATAGGCTTATTGTCCTTAGTTACAGCTTGTGGCTTAATTACCAATAGTTTGTGGATTCCCAGAAGTCTACTAACCCCTGGTTTTGCTTTCGAATGTCCCTAGGACCTCTCTTAGAAAAAAACCTGTTAGTCTACCATACAATTTTTCTCAAAGAGACTACTTATCGTTTCATCACTGGACCTTTATGTTGGAACTATTCATGTTTCCAAAAGACATCCCAGTTATGTAATAATGTGTTAATTACTATT
>Ga0181612_122170_pt1 | contig 13551 bp, 7 predicted proteins | sample HoacroProtozoa21_FD_119630 | JGI IMG/M metagenome (GOLD analysis project Ga0181612, IMG submission 119630) | Hoatzin crop microbial communities from Cojedes, Venezuel. Combined Assembly of Gp0051906, Gp0051904, Gp0051908 | reverse complement strand
TGTCCCACAGAGGTCCCTTCCAACCCTGAACATTCTGTGTGATTCTGTGTGTGAAGGTAAAAATCTCAGGGTAAGACTTGTCACTAATGATTTCTATTTTAAGCCTTTGCATGATATATACAGAGGAGACGTATTTTTTGTATATACTTGGTGTTATTTTATGTAATACTTTCAATAAGGTCCTTCTATATTGCAGTTTATCAAATGTAGACTTCAGTGTGTTAACCAGTATGAATTGTATATTTGAAGCTGCTCTGAAAAAGTGAAGAAAAAAGCTGAAGTGGCAATATTCAAAAGATGAAGAAGGTTTCCTTAATTGGAGCCAAAAATGGAGTTAAAGGTCTCAGCCTTTTCAAGCCTACTTTGCTCTAACTGTCGTATGCTCTTTTTCTCCTGTAAATCTCTCTGGCATAAGAACTTTTTTTGCACTGCAAGATCACCTGTCTGCTACAGCTGTGGCCAAAACTAGCTCCATATTCTAAGTAAAACAATAACTCTGTTTTCCTTTTGTTTCCTAACTCCATTTTGCTTCATTTTGTGATCAGAGAGATATTGCCAAGATACATACATAAAAATCGGCAATGAACTAGATATTAATAATTTTGTAACCTTTTTTTAAGTTGTGTTTACCAAAGCCCAAAGAAAGAAACTGTTAGATGTTGGAATTCATGGGCTATTTGGACATACTTTGGTTCCCCAAAGCAAAAAAACAACCACTCATGTGAAAAGTAAAACTATGGAATAGTTTATATAAAAACTATTATTTGTTATATTTATATATAATTTATATAGTTTACATAAACACTATCATTTTATAGCTATAAAATAATAAATAATCCTTTGTCTCTTAATTTACTGAAAATAGCACATTTGAAAATTTTGCTATTAATCTGTGGAAACAATGCTTACTCTATACACTTGCCCTAGTTTCATATTTTATTCATGTTAACATCTTTTGGTATTTAATTTTAGTATATTAACAGTCTGTAGTCACCCTCACTGACTAGCATCACATTGTTCTTCAAATCTACCCCAATCAGAATTATAATTTGAACACCCATGACTTACTTCACTTATACGGTGAAAATCTAGGAGACAGAAGTACATAGAGAAGTATCAGGCTGCTCTAGGAGGCTAGTTCAGATTTTTTCACTGGTCAGAATGATTTCAGTTGGTGAGGTTTTGTTTTGTTTTTTTAATTGAGAATGAGAAGAAAGAGTGATGCCTCTCATTAATGGCAACTCATTTTAGAAACTGAGGTCTTAAATTTTTATACAAATAACCTGCCCTTTTTCCAGCATTGAAGCACATAGTTCCCAGTGGATGCGTGCTCTTACTACTAAGCTGTGGAACTTTTAGATTCTTCATCTTGATTAAGAGTCTTTCTCAAGAGGCCAGCATTGGAAATGCAATGGTACGGCAGTCACGGATTTTTGTGAGGAAAACTTCGTGTCTTTTATGTGGTGGTTTGTGCACTCAGCGGTGCTAGTATTTTACGTTGTTGAGCAATAGCTGAAAAAGCTCAGTAAGTAAACTTCAATAACTGTTAAAGCCCAAAGTCTCACATGTAACATATCAGAAGATGAGTTGTCTTTTTAGTGTTAAGACTGGAAGCAAGGTTTGCTGCCTCTGCTGCTCTCTCCAGGAGTTACAATGTATATATGTGTATATGTACCCTGTGAACATATGACTCACAGAGGTTTCCTGTTGTTCATCATTGAATATTCAGATTTTGGGTAGAGGAAGGAGTAAGCATAAAATAGGGTTGATTTTTAAGTATAGTGCTTGTTGTATTTTTGGCAGTTTATTTTCTTCCATTCTTGCCCCATAGTTTTAGTATTTTAGTAGCCAAGTTGCTATTTTTAAAATTCAGATAAATTTTTTATTTTTTTAAATGTAAATTGGCAGGTTCCTACTGGCTTTTTATTATGGTCTGTGTTCACATCTTTCAGTAATTTTCAGTAATCAGACAACTGTGACAGCGTTGAACTATTTGATAAAATATTTCAAGTTAAATTCTGCCTTTGAAGTGGATTGCCCAGTCCCCAAGTTAGCATCAGTGTTTAAATAACTAAAATGCTAATTGGAAATAATTATAATTATTCATACTTCAATTATAATTAATCATCTTTTTTTTCACATGCAGTTTTTCTAGAAAGCTGTTTTAATACTATGGCTTTAGTGTCTCTTAGTGGTATGGAAGAACAGGGTGGAAATTCTAGTACACTGTTCAGAGCTAGCTTACATACACTACTTGGCAAGCAGAACTGAGTTGGGAAAAGCTGATGTGGCAGTTAAAACGGATCAAGCCTGCTCCAAAAGCTCCCTGTCCTTATGTTGTAGTGGGAGGCATTGCTAACACAGCCCCTGTTCTCGCTTATCTACACAGAGAAAGTAGAACTGATGCGGACTCCTGACCAGAATGCAGGAGTTCTTTCTACTTTAAAGATGCGTGGTGCACGAGTCAGTCATAGCTCATCCATAGCCTAGATATAAGGTGTTTCAAATCTTACAGACAATTTCAAATGGCAGTTTATCCTTTTGCTTTTCCCTGTGTTTTAGATTTGTTAATAAAGTATGATTTGGGAATTTTTATCCATGAGTCTCATGATATGTGTATAATTATGTACATATTTACTGTATATAATACTTCATTGGGTGCACTTTCTTTATTTTGCCTCTCAAGTAAAAATGGAAAGTGAATGATTGGAGCAAATTTGTGAACTGTATATATTTTTGTCAGCTTGTAGTGCAGCTTACTGTAGTCAGTGTTATAAAGTGAGTTAGGATGCAACATCACACTATTTTTTCAGGATTTGTTGCCTATGAATCTTTGTATTATTGTAGTTGCCAATAGGAACACTGATAGGAAAAATTTTCAGTCCATTACTGAGTGATATAAGGAACATCGGATTCTTCGCTTTAAAAAAAACAGATCTGCAAACCTATGATAAGTACACTTGCTAATGTATTATCCTTCATTAAGCTCATTTGGATCTGCTGGAATGTTTCTGTCTGAAGATCTTTGCACTATATCTGAGCAATAATTTTTTTTTTTTTAAGTTGATATATAGATGAAGCATTATTTCTTTCCCAACTTGCTCTAATTTCAAAGGAATTCTGCAAATAAAGTCTTAGCTTGAAGTCATTATATGTATACATTAGTATACAAGACATTATGTGTATACATTAGATACATATCAAAGTTATCTGGAGGGTGTACAAAATATTGAAAAGATCTGTTGAGTGACAGAAATTAGAGACATAGGTCATTCTCCTTCTAGCTGTTTCTTTATGATGACTTGATCATCTTATATGTAAATTTATTAGTCAGGTCTCACTGGGCAATAACTTTTACGCTTTCCCCTTGGAATCTGTACTAGAATCTTAGAAAGCTTATTTTAAGTAACTCGTGCTTTTGCTGAGTCCAGGTTATCTTTATATTCTTATCGTATCATGCTGGTGAGGGACTCCAAGTAAGATACAGTATTCATATAAAATGTATGACTTTTTAAGTCAGTGAAGGCTTAGTGCATTTCCAAGTTACTGCTTACTGCATAAAATCTTCATATACTCTGGATCATACCAAAGTAAGTGTCTCAGGTTTATACTGTCAGTTTTACTGTCTTCTAAACTCCCTTCTATTTCTAGTTCCAGCTTATTTATTACTGAGAACCCTGGAATTTAATACGTACAGTCTTGCAAGAACTGCATACAAAAGAAAGGTTAACTGATTATCCCTCAGCATCATTATCCATATGTACACATAATTTAAAAATGGAGACATAAACATTGTCATGTTTTTTTTTGTTTAGTGTTTTTTGTTTGTTAGTTTTCTTTAACCTAGTGTGGTTTTTTTCTCTTTGGATTTAAATAAGTGTTGAAAAGTTGAATGGTAGCTCCAGTTTTATTCTGGTATTTGTATCAGTTAGGTTTTTCCAGGTTAGAAGTTTGGTGTTTTTTTTTTTTTTTTTTTTTTTCTTAACCAGCATTCACAATATCACCTAATGGAAAAGAATCAGTAATTGTCACTATCTTTCTGCTCGTATTTATGCAGAGAGTTAATAAAGCCAGGCATAACAAAACCCATCAGCTGCTCACTGGATAGTTTTCCTTCTTTCAGCTAAGTGTAGCTCTTTCTGTATTACAGCATGCATTGGTTTCTGAAGACCATTTGAATTAAGATACTAAGGACTTCTTAGATTCATCACTAAAAATTGTACTTTTCTACTAAATTTCTTTCATCTATTTATTGTGTAATTGCCTCCAAAAAAGAATAAAGGTTACATGATCTGATTTCTTCTTCAATTATGAAAACTTTTGCATTGTTAATCTTTAGATTGTTTTGCTTATAACTACCTTGGGGTAAAAAGTGTACAAAGTGTTATAGAGGTAGGCCTTTTTTCTAAGATCATGACCTCAGGCTGAGCTTGTGTTTTTAGGAAGCACATTTTATAAGGCTTTTCAACGTTCTTCCATCTTTGTAGTTTTTTTAAAATAAATGAATATTTATTAATAAGAAAGGAGAAATACATCACCGTTCTAGTTTATAAGCTGTGTAATCTGTGTGAAGTATTACTTTATCTTGAAGTTGTCTTTGGAACTGGTCTTTTAAAAAAAGGGTTTGTTTGGCATTTTTTACCTCTAATATGATACATGTTTGAATGTTGTTTCATTTAAATTGAGTACTTTTTTAATTCAGTGGTTTTAGTTGCATTAAAATATACAAGGTGAGCGTTACTGCAGAGGAAATGTTACACAGTTTTTCACATCAGACTTTTGAAATACTTTTTCTCTTTCAGGGTTACCAGGGAATGGTTGATGGAGGTGATAATATTGTAGAGGTGTCATGGGAAAGTGTTTCAAGTATCCTGCAAGTGGTAAGTGTTAGGGCATGGGGGTGGGACCGAAACCCTCTTTAAACAGAGAACCAAAATTCTAGATTCAGGCAGACGACTGTAACCATGACTTTGAATTCTGTGATGACTGAGTGACATCACATAGAACTTTTAGCAGAGCTTGATTTCTGCAGTATCGATGTTTTACACTTCCTAAAGATCTCTCTGTCGTTTTGTATTTGGTGCACAGAAATAAGCTTGAAAACCTTTGTCCTAGATTTTCAACATTACATGTCATTAGCCTCCTCAAGCCATATTGCCAAGCCTACATTTAATAAAAAGGGCATTATAGGACAAAAATATCAAACAACTGTGTTTTACAAGTCAAGTGTTTTCTTACGAAACGCTATTGGCTTCCTATGTAAGTGGATTTAGAATTATAGTAATGGGTGTAATTACAGTACAGCTCTCCAGAGCTCAGATAATACCAGTGACTTTGTCTGTACTTTTTTTATTACATTGTTCTGCAAGGTGGCCATTTGGGTCTCCTTACACTTTTCCTCAGCATGGCAATGTTGTTACCTCTTCCAGAGCAGATGCTATATTTGGCGAAGAGGCCTTACTGCTTGACAAGCTTTCTGAAAACTACTTGCGGGTGAAGTGTGGTTTTCTTTGGAGCTTTGTAAAGCTTTCTGTAATAAACATAGAGCAGTTAGCAGAGCAAAAAATAGATGATTTTTTTTTTCAAACAAATACCCTGGAATACTGTGAAGTAATTTGTCCACGTATGTTTGTTTTTTTGGTTGTTATTTTTAGTCCCCTGTCTATCTTATAAAATCTGTAATCATAGATTCGTAGAATATCTCATGTTGGAAGAGACTCAAATCCCTGCTCCTCGCAGGGCTACCTGAAACTAAACTATATGACTAAGGGCGTCATCCAGATGCATCTTATTTTATTAAGAGAAAATGGAGATGTCATGGCCAAGCCACACAAGAGCATAGGCAGGAACAGGATGTAGCATCCTGTACCTGTGTATAGCATACATACTATAAGAAAAATGCCTTTCTGAGCTTGATTGCTAGGAATTCAACAGACCAACAGTGAAGCTGAGGATGCATCTTAAAGAACGTGTTTAGATGTTTTGATAAAAGATTTTAAAGTGCAACCTAGATTTTCTGTTTAATCAGAAGAAGTTGTAGTACATTGTTTAAAACACATACTCTTTTTTCCACTTAGAACTATGAGGTTTTTTAAGTATGAAAATACCTAGTTTAGATGTGGTTTTTAGTCCTGATTTTTATTTTTAGAACATCTCCATGTGTATACTTTAACTTTTTTGACTGAACTGCCTTTATTCCACTTTTTTTTTTTTGCTTCCACTAGCAGCTGTTGTGCATTATAACATACATGGTAAAAGAGTGCTTAGGACTGTCTTGAGAGCTGAAACAACTTTTGATAAGACGAATCGTATCAGTACAGCCTCTGCAGATTTGAAGCTCAAATTTGGATTGGCATGACTGATTTATTATAAGTTAAAGTGAAGGAAATGTTTGGGCAAAAGTGAAGTAATCATCTCCAGATTTGTTTGCAGGAAAAAAAAGTTTTTGCATTCTTAATTGATTTTACTTTTTACTGTGAGAATAAACAAGGCAAAATTTAGACTTTTCTTTCAACAAAATGCCCAGCAATTTTCAGTGACAAGGTGCTTCAGTCTTTGTTGAAAATAATTACTTCTATTTTTGGATGAAGCTCTTTAAATCTTATTAATAAATACAGCAGATAAATTAATAAAAAAGAAAATTTATCATTAGTCTGATCTATAAGGTACTAAATGTGGATGCAGTTCTCTAATTCTGTGGAATGACAACAAATGCTAATTTTGAGCTTTAGGGATATATCTTTTCTATTATTGGTTATATATGTCATGATATTAGGGGGAAAAATCTCATGCTTTGAAGGAAATCCATTTAAATTCTTTATTACTTATTCTCATATCACTTTTACTATTGTCATCACATATAAGTAACAATTAGATAATTAATTGGAATGCTACTGAAATTAATGCCAAATAATTTAACATTTTCCTTCAAGAGTAGCTCTTTATCAGTAATTTTTGAGTGTTTTTTCCCCTTTTCCCTTTTGTGTCTAATCTTTAGAGCATAATTTCCTGCAGGTTTGATAATTCTTTGATTTTAATTACTTTTTCCTCACTGTAAAATTAAAGATGGATGCTACAAAATAACTGTTCGTCTTTAATCCATTTTAAAAAATTACAGTAAAATATTGGATTATCAATTAAAACTGTTATACTTCCTTTTTCTAGGGTGGTACAGTTATTGGTAGCGCACGCTGCAAGTCCTTTCGTACTCGGGAGGGCCGCCTGCAGGCAGCCTACAACTTGGTTCAGAGAGGAATCACTAATCTTTGTGTGATTGGCGGAGATGGTAGCTTAACTGGTGCCAATCTGTTCCGTGAAGAATGGAGCGGACTTCTAGAAGAGCTGGCACAAAAAGGTAAGTTTGCTTTTAGACCCTCTAGACTTCTAGTCCAATCTCCAGGGAAGTTTTGTACCCTAACTATACATACATAAACTACATCCAGAGGATATTTCTTAAGTTCAAAAATTAAATGTCTACATTCCAGGAAATTAGATGATTCTTCATAAAGTAATAATTTTTTATTTCTGTACATCATCTCTTATATACCATAAAGGTTCAAAAAGGCCAAATAAGTTACTGAGCAACTGTCTGTGTGACATTGTGAGTCATTTTCAGGACCTGAACTTTGAACCTTCTGCTTGAAAAGCCCTTTGCCCTCAAATCCAGACTGAGATGGTAATTCCTTTCCTACAACAAGATACACACTTGGTTGTTATTAAATTATGATGCTTTCCTGCCTGTATGTCACTATTTGTTTGAGATCAGAACATTAAGTGACTGTTGCTAAAAGTGCATCCAGCCCAGTAGTTGTCTTTGATATTATCCAAGAGAATCTATAGGAAAGAGTAAAATAACAAAGCAAGCCTAAATAATGGTGTGTTGATGCAATATGATGTTCGTAATATATAAATACTCTGATAGGTTCCATCCATTTGTTCCTTCAGGACTTCCTGAACCAGATGCTCTCAGCAGTCCTTAATGAATTTCTTACAATCTCCTTGAACACATACAGATTTTTGCTGAAAACATTGTGTAGCAAGGAGTTCTACAGCTTCACTGAATGATGAAGACTGTGAAGAATCTGCTTCTGTTTGTTTTGATCCTTCTGGCTTCTAGTCTCATTTGCGTCCTATAATTTTTGTGTTAGAACAAACTGTGAATGATCAGTCCTGCTTCCTTGCTGCACGGCACCTGAGATTTTACAGCTGTCTTATTTTCCCTTCATCATCTCTTTTTCTAGATGGAAGAATCCTAGTTTGCTTAGTTGTTCCTTATATGTAAGTTCTATACCTTTGATCATCTTTGTTGCCCTTCTCTGAACCTTTTCCAGTTCTACCATGTCCTTTTTGAGGTGGGGAGGACCACAACTGCACCCTGTATTCCAGATGAGGGCAAACCGTGGATCTACACAGTAGTATAATGATCTTTGTTTTGTTCTCTATTATTTTCCTAATATTTTCTAATATTTTGATTTTTTTTTGACTGCTGTTGAGCATTGAATCTGATTTATTAATGAAAACAGCATTATAATATTATTATGCTGAAAATAGCATTATTTTGTTTGTGATGTTAGGGTACATTTTTCATGTGTATTAGTTTACAGTTATCTACAATGAATTCCATCTGATTCTTTACTGCTCACTGTGTCTGGCTAGTCTTCTTCATTTCTTCTCAGACACCCCGCACCTGTAGAACCCAAATAATTCAGTTTTGATCAGTAAACTTTTGCACCTTACCACTCATTCCTTTTTCTAGGTTATTGCTAAGTATGTTGAACAGCACAGATCTCTGTAGAACTCCATTTATCACTTTCCTCGGATACAAGAACTTGCATTTACTACTGCCCTCTGTTTTGTATTTTTTACCCTCTGTTTCACAACACGGCAAAAGTCTTCTGTCTTACGCTGTGGGTGCTTAGTTTCCTCAAAATCTTTTGGGGACAGACCTTGTCAATGACTTTTTGGAAATCCAGGTAGAATATGTCAACCAGCTGTCCCTTATTCATGTGATTATTAAATCACCTTTGAAACTCTAGAAAGGTTTGTAATGCATGGTATATATTCATAGAAAACATTTTGACTCTTCTTCAGAATACTGTACTTATCTTTATGGACATTAGTTACATTTTTCATTATGGTTTCTACTATTTTCCTTAGTATAGTCATTAAACACACCGATAGTTAGCATGTTAAAAATTTGGAATTATAATTACTACCATCACATGTACAGATACTAAGGTAGTTTTAGGCACTTAAGCAATTAAGGTATTTTGTCCTTGAGATTATTCAGAACTCTTGGATGATTCAGCATTTTCACTGATGTCTTGGGACACACTTAGGACTTAGAATAGGGGCTTTTCTATTCTATTTGTTTATTAATCATGAAATCAGAGCCTTTCAGTGTTGCAGAAGAGAAGTCTTCAAACATTTAATGCTGGTTTTTTAATGTTTATATATCCCCATAATCACATCCCATTCACATCCTTTTACTTCTTCATTGCATGTCGTACACTGAGACTATAATTTGACTGCTATTGTTTAAGTCCAAACCATCAATTTTAAGGTTGGTTGTACAACTTGATAATCTGTTGACACTTTGAAATAAACTGAAAAGCTCTTGTTTCCTTCCCTGCTGTAAGGAGTTCTATACGGGATTCTTTTGTTTTGTTATTTGATTGGCTTTTGTTTGTAGTTTTGACTAACCTTGTTACCTAAAGTATCTAAACGTAATTTAATGTTTGGATATGTTTAATTAACAAAATAAAGCACCCAAGCAATATGTCTAAATTTTGTTTTTTAAAAAAATCTTACAGCTCTTTTTCTGGATACTTCTTTACAGGAAAGATTGATGAAGAGGCTGTTAAGAGATATGCTTACCTTAACATTGTGGGAATGGTTGGATCCATAGACAATGACTTCTGTGGCACTGATATGACCATAGGTACTGACTCAGCCTTGCACAGAATCATTGAAGTCGTGGATGCCATCATGACCACTGCTCAAAGGTAAATTGTGCATGTTATATAAAACTATAACAAATACGCAGTTGTTCATGCTTCAAAACGTAAGTTTCCTGTCGCCATACAATAGTGGGGGATAAAAGTTAATTTTAAATAGAAGTTAGGCAACTGGTATTTCTAATATTTCTAGAGTGGGAATAAAAACTCTTATTGGCTGCATCTTTCAAGTATCGCAGTTTCTTTTTTTCTTAGTAGCGGCTTTTCCATCATTCCTGTCATGGCAGCACTTCAAGCATGTGGTTGTAGAGGCTGCATCAGCTTTAGGGGCAGGCTTTGTTTTTTTAATATGTTTTTAGTCTTTCCCAGACATACTCTTCTACAGAAGATCCAAACATACCTTGAGTGGTACATAGTAGCAGCTGTTTGTATGTAAGCTTTCTCTAGGTAAAATTTAAGCAATTTTTTTTTTTTTTTTATGCAGCTATATCATTTCAATTCTTAACTATGGGACGGCATCATTTACATTTCTAGTGAATGTTCACCTTTTCTGTCCTAACTGCCTTTTACTGTTTTAGGAGAAAGTAGTAGTGAAAATGAATTAGGGGTTGGAAGATATGTAATTTTAAATACATTGTTTAATATGGCCTTCTGTTTTGCTAATGAATTCTGTGTTTGTTAAGCAATGTAACTACAGACTATTTCCTGATATCAGGTTCTGTTTTCAAGAATTTGGACTGGATTTTTGAGTTGAGGTATTACAGTTAATTTGTTTTCTTATTTTTACAGCCATCAGAGGACATTTGTTCTGGAGGTTATGGGGAGACACTGTGGGTATGTATTGTCTTCAGCAGTTTGTGTCTAATACAGATATAATTATGTTAATTAATTATGTTAATAATTATATACAGATATAATAATTGTTTGTTATGTTTATTAGGTATCTAGCTCTTGTTAGTGCCTTAGCCTGTGGTGCAGATTGGGTATTTATTCCGGAATACCCCCCAGAAGAAGGATGGGAAGATTCAATGTGTGTTAAGCTTTCAGAGGTAATCTATTACTATGTTTGGGATTTCCTGACGTCTTTGCAGATGTTTGTTTGAAAACGGTGGTTTAAAAATGTGATTCAGGACTTTCAGCAAGTCTTTGCTTCGTGTGTCACAGATAGTGCTATTTGATCTTAAACAGTTCTTTTCCTGCATTCTGCAAATGTTTTGAAGAATTATATGATCTACTCTAGTGATTACATAAAACTGTTCCTATATAAGCAGTGTGGGTACCTTTCCTCATTACTTGGACATTTCACTTCATCAAAGAAAACACCTATATAAAGATAAAATGTTTGAGAACACTGAAGGGATCAAGTGTAAGAAATATTTCCTCAAATCCTAGCAGCTTAATGTAAAGCAATTGATTATAAAATGATGTTGTAAATTTATTTCATTTTTTATTATATAGATGTGTTTTTATTATAGAATCGTGCACGAAAGAAAAGGCTGAATATTATTATTGTAGCTGAAGGAGCTATTGATTGCCACAACAAACCTATAACGTCAGAGAAGGTTAAGGATGTAAGTGTCAACATCTTTATGATGCACTTTCTGTTTTGTTTGTAAGATAGAGCTTGTTATTAACGATAATATTTCTGTAGAATAAATAGGTGTAGCTTATCACAGTTAGCTGGTTGTGTTTTATATTTGTGCTTTATTATCTGAATCCATAGCCTGCTTAAGGAGGAATTATTTCGGTGGCTGTTAATTAGAACCTTTTCTCCATGTAAAATAAGACAACATCCAAAACACGTACTTCATGGGTGCCTTAATAGATAGTCTGAAATCAGCTTAAATTGGTAATTATATTTTGTATATTTCTTGTAAAATTTTAGTAGTGGTCTGTCTCACAGTGAAATAACACTGTCTAATTTGAACATACTTGTGACTTTTCTCGAAATGGTTGCTTTGCCAAGAATTTCATTGGTGTCTAAGATAAAGAAAAACCTTTAAGCTGAAATTGTTCTTTTCTTGGAAAGGATCCCTTAAGAAAAGAAGCTGAAAAATAGTCATTGGCAGGAAGGAGCTATGACACTTTCATTTTACCTGGGGTTATCTGTCCTGTGACTATGAAGTTTTGTTTTCTATGGCTGTCAGTTTGAGAGTAATCTTTGACTCTTAATTCAGGATTGCAGCTTTACGAAATAAAATTGAGCACCAAGTGGTGTTAAATATGCATACAGCAGAGAGCTATTATGCATATATGGAAGAAACATTACTTGCTTGCTACAAATTTCAGCCAGTTAAAACACTCAAAAACTATAAATACCAGAGATAGATAATTTTGTACGTAACTTCTAAATTTATTTTCTGCTTCATGGTATCCATTACTTATTCCTAACCTTACGTACTGACTGAAGATGTATTAATAAAACATGTCTTTCTGTGACTTTAGATTTGATATGTAATAGAGGAAATGGAAAGAAAGTCTGACTGAATAAATTAGTTTTATTATTATAATTTTTACTAGAATTTTTAAAAGCCTTGTCAATTAATGTTGAAAGTCATCTTCACAAAAGTTTTACTCAGAATCTTTTGGGATGTGTAATCTCGCACATAGATGAAACATGGAGTGAATAAAACACTGTAACTGAACTTCTTTCAAGTATTCTAATTATAATGTTTAGACCTGTTTTTATAATGCTGAGGACTGTGCATAATGAAGCCATTATAACTGCAGTTTAAGCATTGCAATCTAAACCACTGGTTTGCCATTGTTACATAAATGTTCCTTTAGATTTGAAACCTGGAGTTTAGTTCTAGGTTAGGAATAAAGACTGGCTTAACTTTTGTAGTATTTTCATCATTGTTGACATACTAATGTATAGTAGATGTTGATTTTTATTATTCCAATAGCACAGAAAGCAGAGTAATGCTAACATATGCATATATAAAATAATGATTATAATAAACCACTATATTTTGAAATTCTGTGCAGCTTGTGGTTCAGCGGCTCGGTTTTGACACTCGAGTAACTATCTTGGGTCATGTGCAAAGAGGTGGAACCCCTTCAGCTTTTGACAGAATTTTGGTGAGTCAACCTAAAATGATTACTCATGGCACCACATGGTACAACTACATTTTGATTATTTATTTGGGAGTGGGGTAGTTCTTTAGCCAATTAACCTGACAGATCCAATTATCATCCCAAATTAGCTGTCTGAATAGCTCAAATTCAGAATAGTGAAGCATGTCGTGTAAAGGAATCTGTATTACGATTAAAAAGCGAAGCTGCAAGAACGATCTTCCATACTTAAGGGTATCAAACAGCCTGCAACATTTTCACCTACCAAGGTTTCAGCTTGATTTACAGAGAAATTATGACCATTTCTGTGACTGGAAGCCTTTTACTTTTAAATGCTTGCTTGAGCACTCAAACATTATCTATTTTCAGGCAAGTCGTATGGGTGTGGAAGCTGTACTTGCCCTTTTAGAAGCTACTCCAGCTACCCCTGCCTGTGTTGTGTCACTGTCTGGAAACCAGGCTGTCCGTCTGCCTTTGATGGAGTGTGTGCAGATGGTGAGTTTCTGGCAAAAAGCCCATT
>Ga0181612_180842_pt1 | contig 13552 bp, 7 predicted proteins | sample HoacroProtozoa21_FD_119630 | JGI IMG/M metagenome (GOLD analysis project Ga0181612, IMG submission 119630) | Hoatzin crop microbial communities from Cojedes, Venezuel. Combined Assembly of Gp0051906, Gp0051904, Gp0051908 | reverse complement strand
TTTGGAACAGATTATTGATGGCTGTCTGGCCTAAGCTCTTATAAAGTAACACAACACTCTGCCCTTCCAGAACAAACACAGCGAATGCCGATTGCTAAGAGGCAGCAGTGACTCCTTACTGAGCTGCTTGCTTTCTGAATACATTGTTACTGGGGTGACTCAGGAGCTGCTTTGCAAGATGCAGGAAAAATTCCCCATCTTTATTCTGATTGGAGCTGGACTATTGGATTTATCTGGTGAGTGATGTGTTTTGTTCTAATTTCAATTGCCATCTTTCTGCCTTCTTTTCCTCTCATATCAGTGAGCAGAAAAACTGTGCTAAATATTGTGCCGTCGTCTCAGGTATGTGACAACAATGAGATGCCAGGGCAACTTCTCTCTGTTTGTGCAGCTGTGCTGTAAGGCTCAAGAGTTGGTTTAAATGGTTTCCCCTGTGGGAGTATTAGTGGCCCCAAAGCAGGACACAGCTGTGCAATTTACTCGAGCTTGGAGACAAGCCCATTACCCAAAGAATATATTGTCCCCTTTAGGTGGGGGAAAGCAAAGGAAAAAGAGTCACTTCTCACAGAGTGGGTCCACAGCAGAACTGAGGATCAAATTCATGTCTGCTGAAGCCTCGTTCAGAATATACTCTTCCGGGCACCACTGTATGTCACGTTAACCATGGGCTCCCCTCTTCACCATGCAGTAACACCATTGTTCTGTATTTTCCTTCAGAAGAGCTGTCCTGCCAAATATTTCTGACAGCATGAAATCAACGATGAGTTTGTGATTCTGTCATCCTTCAAACAAAATCCTAGGGATGCTGTCACTTATCGCAGGGAACCAGTCAGTCTTTGCTTTCTACCTCTTATTGTGTGCCTGTGAGCATACCCTGCAAGTGTACATAAAATTAACTTGGCTAATGAGAGCAATCTTGTGTCTTCAGGCAGACTGTTCTCTTCGGTAGAGATAAGCTTGGGGGGCTGGTGTCAAAAAATTTTCCACCTAATTAGTAATTCTCTAATTTTGTGGGGTTTGTTTGTTATGTTTTTTTTTTTTAAATTACCTTGTCCCCCTGCAAGGTGTATTTGTGGAAATTTACACCCCTTGATTCAGTAATTGCTTGTCTTTACAGACAGATCGCTTGTGTTGCCTTGCTGAGTTGGGGCTAAACCGTGGGAGTTTCACTTGCTTATACAAAGCCACAATTCAAAGTATTTTATAGATTTAACGTACCAGTGTTAATCATCCATTAACTTCCATTTCTTTTGTAACAATATATCAGCTTTTTGGGTTCCCGTATATCGGCTTAACCTGCTCGCTGTGGACTGAAAGTAGTACTGGTTCTCCAAAGGACCACAGAGAAGTTGTAGTCTCCTCTTAAGGCGCTTTAGAGTGCCCTTGCCTTGCTTCATCCCCCTGCCAACCCCAGCGATTTCATCTGAAGCAAAACTGCTAAACCCCTGCTTTGCCTCTGTCAAGAGACACAGTTTTAAATGCATAATCACTTTTTGACTCGTAGGTACATGTATTTCCTGGCAGGTGCCTAAGGGAAAATGCTGAAAGTTTTTGGAGGAGATAGTACATGAATATTTTAGTCCATGGTTTGGAAAGCGTACTTGGGAACAATCAGTCTTCTGAATGTGAAGACAGAAAAAAAGTAAAATGTGTGGATGAAACAACAGCTTTTTAAACCATAGGTCTGGTTCTTTAAATGACAAAATGTCTGCTTTTGATTTGAAAAGTTAAAAGTAGGGAAGTTACTATGTTCTGTCTGCTCTGTGTCACTTGCACAAAACAAACCACCTTTGTCCTACCTGGTCACCCAGTATGAATTGGGAAACTCATCACAGAACTGGGATGTTGGGGGGTGAAGAAGGGTTAAGGAGAGCCAGGTGAGTGAGTTCATTCATGTATGTATTAATCTTGCTCTGCTATTAAAGAGCTACCATCCTGTCCTCAGGCACCCTGAGGGTTTCATTCTCCCTGCATCTTTGGCGGTCACTTATACCCTTGTACAATAAAGATAAAGCGTTCCTCTCTGGCTAGTTAATGCTTTGCACCAGTATGGCAGGAGTATGAAGTGTCATACTTCATACGACGCTGAATATAAACAGCAGAGGATCAGATCTGTAATAGCTGGCTGTAAGAATGGCAGTGCCAGAGCTGCCCACCCTCCCTCCTGTATGGTTCTGAATGGAACCACTGGGCACTTAACTTGCTGCTTCCCGCTCACCCTGTTGCAAAGTGCTGCTGCAAGCTGTGAAAAGTTCATGTACAACTGAATAGGCAAAGGGCTTGTTTTCTGTTCATTAGGTGCCTTCAGGAATGAACATCATGTCAATGAAGTATTAGGCCTGAGCTTTCCTGGAGAAGCCCAATCAAGAACTGAGAGCAGCCCAGTGCCCAGCGAAGTGTTTTCCATTACGGAGGATAACTCAGATCAGGTGACCTTTAATTTTCAGAGTCCAGCAGTTGATCCTACCAATGAAATGACAGCTGACTTCATTCCTGTCCATACAGAGACCGCTGCAAAAAGAGCAGCCATGCTGCCTAAGGAGTTGGTTAGAAACTTGGGGATGCCTGGGCAGCAACCGCACGCAGAAGCAGCAGCTTTGAAACTCCAGGATGGGCACACGCTTCCTAGCAGGCTCTTCAGTAGCAGAAGCGTCCTTGTCTTCGCACAGGGATCACAGGCTACCACACATCTGGAACAGCCAGACGGGTCACTGCAAGGAAAACTAGAAAATATTACTGAGGCTGGTTTCAATCCTAGCAGCTCTAGCGCTGGTCTGCCTGAGCCCTTTCTCAGTGGAGGGACACATCAAGACTCTCCTGAGTTTACAGCTGTCTCTTCCATTCCTGTTATCAAGCAGATGGAGGTGAGAAGCCCTAAAACAGCTCTTCTGACTTCAACAGTAAATTTTCATCCGCCAAGAAAAGAAATAGCAGTATCTCCGTTTCCCACTGAAGTCAGGATTGCTCTTGAAAGTGCAAGGGTGGATTGGTTACCAACAGGAATGCCTCCCACTAGCAAAAGGCCAAAAGACACAAATCCACAAGTCCAGCTTGACAGCAAAGCTGGTGTGACACCTGCATACCTGAAGAAGACTCAGAGTATGGATGTTAAAGTTACAACTTCTGCATTCCTACAAAAGCCAGCTTCAGGGGACCTTGATGCTGCCTATTCCAGAATGCCACAGACAAGTGCTATTCAGTTTTCCCCTGTTTTCTCTCTGAAGCAAGAAACCACAGGAAGTAAAGCCAGAAATTTGGCAACAGCTGTAATAAATGGTTCTGGACACCCAACCCATTTGCCTGCTCTTCAGACACTCCCGCAAGGTGATGTATGTTCTTCTTCACTATTGATGCATCTGGAAGCTCTAGTTCTTGATGGCTTGCTTGCATCTCCATTTCAAGGGCTCATTAGCGCAACTGATAGACAACAGTTCTTCTCTTTGTTCCAGACTCTCAATTGTACTAAACAACATGTTTCCCAAGAAACCAACAGGAGCTCTCAAGAAATCACAGTTCCAGTTTTGCGAAGAGATACTGATCATAAGACAATGACAAGTAAACCTGAAAAATCTAGATCCTCTGAGAGTCCGCAGGCTTCCGCTAATTCCTCCTCATTAAGCCAAGCATGGATTTCCACATTAAAACTTTCCCAAAGTACTGAAGAGCTTAAAGGAGTAACATCTGCACTCTTTACAGGCACGTCTACCTTTGAGAACGCAGCCCTTCAATCTGGAAGCACTTTTGCTTCTGTTCACTTAGGGCTTCAGCCACCAAGTACATCTTTTCCTACTTATGTTGGATTGCAGCTAATGGGCATGCCTGCCTCTGAGAAAGGACTTCACGTACCGACTTCATCCGTGTCTACTCGTTCTGGGTCTCGGGTTCAAGGCATTTCTGCCCATCCTGTATCTCAGGAAGCCTTCCCTATGATGCTGCAGATGACCACAGTGGAAGACCCCAGGAAAAAGAAGAGTCTCCCACAACAGATAGGTAAAAGTGGTTCACCTGCACTGACCCCGCAAGCCAGCCCCATCCCCTCTGGACTGCAAGGCAACAGGAACCAGAAAGTTCTGCTTCACAGCTTTGCACCTTCAGCCTCCCAGCTCCAGCAAGCTGGCAGCCTGGCAGCTTTTACTTCAAAATTGCCCTTGCTCCATGCACAGGGAAGCCAGTCCAGTTCAAAAACAACACATCCTGAAACGGTGGTGCCCAGTGTTTCTGCTGAGGTCCCAGCATATCTGGCACGAGTACTAGTGCAGCAGTTTGGTATGTCGCCTAGTGCATCTGCCAAAAATCTCAGTGCTTTTAGAGGTGATCAGCTTACAATATTACCATCATCCCCATACTTGACTTTTCTGCTTAAAAGTACGAATGGCATGATATGCCTGCAGCCCATGCAAGATTCCCCTCTACCTACAAAATTCCCAAATACCAGTGTTGGGGGTCTGGTTTCTGTTCAGCAAATCCTGGCAGCATCAAATTCTTCAGCTCTGGACCCAGCAAACTTACAAAATCTGAGTCCTAGCTTAATTCTAGTTAAGCCTGTATTTATCCTTTTGCCCACTGACAGACAAGATTTACAGATTGTGCCCTCTCCTGAAGGTGAAGATGACCACAAAACTGCCCTCTTGTTCACAAACAAGCAAGATCTGAATTTGGGTACCCCTGAAAGCAGCCATGATATTCCAATGAAAACTAGTTCCTCTTATCCCACTGGTAAGTCTCTGAGGCCTGAAACTACTCTTTCCACTGCATGTAACGAACAAGCAGAGAAAACAAAAGTAAATTCTCAGCCAGTGCTAATTAATCCTAATTATACAGCTATCACTACTTTGTTTCAAGCTGTTACCTCAGCATCAAATCATTTGCTGGACCCAGGGATGAGGACTAGCGCTGCAGCACAGGTCATGCATCTGCCCAGGCTGCCTGAAGAGATGCAGGTACCTGCTCCCAGTTCCCAGGAGGCCAAGGCAACTGGTTTGCTTGTACTGAACAGTATGTTAGCAGAGCCTTTCACCTCCACTAGGCCACCATTAGTGGTGTCTGCACAGCAGAGCCCCCTCATTTCCCCCGAAGTACTTTTCACTGCTGAAAAGCCACATTCTTCTGCTGTAATTCCTTTGCTGTCAGCAAAGGGACTCCCTGATTTTCAAATGCCTGCCCAGCCTCCGTTTACTGTCACAGGGGCTGTAGATCAAGTTCAGCACAGGAAGAAACTAACGCTGCAAACTACAAGCCATCACCAAGGCTTAGCGACCGCACCTTCCTCTGTCCGTGCACAATGCACAGAGTGTTTGGCCTTGCACTGGGCTAGAACCGTAAAGTACCCCCGAAAGATGTTCACAAGCAGCATGCCTTTGCAGTCCACATCACAAAGTCTCCTAAGCACTGAGTCACTTCAAAGGCTGCCATCACAAATTCAGTTTGTACCCAGCACATCATCAGCTTTCTCAGTGCTTCCAGCTGGAAACAGTCACAAAGATTCAAGGGTGGGCAGCATGGCCTGTTCAGGAGGGGTCACCGTGCATGCTAAAGCAGCAGAAACCCGCACTGATTCTACAAAACCTGATCTTACTAAACATTTGGAATTTACTCCCATTGTGCCGAAGCCCTTTATAATGACAGAGAGACCACTGATAGGACCCGCGCATGTTCCATTTTCAACAAAGGTCCAAATGAAATCGACAGGTTCTGGGAAACTACTGGCTACAATTAGCCACTCAAGGATGTACACCAACTCTCCTGCAAGCCCTGCTTCACCTACATCTACACGTGTTCCCCTGCTATCAGCCATGAAACGTGACCAAATCCATCGAGCCCCTGCTAAGCTGTTCTCACAGGCCAACACAGGAGAAACCACAAAGCCAAATGAAATCAGTACAAGAGCAAGAAAAATAAGAAGCCGTAAATTCTTAGGAACAAGTGTGTCTCTGTCAGCCATGTTTAACACAAGGACACAGCAACCACCCCCAGCAGTTCTGGGGAATAAGATTTTTTTAACTCCGGCACAACCATCTGTGTCTGCAGGATCTATTATCACTCTGGAGAGACAGCCTAAATTGGCACAAACCACATCACAGTCTTCATTAGCAATAACATCTCTCTCGGCAGTTAAGAATTATTATGTCACTACTTCGCTTACAAACAAACCCACGTTTCTCCTGCCAATATCAACTATCCGATCTGATCCAAACATGGCACTGCCTACAATTGTCAGAGTGAACAAACCAACTGCGGTTGCCACATCAGCGGGGAAGAGTGAGGACATGTTAGTGAAGGGTGATGCAGCTACTACTAGCCAGCTGCCCGCTCAGGCACCTGTGTCTTCACCACATCAGGCATCAGCGGGAAGCCCTTTGGAGAAGGTATCACTGGAAGATAACATTGAACATGAGACTGGCCCTTCCAGCCCTGACACCGTTATGCATGCCACCAGGCCATCTGCAACAAAAGCATTTTCTGTCTCAGCTAACAGGCTTGTAAGTAAGGTTACTAATCAGTCAGCTGTCTTCAATAAAGCAGCTGTCAATGATACTGAGATACTTCTAGCCAGAGACCTAATCCAGTTCCTTCCAACCCTAGAGAGCCCCTCGTATTCTTTGCGGAGTCTGGTGGCACTTACGCCACAGGGGAGTTCCTTGCTGGGTGTTGCAAACACTGGACAATCTGAGAGGCTGTTCTTGAACACAGAGGCAGAGGAGATGCTTAGAACAACCGAAGTAACAGAAGCAGCAGCTGAAGGCTTAGTAACTGTTCTAACACTGCTGGATTCAGAGCCCAGTGCCCTGCTGAGTGAATCACATCAGAGGAGGATTTTGCAGTCAGATGCTGCCATTCTGCACAGGTAATTATCTCAGTGTAATTGCTGTTGCATATTTATGCTGTGTGATTTAAGGACAAGGGGTTAATATCCAAATTGCTCCAGGGGCCTGGTAGCATGGGTATGCTGTGTTGTGATTTTAAAAACGCCTGGTTTGTTCAGCAATCACACCACATTAAAAAAAAAAGGGGGGGGTGTGTCTTTTCACATTTTGGATACGAATACCGTCCTTCAGACTTAGTTTTCTTTTTCACAATAGCCTTCGACTCCACCTCTCTTCCCCCCAAAAATCTGCGTGCAGTTCTGCAAGTGGGAACATTTGATATTGCTCAAGTGACCGAATGACTAGCAAAGAAGGTAGATATTCCCACACAGTAAACCGCTTCCAAGTTCCCCTCAGTTCAAATGATTTGACTGTGCAGAGAGGCGGGGGGTGGTTCTGATCATGGGGGACTCTGTCATGCCAGGATCTACATGTTGTTCATTTGTTTCAGCTTGTTCTTTGGTTTCACTGAGGAAACTCACCCTAATGCTGTTTTATTCCTAACAGGCTGTGGAGCCTTGGAGCCTAGCTGGGCCTCAGGTTTTTTTTTTTTTCTTCTTTCCCTAAAGCCTTGCAGTTGTGAGTGATGATGTCTGCGGCTCCGGTAACTACACTGTGCAGATGAGCCTGCGCCCTGCTGTAGAAGCCAGCCCTGAGGTCGAAGGCTCAGCGCCTTCCCAGGAGACTTTCCTGGCTTTAATTGCTGTGCAGAGCAACAGCAGCCAACCCATGCTCCAGATCCGGTCGTGTTGCGTGACGCCTTCTGCCAGTCCAGGGGGACCAGGCGCGGTGTGCTGCATGTTCCGCAGGTCAGACATGGAGCTGCAGGGATGGGCATAGCTTCAGACAGCTCTTTGGGCCCGGGCTGGGAATGGGCTGATCCTTAGAGGACCCTCTCTTGTATCCCGTGGCTGCAGTCTGCTCTCTTTGGAGTTCAGAGTAAGCTCAGAGCAGTGAGAACGAGTCCGAGAGTGCTCTGGTCCCTGAGCTGTCTTATAGTTAATGCTGAGGGCTTGAGAAGACAAAGAACCCTCAGGGAAAACATCTCCCTTCACCCTTTGATTTATGCAAATAAGCAGTTCCTCTTTTCCACACCGTGCTGTCACAGATGTCAGGTTTACAGCATCCTCCTGCACTTCCTGCTAGGGGTTGGCACAGCCTAGGAGCAGAGCAGCCCAAGGATGGGAGCCAGGCTTCTCCACAGGCCTCCATTTCCCTATCAGCATCTTCTTGCCCAGCCTGTCTGGGTTGAGCACAGGGAAATTGGAGGGTTCATTAGCTGATGTTTGTAACACCACTGGGGCATGAAATGAGCGTTAGAAGTGCTACACGTTATTGTCGTCAGTAAAAGAGCTTTCTGATTTGCCCATATCAGCTATAGCGGGAGATCACCTCTGCAGTGCTTCCAAGTTTATCTAGATCAGGGAATGATTATCGCATTGTAGCAGCCATTTTAATGGCTGTAGCAGAATCAGCCTCCAAGAAAAAATTCTGCTGCTGCTCTAGGGCTGTGGCCTCCACAGCAGGGACAGGTAGAGCCTGAGACACTGACTTTTTGTGGATTTTTGTTTGACTCTGTGGTTGCAGGTACCTAGCTTGGAATTTGCACAGACCTGTGTCGGCAGATCCCCCTCTCCCCTGCCTTTAGTCAGGAAGAGCTGGGATTTGAAACTGTTTGCTGTTTGTCCTTGCCAGGTTGCCATTTGAATGCAGACACATCCAGTTACTGCAGAGCAGCAAGTCCCGAGCTGCTAGCTTCACCATCCAGCTCTTCCAGATGCTGAATCATTCAGTGGCCTATTTGCACTGCGAGCTTCATGTCTGTCTGCATGGGAAAGCAGGGTGTGAACAGGTACATGGGACGGGTCCGCTCTCACTGGTCTGAAGAACTTTTGGAAAGATTTGGGGCTTCCAGCAAGAACAGATAATCCAGTAAAGGATCTTGATAGTAGATTATAGAGCTCGACCTTCTTCCAGCTCATACAGTTTGTTCTTAATCGCCCGCATACTCTGTGTCTCCTAAAGCCCTAACTGAATTTCGACTCTCAGTTAAACTAACTGAGTTCACAGTGCTTTATTTTCACTTTACGACCAGAAACAATTTACCATTGCTTTGTGTAATCAACATAAGAAACATATCAAGAAATAAGCAAGCAGCAACCTTGCAGGAGAATCACAAGAAACAGGCTCTGCAGAGCTATATGATTTTGTGTCGTAGAATTACATGAAAGGGCTGAAATCTATCTCTACATTCGGTTGGGTCCTGTAACGAAGTCACCACAGCAGGATCATCCCATAGCTGGTCAATCCCTTTGTTAAAAGCCTGGAAGATGCGTTCACAATATGAAAGTATGCTTTCAAGTGATTTTCTTATGTCTTTCCCAGGACTGCTTTGAAAGTGTGGAGCTGCTCCTCCAGCCAAGCGACAGGAACAGCTATGGAAACCTGCACAAGCTGATCTCATTAGGTCCAATTCTGAGAATGAAGAACAGGTTTCTGTCTAAACCTATGGAAGGTGGGTCTCCTGTTTTTTCTTCTCTGTCCCTCTCTTGCAGAAGTTTCTGTTTGACTTTTCCAGCTGTAAGGAAGACAGTACACTTTTAACAACTTTCTTGAAAGCCATCTGGTACGACTAGATTATATCCCAACAATTCCTCATCTTTGGTTTGGCCTTCCTAAATCCCAAACATGGTGGTTAATCAGTATCACTTCTAATAGATTTTCAGACAGGAGACATTGACAAATGTATGCTCTACAGGAAGTGAAGCTTTAGAAGGAGGAGAGGGGAGAAAAATATGGCAGAATATCCTCTAGCTGAAAAGTATTTTCCTACATGTTGCAGTATTTTGGTGAAACACGTTGGCTAAGGATGAGGAATGTCATTAAAATAATTGTGAGACATCCACTAATCATTCCTTTCAGGTGTCTGAGTTTTAGGTGAGGTGAGATGGGCGGAATCTGGGTATATGCTTTTAAATATTTTTTTTCTGTTAGCCTTGCAGCTTTTAGAATGAAAGAGGAATGCAGTCTGTTTTTTATACTGAGCTTAGGGAAGATTCCCCATATTTAGAGGTAGTTGCCTGGTAGAGCAGGAAAACACCACCCACAGGTAACTGGACAAAAATCTGACTTAGGAACGTTAGGTGCAGAATGAGGCTGGTCATCAGTCAGGAGTGTGTTCTTCTTGCTTTCTGTTCATAGGTGAAATACAGCAGCTGGTTAAAATGTTAGTTAGATGTTGTCCAGCTGTTAGAAAGGAGTGATGCTGAACCTGGCACATCATGAGCATGAGAGACTTCTGAAGTCCATGGGCACCATCTCTGAGAGTCATCTAGCTTCTTGTGTCTTCACTTACTTATGCAAAGAATATTTACTGCTGGGGTCTTATGGCACTGCCCATTCAGACGACTCTATGGAAAGAAACTTAACCATACTTGCATGGCAAGCTATAAAGACGAAAGGGAGTTTAACCTCCTCTTTCTACTCCCTCCCTCTCTTAAAGCTGTTCGCCGCTTGATTACTTCTGTCTTTATTTCCAGGTCCTGATTCTGCCATGCTGGTACCCATTCTGCTGGGATCCCTTACTGGCTTTGCCATCTTGGGCAGTGCTTTGATAAGCCTGTGGCTGCATCACAGACAGAAAAACAAAAACATACGCTATCCACAACTTGGAGAAATCCATGGCCTGTAAACTACGAAAGGCTGACTGGTCCTGCAGATCCCACGCCACTGCTACAATGATCGGAAAAGCAATTGATTTTGCTTTGCGCACTGTATTGCTTTCATAGAGCTTCTGCAGACCCAGGGAGCATGATATCCAATCTCCACTTAAAGCACCTCTCTCCTTCCTTTTTTTCCTTCTGCTTGAGAGAGTCCACAAATGGCAGAGTAGAGAAAGAATTGTAGTAGTGGTCCAGCCATAAGGGAGAGCAGAGCTTAAAACGCAGTGAGTGCAAGCACCAGCACACAGTTTGTTCACAGCATTGGGAAAGCAGACAGGAAATCAGGGCGCAGAACAGCCACATAAAACAAAGCATTATAGACTAGATCTGTGCCATCAAGGACAATGGATTGCTAGGAGAAATGATGAAACCCAAGTTTATTGATTGGGGTTGGGGACAGGACCCGAGAGTTCCAGAAATCCAGCCACTCAGCTTTACAGCTTTTCTCACACCTGAGGAGCGGAGTCCCTTTATCCTTTTGCTTTACTCATGTTACTGTTTTCTCACTTCCAATGGAAGCAAGTTCCCACTAACTGCCTGTTGGTAAAATCCACATAGTGGGAGAAAGTTAAGAACGCAAAAACTTTGTCTGTAAGCCTTAATTTGAGAGCACATGGAAAGAGCTCGCCACATTCAACTTACAGGTCCAGCTTCTTTATCATTGTGGCGAGAATGCTGGCAGGAAAGAGGCCGTTGCCAGAGCAGCTTGTGTCAAATGCAACGGAGAAGTAGCTTGCGCTTCCACCTGGATCAGGCTTCCTCCAAGAATTTCTTCACATCTGATAGGTAGCTAAAAGTTCCAGGTCAAGACTCGGTGACAATTACCCTTCAGAAATACTAATTGTTATCTGTATTGCAGCAGCGCTAAGGAAAGCAGTGCCATGTTGTATTTGTCACTGACTTAGCTACAGCGATAGTCCCTGTGCTAAGTCATTAAAGACATAAGTGCGCAAGACCCAAATGAGTGTCATTAAACCCTTTTTACAGCTGGGGAGTCAAGGCATAAAGCAACCAAAAACACTCATGCATCGATACTCTGATACAGCCCAGAAAGGGTTCAGCTCTCATGTGCCCCTTTAGCCAAAGAGCTGAAGTAAGTTTATAAACAGGATTCTCTGAGGCTGACAGGGCAGGTTCTTTACAAAATAGCAGTGAAAGGAATGCAACGTAAAAGCTGTACTCCTTTTGGCACCAAAATGCTCCCGAAATGCAGTCACATTTGAAGCACAGCAGCTTCTTAGAAACACAGATACAAGCGCTGTGTGGTTTGGAAGGAGTCTGGCGAGGTGGCCAGGGGCAGCAAGGGGCAGAGTGGGGTGCCCCACCCACTCTGTGGGACACCACAGCTGGCACGATGGGGCACAGCTGCAGGGAGAGAGGGGGGCAGCAGCCTCCTTGCAGCGAGGCATCGGCAATTGCCTTGGCACTGTGAGTTGGCAGCCATCTCTGGGGGCAGGATGGGAACCATCTTCAAGGGGGTCGGCAACAGCCTTTTTGGGGAGAGCAACTGAGCATCTCAGGGAAGGGGTGTCCAGCATTCATCTTGTGGGGGTGAGGCACACAAGCATCTCAGGGTGAGGGGGTTCAGCGTCATTGGGGCGGGGGTAATCCACAGCCACCCCAGGGGCTGGTCAGCAGCAGCATTTTGCCCTCTTTTTTTCAGTGAGTAAACCTGATAGAGCGCTATGCAAACTGCTGTGATGTGGCTTTCTACCACTTTGCAGAGGTTTTGTTGGCACTGCAAAGCTTTTGAGTGTCCTACCAGAATTTTTCTTACTATCTGGCTTTCCTTGCAGCTCTGCAGCGGATGGGGTGGGACACCTTGCCAGCCGAGGACAGAGCAGCACAACTGCTGGCACACGGTTGGCTATGGCAGCAAGAGCCAGGTTTGTCTTGAGTGATGTTCATTCTTTCGATCCAGAGACTGTCCCGGGGTCTCAATGTACAGTAACTGCCATGTGGCTTTTCAAGAGTTTTTCTCTCTATCCACCTTCCTACGTGCATGATGTCAGCTTTTGGGTTCCTGATGGGGAACAATTTGATGAAGTTGCTTTTCACACCATTGCTAGGCAGGTGTCGGGTGAAACGGTCGTATGCATCCGGTTAATCGACAGTTTCCAGCAGTCAGAGAGCGGGCGGAAGAGCCTCTGCTACAGGCTGACCTTTCAGTGCTGTGACAAGGCCCTGAGCTGCCGGGAGGTGGCAGAGATGCAGCTGCTCTTTCGGAAGGAAATAACCCAACGCTTGCCTGTGACTCTGCGGTAGGGCGTTGTATGTTGCTTTCAGGTGCTTGAGCGGCATCTGCGCTTGCTGCCGACCTGGAAAACGTGGCCTACATCTTGCACCTAACGCTATGTGTTATTGCAGTGCCTCTTACAAAGGCACTGTGGACTTGGAGTACCTGCACGCGTTCTGAATGTGGAAATTCCTCTTAATGAACACCAAGCACCTTCCTGTTCTGTCTGTGTGTAATGAAACCTCGCTTAAAACAGTGGAGCTTTTCTTTGCTCGGGTTCTGTGAGGTCCTTGCTGATGCAAATTCATTTTTCCTATTCTTGTTTGTGTTTGCCCAGTGCCTTATACTGGTGGCGATGGGATGGAGTATGCTGAGAGAGGGAGGATCTTACTATTGCCCGAGGGTTGGGTAGTGTGAGCACTGAAAACTCCGTGCGGGTGCTCAGTCCCTGTGGGAGGACGGTGTGCGCTGGGCTGCCAGTGCCGCGGGTGCACCCGGTGGGGCCCGGCCACAAGCACCAGCAGAGCGTTTCCCGAGTAGCTGGCGGTAATCTCAAATGGTAATCCCGTTACTAGATTCCAAAGGCTGCTCACTGGTCCTGACAGAGCGCTGTACCACCCGTAGGGCGTGAATAGCTGCAGCAGATGTCAGTGCTGGCGGGGAGCTGCAGCGCCCCAGCGGAGCCGAGCGGCTCGGCCGCAGCCTTCGTAGCCCGCCGCGCCGCGGGGAGC
>Ga0181612_155258_pt1 | contig 13552 bp, 6 predicted proteins | sample HoacroProtozoa21_FD_119630 | JGI IMG/M metagenome (GOLD analysis project Ga0181612, IMG submission 119630) | Hoatzin crop microbial communities from Cojedes, Venezuel. Combined Assembly of Gp0051906, Gp0051904, Gp0051908 | reverse complement strand
TGCTGCTCTTTCAGAGTTGAAGTTGTGTGCTCTGATGCAACAGGCATTGTTTTATACTCAATACAAAAAAAAAAAAAAATCATTGCCTGTGCTTTTAATATCACTTTGTGGTCTGCCTTCAGTAAGAGGCAGTGAATTGCTATGTTGTACCAGGAGCAGACAGAGAAGACACAAAGAATTTCAATCTGCCTTCTGCTCTCTCCTTGGGAGGACTTGGTCTGTGCCAGGCACAGTACGCATTGTTAAGTGTGCTAGCCATCCCTATCGTGCAGCAGTGTCGGCTGTGGAGCTGAAACTGACCCCAAGCTCTTTTCTTACCTAACTACCTGCAGAGTAAGGAGGAAGGAGATTTGCAGTTTCTTCTCCTGCAGCCTGGGGTAGAAGCTGGGTTAGTGAAAGAGCCTTTGGACTCCTTACCCAGCTGTGAGACTGGTGCAAGCAAGTTCTTTGAGGTCTATTTGGATTTATTAGGTATTTGGCAATTACTTTATTGTATAAATAGACATTTTTGTAAACATATATCATAGGTAAGTTCATCGATGTCACTAAAGGATCTTTAAAACAAATTTTCCACTTTTAAAAATACATGGTGAAATATGCTATTCTGTACATATTTCTAGTTTTCAGTGCACTACAAAAGCAACCTGGACAAACTCTAATTTTTGCATTCAAACCCTCATTAAAAGGCAGGAGCCTACACAGGTTTCTAGATACTATCAGCAGTATGATTAACAGTTTATAAATAGTTAACACTAGAATGAATTGTTTTCTGTACAGCAAAAAATAAATATCCTGTTCTTATTTTTTGTCACATAGGTCACGGAAATACGGAGGGGGTAAGTGTTATCCTCCACTCCATAAACCTATTCTTTTTAGCACAAACTTACAATTTGAGTAAAATCCTTTCAAGGCACTAGAAAATTAATTGCGGAATGAATCCAGTACATTGACAGTCAATTGTAGAAGCGTTTACTTATTGTGAAGGACAGAAATAAAGCTGGGTAAGCAGAGCAAACTGGAACTAATTATCAAAGCTGGCTAGACACCAAAAGCAAAACCATCCCTTCCATTTCCACTGACATTTCATTTCACTGAAATTTTCCAGAAACAAGGACCCTGTTCTATTCTAGTAATAAACCACTTCTTTCAGTAAAGCATGGGTTTGTATTGGTCTCTGAGACCTTAATATGAGTCCCATTTAGATCTCTAGTTTTCCAGTTTGACAACTGCTAACCCTGGCACCTTCATCATGGCACTGCAACCATCAACACAATAAAGGCTTTCCAGGACTAACACTGAAATTAAAACATCCACTTTTGATTAAGCAATGTGCTAGTGTGATTATAACAATCCAGAACTTTATAGTTGTGGTATCGTAAAAACAAAGTCAGAGAAAAATATTAGTGGGTTTGACTAATGTAGTAACTTAGTTTGGGAAGATTAAATTAATTTGTATTTACATTTTGCTGTAAAAGTGTTTATATAGTTTGTATGAAGCTTACATAGCAGGTCCATTTTCTTCATATATTTCCAAACGTATCTAGGCCATTAAAAACTGGTAATTTCTTATAGGGCCAAGAAAGTGATGGAGAGATGTATGAAGACATAAATGACATCAGGTAGTAATTTTAAACTCTATAATCTATTACATCTGTATTACTGAAAGCTTGTTAACAGAGATACTTCATCTGGCACAAAACTGATTCCACTGCAGTCCCTGCTAGGCATTATTCTGTTCATTCATTTCACCTAGAGAAAGTCAGGTTCTTCACAGGTTTTTTCCTACTTAGACCTGCTATGCCCTGGGCTGGTAAAACTCCTGCAATAAAATTGTGTGGTTACTGTGATCTAGATAACGGAAGTCTGAATTCTGGTCTAAAGAATGTGCCTGAATTACTGTTTGGAATTACATCCTAGGAGGAAAAATCAGCTCAGCTCCTAGGTACTATGTTCTCAGATGAATCTTTTGTCATGGTTGTTTCTCTTGCTTTCTAGAGAAAGATACTTAGAACTGCTATGAGAGGCTGGGTTTACAGTTCTCATGGCCTTAGTCCCCTATCATAGCTACAGAGCTAGAATATGACTCTGCTCATTCTTCTGCCATTTAGCCCTTTATTTTGACGAGTTTCTTGCCCTACTAATGTTTAAATGTATGAGACTGACTATATGACAATAGCCAAGGAAAAGCTCTAATTCTGTTGGAATAAGTAACAGTCAAAAGTTCCTATACTAAAAAACCACTTATTTCAGATGTAGAATGACTTTCAGCAAAAATTTATTGTCGAATTCCCTTTGAAAATAGATAATTTTAAAACTATATAACCAAAACAAGTGATAGTCATTCATACTTTTTTAAATAAAATTTCATATATCAGCATATCAGTTTAGCAAAAGCACCAAAAAATAAAAAGAAGGAAGCCTCACTCAATCAGTTCCGTAGGGTTTGTAAAGCACAGCTCTTCCATCCAAATCGTTGGCAGCAAATGGCAGAGCTGTAGCTATAGTCCTAATTACACCCCAGGGACCAAATCTCAGCATCATCCAGTACAGGAGGCAATGTACCCTGGCGAGGTAGGTACATTTATGATGCAGCACAGAAGACTGACCGTCTTTTGTGTAGACCGCCGGAATAGGTTTCAATTAGGTTTGAAACCACAGTCCAGTGTAGCTCAGGCTTCAGTTCAGGCTGCATCAGCCATTGATGGCCTGGGTAGTTATTTAACAGCTGCAGCCAGTGCCACAACACCTAGACTGCTACCAGTTTCCAAGCTCGCTTGCTAAAGGTAGCTCAGAGATGTTTGAGCATGCACGTGTAGAGCCAGTCTCTTGTCTCCAGGTAACCTTTTCTGGCGTACTGCCCTCTTCAGGACAGCCACTTTAAATTGAATATGTAGTATAAAAGAAAAGGCTGCTTAGTCTATCTGTTGTAGCCACACTAGTGTTTAGAATCTGTAGCTTGATTTCACTCGGAGAAGTCTTTTTTCACCACATGTGGTTCTTTGTTAACCTTGGGTAAGAAAGCTCTAGTGAGATTTGCTTCACTGCTGCATTCAATCGTGGCAATGCACTTTCAGATCATCAAGGGGAAAAGAGAAGAAGCGGGACAAGGACGAAAAGAGAAGAATGGACCAACAGAAGAAAGAACAAAAGGAAAAAGAAAAGAAAGAGCAGGAAATAAGAAAGAAGTTCAAAGTAAGATTTTTGTTTGTAATCATGTGAAAGACACGTAAGAAGCATTATTTAGCATTGTTGAGTTCATAATACACTTTTCAGCTGGCTGCAAAACTATTTGTTATGGTAAGTAGTTCAAGCATCTGGATAAATTCTGAATGAAGGTCTAAGCTACCCTTTTATGTTTGGCATATGCTTGACTTCAGGCTCTGTACTGAGGGCAAAGACATTTTTTCCATGCTTATATAGTTCTCATTAAATTCCCTTCTCATGGTCTTTCCATGTGAAAAAGACTTAAAAACATTTCCTTTCACTTTTTTGTTTAAAAACCACTTACATCACTAGAATAGTCCTTAATAAAAGTAGACACTGGATCCTGTATGCTTGGTGTTTTTTGCTTCACTGGAGTCAGATGAAACAGTATCCAGCCCCTAAGAGATTTCAACACTAATTGCAACATATTGCCCTTACCTTGGCCTGAAGAGACCTAAAGAGACTTCCAGCCTAAGTGGTGAGGAAGGAAATAGGACATGTGTAGGGCAGCTGCAGTCACTGTCAAAGCCTAGGGGCTAAATGATGAGACAGTTCTTTCTGTTTTATACCATTTTTGTGTAGCTGGTGGTCAGCATTCTCCCACAGTTTACAAAATATACCAGTCATTTTCTGGTAACGAATGCCAGTTTACAATGCTCCACTGTACTTCCAGTCTCTTTGTACATAGCGGGCAGCTTTGTTTTTCTTCCTATTATGCTCTGTACACGGTAAAGCCATGGCGATTCTCTCACATCACGGCCTTGGTCTGCTATGCAGAGACTGACATGAGTTGAGGAGCAAATATTAAAGGAAAATAATGATAGTAAATAATCGTGGGTTAGCTGGCATTTGTCAGGCCCCTAGTCTAGACCACCCCTGTGGAGTGCAAGCATTAGCACACAGGATGCTTTCAGACTGCAGACGGCTCTCTTGTGGCCGTAAAAGTATGTTATTGCTCTTAAATGCAAGCAAGTGTATTTTAGTGCATGTTTTCTTTCCTGTTTCTTCGCCACCTATACGGCATAGATATTCCTGAGCTAGTCTGTAAGTGCCAACAGCTACATGCCTCTGCAAGATCCCATATATCTTAAAGCCACAGACAGTAGATCGAATATGGTTTCTCCATAACACATACTAAAAATTTCACAAAGAGAATCCTGCATTCCAGTAAACAGTGTGATCATCTCTTGTGAGTACTTGTAAGATCATTTATACAGCAGAATTGTAAACACAGAACATTACATGGTAGACATATTTACAGTAATGAGCATTTACTCATACGAGTAATTCTGCTGGAACTGCAGGCAGCTGCCCACTGGAATGAAATACGTTCTGTGAACCTGTGAAAGGCTCCATAAGTTAGCCTGTTGCTTTTAGTTTTTGTATTTCTGTGACTTTGCCAGTCATTCTTTCAGCTGCTCTACTGCTTTGCTGTTGCTCATTCTTTTCATTCCTGATTATTAGTTTAAACAGGGTAGTCAGGGACAGGAGTGATGCCTTTCTGTTTATGTGCCTAGACTATTTTAAAGGTCAATGAAATGAATAATTACCATTACAGTTATTTTCTCTTTTGTCTGAATGTTTGGGAAAGAGCTCTATTTTTCCACATCTGTGATTTCTTTTGTTGCCTCTTCTCTGCAGTTAACAGGACCCATCCAAGTCCTTCATCAGGCACGAGTTTGTGCTGACCACAAGGGAGGGAAGAATGAGCTGACTGTCAAACAGGGGGATGAGATTGAAATCATTCGCCTCACAGACAACCCAGAAGGAAAGTGGCTGGGCAGGATAAAAGGATGTTGTGAGTTCTGTTTCTTCACTGTGCACCTGAATGTTTTCACTGTATGAAAGCAAACATGTGAGTGTTACACCAAGTAGTAGCCTTACCAAGGCTGAGTCACTGGCCACCAAAGTAAATAATCGCTGCAACTCACCCTCCTGTCCTTAGCAGGCATGTGAGGCTTAGTTCATAGTAGGAAGTTATTGTACAACATAACGTAACATCTACATGCGCTAGAATAAGCTAGGAAGAATATCTTGGGATCTTCATTGACCTACTGAGAGGTAATTCCATGTCAGGCTTCAAAGAGCATCAGAACTTGGCTCCGTGCAATGTTCGCATTTTTTCATGTCTTTGTCTTTGTATTAAAAATAACACAGGTGTTCCTAAAACAGAAGCAGAGAATATAAGGCCCTGTTTTAAGTGTTTGTCTTGTTCCTGTTTCCATGGAAAGTTTCTAACTAATTTCTAGATTGTATTTTGTCTGTAAACCAAGAAGTTTCTCTAATTGTATAAATATAATCAGTGGATCTATGAGTAACATCAGGGATTGATGATCTGGCCTCTAGGTTATAACACAGACATTAAAAGACTAATCCATAAAATCAATTAAAATTATTAAAAGCACTTGTTTGATTTTTAAGGAGACTAAAGTGACAGTAAGTTCAGTAAGACAGTTCACACATGTAGAACTGAACAACACCAGCTGAGCACTTTGTAGTACTGTGTGTAAAAAGACATTAAGAAACTGGATCGTGTCTCATATGAACAGAGGCTGAGTGCAGCCTGGTGAAGGGAAGGCTCAGGGAGTATTTTATAATTGTGCATAAACGTGGTGGGAGGGTCTAAAGAAGATGGAGCCAGGCTCTTTCCAGTGGTGCACAGTGACTGTACACGAGGCAACAGGCACAGACTGAAACACGTGAAATTCTGTCCGAACATCAGGAAACACTTTCTTACTGTGAGGGTGACCAAGCAAAGGAACAGGTTGCCCAAAGAGGTGGTGGAGTCTCCATCTATGGAGATCTTCAAAACCTGATGGGACACAGTCCTGGGCAACCTGCTCTAGCAGATCCTGCCTGGGCAGGGGGATTGGCCAAGATGATCTCAAGAGCTAAATTCCAACATCAGCTTTTCTGCAATACTTTCAAATTTTGTAAATAAGTCATGGATCATTTTGTTCATAGGAAAACAAATCTTGGTGAGGGCTGGGAGAAGGATATTTTCTTGAGTATGTGCAGTCAATTCATTAATTTACCTATAAATAATTTAATTTCCATAAACCAATCCTTGCTTCAACAAAACTGCAAGTTGTACAAGACTTCTCATTGACAAGTGTCAATAGTACAGCCCAATGTGTTTCATTAATGCTTCAGCCTTCAGTGTTCACAGGCCAATAATGGTCTGTGAAGAAGACAAAACAACAGAAGAATAGCAGTTTTGATGATATACATGAAAGAAAAATATCAACGTATTACAGATTTGAGAGAAAGCACACTAAAAACCAGGTTCGTTCAGCAGCAGCAGAGTGAGGCATTTTCTGTTTTCAAGAAATGCATGACCATTTTCCACCTTTAAGAAAACCCATTCATGCTCTCTTCTGTACAGGCAGTACGCCTGTTAAGATTCCCCTCAGCAGAGACAGAGTTTCCAATCTCAGGCCAACTGCTCTGCTGCAAGTTTCTCATGAGCCATTGCACCCAGGGGTATAAACAGGTCTTTTTAGTGAAGATCCAGCGATGAGGATAGCCATGCAGATGCAGCATGTCTACAAACCTGAAGCAAAATCAATGCAAACAACACGTCTCTCCCTGCTAACAACCTGTCAGAATCTTTACGTCATGGACCTCCCTAAAATATGCCATGAAACTGCAGTGGTCCCAAGGCCAGCTGAGGAAGGGAGCTTTCCCCATGATTCCTGGAGTCTGCACAGAAAATTTTTCCGCTGAAGCTGAGAAGTAATTAAAGGTGAAGTTAACTTAACACCAGCTGAGGAGGGTTTGGGGGGAGATCTGACAGATTTGAGATTGATATTTGTGTAAACAGATGGAGACTCGAGCTGAGTCTGCTTAGAATGGGACACTTCTTTGAAAGTTTTCAAAGATCATATAAAACAAGTCAATGATTGATGATGAACCTTCTGTTACACTCATCCCTTTACCATGAGCTTTAAAACTATCTGCCTAATTACATGTTTTCATTCATTTAGATGGATACATTAAAACAACCATTGTGGAGATTGATTATGATTCTTTAAGAAGAAAGCAACAACCATCCACCAGAGCTGCTGTGAAACATACAGAGAGTGACCAAGAAGTGTATGATGATGTTGGAGAGCAGGACAGTATTAGCAGGTATGTTTAAGGAACGCATGAAAACGAACCAATGATTCACCGCAGTCAGCCTAGACAGGGGAAGTTTTACAACAAACAAAGCAGACTCTTGTCACAAAAGAATAGCTGTTTATATCAGAAACATGTAACACAACTATTCAAACTGGAGCATTCAGAGGAACAAGAATGGATTCTGGAATCCAGCATCTATAAGCACTCATGCTCAGGAGGAATCCATGCTGTTGAAAGAGGACTTACAGCACTGCAGTGCAAAAGCGAACAATATGCAAAACACACAGGATTACAAATAATCTGCTGGAACTGCAATTCTCTTTCCTCCCTTTCTTTCCTTGTTCTGTCTTTTGAAGTCACACACTGCCTTTTCTAACATGCAAGAATAAAAGACTCTAAAAACAATTGAAACTTTCGCTGCATTGGGGAACTCCTAATCACCCTCATTGCTCTCAAACCAGAGGTAGCCTTACTACCGCTTTCTTTTTGAAGAGAAGGGACTTCTGGAAGTGCGACAAGGATAGCCCTTCAGAAGTTTGTCTAATGTGTTTAGTCCTGAAAATAAGGCCTACAAAATCCCATGAGATGGGTAGGAGCTATGTATTTTTTACTTCATCAGAGGCTTCTCCACTATGCCACACTCGCAAGTATTTGCAATGCAGTGCTATATTTTAGAGTCTCTACTTCAATGTGCCATATTTTCCACATAAAATAGATTTTCAGCTAGAGAAGTGCCATCTCCAGCAGCATATCAAACTTGCTGGCAGGGAAACATCCTAGTGATCTTGTGACAGGAGTCAAGGCTATCACATGATCTAACATGATCGTGGTATCTTTGTTACCAGACCTCACATAAAACTCTTGCTTCTGTCATGTGGTGCAACAAACCGGTGCTCATTCTCCATTACATGTCCTGATGTGCAGAAACACATACCCTGGGATTCAAATAGCAGATCTGCATGTGAGTGTAGAGGATTTCAATGTGTAGGACATCCACCTTGAAACACTCTGGCATTGCACCTGGTTTACCGCTTCCCAGCACCTTAGCTTAGAGGCCTGGCTGGAATACAGCGAACACAGCTGGCTGGCTGCTGGTAGAAAGTCCCCATGACCTCCAGGAACTGTGCTTGGAAAGATCTGCCTTCAGGGTGGCATTCTTTAAGCAACCAATATAGTTTTGCATCTGATGTTTTTCCAGGTTGCTCAATACCAGTTTTCCTCCCTGCGCATGGGTCTCATAGCATTGTAACCTAGCCAGAAGAGTTGCTTTATTTGTTCTAGGTTTTAGGTAATCTGAGTGTTCGGTACTTCCTTGCAGAAGTATCTTTGGCCAACCCTTTTTACTATGGCAAGCATTACAACTAACCACCTCAATGCACAGAATTGAGAAAATTTATTGAATTCAAAAGCAAAAAAAGAATACACACACTATTGTGTATTAAAATCACAGTGTAAGGAACTTCTAAGGATGAATGAATGGCTCGAATTCATTAAATTCTTTAAGCCGTATTTTGACATTTTTATCTTCTCTAGTGATTATTAGCATTCTGTTCAGTTCATGAGCATGAATTGTTGGAAGGTCTGACATACATCAACATGTCTTGAAACCACTGTAAGAATGCCATGCTAAAAAAAGTCTCTTGACCAAACAGCATTATTTCCTTATTGGTAGTATTGTTAATACTCCAAAAGCACTAACTGACTAGAGCTATTGTATTTCAGGATTTCTTGTCACAAGAGTTTAACAAATATCTTGTTTTGATGTAGCAGTTTAAGTAAGGCTCTGACCTGGAAATTATCTCGGTTACTGTAAACCTATCATTTTTTTTCCAGTTACTGTTAAAACAGTAGACTAATATGGAATCCTTGAAATGTTTGAAACGTGCAGTTAGAAGCTTAAAGCATCACCAAATGAAAGCTATTTGAGCAATAAATTCATTTGTTTACCATTTCATCTCAAAAAAATCCTCTCATAAGGGATGAATCTAAAGGGTTTGGATGCACTGCTTAGTGTTCAGTCAGATTATATTTTTATTCCCATCAAGTTTTACTGCAGGATCTCCTGAGATCCCTTCCAACATCAGTTATCCTATGATCCAAAGTCATATTTTGTACTGCAGTTTAAAGACATCATCAGGAATATAAAATATATTCTAAATATAGCAAATTGTAATAGCTGTAGACATCAGTTTGCATTTCCTTGAAAATTACACTCTATTGGAAATTGCTAACAGCTGATAACACTTATTATCTATTAGGACCGAATGTTCCACTTGCTTGAAAATGAGCACCTTCATTGTCTTGAAATATCTGCACTGATTTTTGCAAATAGAGAATTTGCTTCACAGCTTTACTTATAAAATACAGTCCTTTTTCTTTACATTAACTAAAGATGGTATTGATAATTCTTTCTCTTATAACCTTTTCAATTACTGAAAATGATATTTTAAAATAACTCTTTTCTGATTTGTAATGAATTATTTTCAAGGGAAAAGAAAAAAACAAACCAGAGTATTTTGTCCTGCTTTACCTGAACCTACTAAAAATTAATCTCTCCTCATCTAAGAGCTAGATCACTTATGAATTAAATGGAACAGTTTCTTTAGCATTAGCGAGAATGCAGCTACTGTTTGACTGTAAGAAATTGGTTTGAGTGTGGTGAAAACAGAGAGAAAAAAAGAACTGGCACAGTTAGTTGTTGCCCATATAGAACTCACAAGCATCTGCCTGAGCTTCCAGTGCAGAACTTGTAGTGCTCAATTGGTGATGTAAAGGAGTGCCAAAGCCAAAATATTTAGAACTCATAACTACAAAAGTGATGGGTGATCATGGTGTTTTCTTTTTCCAAAGGATGACTGTTTTTCTCTAAAACATCTCTTGTTTGCTTTTCCAGTCAGAGTGGTGGTCAAAGTGGAGCTGGAAGTAAGTTCTACATATACTTTTTGGGGAGAGTTGTTTCTGCTTACCTTCAAATCCAGACCTCTGAAGCTTCTAAATAATGCAGTAATTATCCGTAAGCATGCTAAACGATAGCTAGCAGGCAACAAGCAAGGAGGTATAGTGCCCAAATTAACTTACTTTCCAGCTATAGGAACCTGGGCAAGAAAGAAGTTTTGTCTCCAGATACTGTGAATCACAAGCATCCCAGAAGATGACAAAACTTCATATTTTTTTGTGTGGAGGTAAATCACCACACAAAACAGCACAAATATAATTGGTAAAATATTGACATGACTAAGAGGTTTTGTGCAGGAGAAATCCAGTTCTGAAAAAGCCAATAATACTACCAATTAAAGCTTCGTTTTGCTGACAGTCATGGGGAACTTCAGTTTCAGCGATACTCTGTAGTCCTAACAAGTACGACAGCAGCAGTTTCATACTGTCAAGAGCAAACATTCAAACCCAGTTTCCCCTTTGGTAGCACATATATTTATGTAGCATTCTCTGTTGATCACAAGAGTACAGCTCATCTGAGAGTTTAGATACTAGTCATGGCACAAACATTCCCTGGCAGTGCTGAACGAAGCTGCTGCCAGCTAAGTACAGATTTCAGTGATTACTTGGACCAGTGGCTAGAATTGGACATGGAAACTGAGCTAACCCTGCACTGAAGGAGGTGGGGCTCAAAGGTCAGAACTGGGACCAAAACGGGGAGCTTATGTTGCACTTGCCTCTGGTTTCTGTGGATGAACACACGATGTCACTTGCTGAGAATATTGGTCTGACTTCTTCAATCATCACTAGTCACACACAAAAATTTAAAAGTCATCAGTCATCATAATGACTGAGCCAAAATCAGCAATTTAGAATTTCATCAAAGAAATGAATACCCTATTCAGCATCACTAAATATAAATGCATTAATTCACTGTTTGATCTGTTAAAGAGATGTTCCCACCTCCTCCTTTTGATCAAGAAATTTATGATGGGATTGATGATGAAGATGCTGCAGCTAGGTAAGTTTCATATCATTTATATGGTTTGCTTCTTTAACAGAGTGTTTTCATTTCAGTTTTTAGTATTTTGAATGAAGCATGATAATTAACAATATTAAGAAGATCAGCAAGTGGGTATATATTAGGATGGATTCTTCAAGCTGAAAGAAAGGGTTCTTGGGTCTTTTGCAGAAGTTTTGTTCTGTAATTAATTTTGGTGTGTCAGGAAAAGCAGCTGCACTTGTGAAAATTATTAAATTTTAATAATATTAAATTTAATAATAATAAATTTAATAATATTAAATACTATTAAAGAGAATAGCTCTGAAATGAAAATAACAAACTAAAATGTTAACTTGCGGAGTAACAACATGAAAAGAGTAAGCTAGTAGATTCTTATCTATGCTTACAAATTTATTCCACTATCTACAAATGACCTAACATACATATTTCTAGTTTAAAATTTTAGTGTTTAGCATTTCGGTAAGTGTCCTCCCCTTGCGGTATATACATTTTTGGCATTAATGAGAACTATGTGCATCAATGGAGAATTTAAATTGGACCTTTTAAAAAGATTGCTGCATTTTACATTGTGATAATTGCATGCATACTCCAAAGGTCTGTATCGCAGGATGAAGATAAGGATGGTATCTGGTCCTGGGGAATCTTGAAGAGGCTAAAGGTCAAAGATGACAAAAAGAAAAGTGTACGAGCAAAAACAGCTAAAGTCGATGGGGCAGAAGATAATGGAGATTTGTTGTAAGAGTCTACCAGGAAATCACAGTGCACATTAACTAATTCTAATGAAGCATTGATCACATGCTACTAACATGTTCTCACAGCACCCTAATGAATCATTCATCAAATTGCAGCTCAGGATCATGCTTTCTGCAAAAACACTGACCTCCTTTCTTTTCACATGCCTAATGTAATTATTCTTTAAACAAGCTACATTCATTGCATAAGTCTTGTAATTAAAATACACAAAAACCTCTTTTTCATGAAGAGCACCAAAATAATCCATCATCTTTGTGGTACTCTGGTGATGTAAGTCTGCTGTATCCTCAGTTAAAATGTACTTTGATCATTATTACAACGTATCTGAGATAAACAGTTCAATCTAGTCCCATTAATCAAAATTTTAGGAATACTATACCAAAGAGAAAAATACAAAGATTGTTTTCTACCCCTCTTGCCTAGAGGTTACAACAGCAACTGGTGTTTTTACCACCATCATCTTTCATTCAGTTCTGAACCAGCTCAGTTTGACTCAGTGGTAAAAATACATTTAGTCCATGACTATTGCTGTTGTCAGCGGAGCTTCAAAATGTCTGGAGCTTACTTGGAGACCTTGTGTGCAAGGTTTTTAAATGATTTAAATGATGCAAAAACATATTAATGGGATATAATTACTTAATGAGCATCTCTTTTTTCCAGCATGCCTCCTTCAACAAAGCAGCTTGGAAAAGGTAATTAATAGCCTATTGTTCAGTCTCCAGATTAATTCCTGATCCTTTTCTCTGTATACATTACTCTGTATCATGCTAGTCACAAAAATACATCCAAGGAAGGAAACAGGATTTCCCATTTCTTACCCAGTTCCAGCAAAGAAATTTCAAATATTGTGACAGATTTGGCTACAGACAAGAAGATACAAATACATTGCAAGCTCTCTAGATAACAACTTACTGTATCTTCTAAGAAGTCATGATTTTTGTACATGAGATTTCCACTAGTTTTATTTGACACTGAGTCTGAACAGATACACTTGGAAAGACACATCTAATGTAAGACTTCAAAAGAAAAGAGATGCATGTTGGTTTTTTAATCTCTTGCAGTGTTTTTGTAAGATAACATATACTCATAAATATCAGCTCAGCCATGGAATAAAAATCAAGTTCTTACAATTTTTGAGGCTATCGCCTGAATGGCAGAGCTCAGACAGTTGTCTTCGGCGCTGAGTCTAGTTGGAGGCCTGTAACTAGTGCTGTTCCCCAGGGGTCAGTACTGGGTCCAGTCTTGTTCAACTTCTTCATCAATGACCTGGAAGCAGGGACAGAGTGTACCCTCAGCAAGTTTGCTGAGGACACAAAACTGGGAGGAGTGGTGGATACACCAGAAGGCTGTGCTGCCATTCAGCGTGACCTGGACAGGCTGGAAAGCTGGGTAGAGGGGGACCTGGTGAGGTTCAACAAAGGCAAATGCAGGGTCCTGCACCTGGGGAGGAACAACCCCATGCACCAGTACAGGCTTGGGGTGGACCTGCTGGAGAGCAGCTGTGCGGAGAGGGAC
>Ga0181612_183186_pt1 | contig 13553 bp, 4 predicted proteins | sample HoacroProtozoa21_FD_119630 | JGI IMG/M metagenome (GOLD analysis project Ga0181612, IMG submission 119630) | Hoatzin crop microbial communities from Cojedes, Venezuel. Combined Assembly of Gp0051906, Gp0051904, Gp0051908 | reverse complement strand
TTTATGTATTTTATGATATAAAAATCAAATAAAAAGTTTTTTTAAAAATATAATAATAAATAAATTTAAATTTAAAAATAATAATATAAAAATAATTTAAAAAAATAACATAAAAAATCAAATCACATAATAAAATCCTTCAATAAATTATTTATCCAAAAAAATAAAACAAAAAACAAATATAATATAATATAACTCTTTTAATTATCCAACTGTGTAAGCAATGCAGTACCTCTTCTAATCCAATGTTCAGCATCTTTTTCAGGTGTATCATCATCACATTTCAAATAGAAATACATAACGAAATTAGTACTATGTCCAGTAGTACTTAACTCTCCAGCTCTTTTACTAGTCTTATAAAGAGGACATTCATAATATCCAATTTTCTGTAATTTACTAACATTAATAGGTTCTAACCAAACAACAGGCATTTCAATATGTAATTCTCCAGGTGCTTGTTCCTTTAATACAATTCTATCAAAGTCCCATGAAGCTCCTTCTAATTGCAAACCATGTATATTAACACCATCATCAGGATAATAAATTCCTTCATCTCCAAATTTCTTATTTAATACATTAGTTCTAAATGTTAATTTATCTATAGGCTCTAAAGTCTTTCTTGCATATGTTTGTAAAACAGCTGTATTAAAACCTTGTGGGAAGAAAAATGCACTTATCCAAAATGAATTTTGTGGCCCATCATATAACCATGCACTCATGAATTTTATTCTTAATATTAAATCTTTTGTCCATGATGTTAATGGTTTTAATGATAAATATGCTGCATCTGCCCATAATTTAGGAACTTGATTATCTAAGAAACTATGATATACTTTTTCTATTACTGGTGACATAACTTCTGTTCCTTTTACAGCCATTTCTAATGAATGTAAAGATGTTTTTATTACTTTAATTAAATTATTAAATTTATCACATTCTTGTAATAAGAAATTACCTAAAGGAGATTTTTTCTTTTTTTCATCATCTTTATTTTTTTTCTTTTTTTTCTTCTTTTTTTCTTCTTCTTCTTCTTTTTTCTTTTTTTCTTCTTCTTCTCTTTTTTTCTTTTCTTCTTCATCTTCTTCTTTATTTTCTTCTCCTTCTTTTTTTTCTTCTTCATCTTTTTTTTCTTCTTCTTCTTCTTCAGGATTAACTAAAATTGATTTTGGATTGGCTCTTGTTTTATCTAAATAATCAATATCTAAGAATAATTTATCAATATCATATTTAATATCTAATACTATTTCATCAGGTGATTTTCCTCCACTACTAGAAGTACGAGGTTGAATTCCTATTAATGGTTCCATAAATTCTCTTACTAATTTTTGTTGTAATGTTATATTTGCATTGTTGTTTAATCCAAATACTTCTGGTTCATCATCTATTGGAAGTTGTTCTATATATTCGTTTATTGTTTCCATTGTGTCTACTTTTGGAGCGTAATATATACCACTTTCACTGAATTTGTATAAATCATCGAAAATTAATTCGTTGAAGTATTTTGCGAGGATGGCTGCGATTAATTTGTCGTCTTTGTCATCGGTTACTCTTCCTCCGTAGTTAATGGTACTTTTATATTTTAAAAAATTATTTTAAATTTATTTTTATTAACACTTTAATATTAAATTTTTTAATAATATTTAAATTTTGAAAATTTTTGAAAAATTTTTAAATTTTTATAGTACCTACCAAAAATCTTAAAATCTCAAATGGAACACCTTCAGCTGCATATTCTTCAATATACATATTCAAATGCATTCTACTAGCTTCAAAATCACTATTCATCCATTCATATGGTATATTCCATCCTAAAGCCCCAAATTTTCTTCTTTCTAATATAATGGCATGGAAAAACGCAAGACCAAATGTCATTTTTTTCAATTCAAATGGCAAACTACTATTTTTAAAATCTTCTTCTTTAATATTCAAATATGTTCCTTTTAAAGAAGCTCTAATTCCTTTAGGAGGTTCATTAGTAATTTTAACACCAGATTGTAAAACACTAGCAGGGAATTTATCACTAGGCATACTAGTTAACCATAATCTATAATTATCATTTATTTCAGCTTCTTTATCATTAACTTCTTCTAAAATTTCTTCAAATTTTGGCATCCAACTTCTAGCTAAATGGCAGTTTTCTAAACAGACCCAATTACCTGTTTTTATACTTTCAAATATTGCTTTTTTTGCTATTTCTCCTTGTCCTTGACCTAATGATATATTTATCATATTAATATTCATTTCTTTTGCGAAATCTCTTAAGAATTTTACAGGATTTGCTCCAGGAGATAAAATAAATATTAATGGAGTTGTTTTTAATGAATCATCATATGCTACTGGTACACTAAATGGAGGTGATTCTAAGAATTTTTTTCCGAATGTTTTTTCTATGAAATGTTTTATTGCGAATATTAATTTTTCTAATCTGAATTGTTTTACTAATAATAATCTATTAAAGTCTTGACTTATTTTTTCTAATTTTTCTGGTAATACAACTAAATGAGGATTTTCTGATGTTAAAAATTCATTCCATTTTTCTATATCTGCTTCTTTAAATTCTGTTAAAATATTTTCTATATCATAAAATGATACTACAAATTCTTTAAAGCATAATAATTTTTTATAATTTTCTATATCCATCCATTTATTTATTCCTTTTGTATAATAAGGTGATTCTTTTTCATTTATTTTTGGTTCGAAATTTCCTTCACCTCTTAAGAAAAATTGCCATTCGCTTTCACCTATTGCTTCATCATTTTTTAATTTACTTGTAACAATTAAAAAGCTATATAATAATTTATCTTTTTCAAATACACCTCTACTAATTTTTTCATAAAAACTAATAGTAATATCTTCTATTAATATATTTACTCTTGTTTCTATATCTTTACTTGCTTGTGATTTATTTAATCTTTGATTAAATAATTTTAAGAAATATTCTAAAGAATAATTATACATAGAATCTATATTAGCTAAACTTGCAATTGTGAAATATAATATACTTCCTCTTACAGCAATTGGATGATAAGATGTTCTTTCTTTATTAATAGTTTTAGCAGTGACTTCTGCACTTTCTAATTGTTCTTTAATTTTAGCACTTTGAATTTTTGATTCATCTAATTTATCAACTAAAATATCATTATCTAATATATCACTTCCTGCATCTTTAACTAAATTTAATATAGATGTTTCTAAATCACTTATCATTTTCTTTCCATTATTAATACTTAACATAGTTTGATCTTTTTCTTCTTCTAATTCTGGTTTTTCATGTTTGACAACTTCAACTAATAATTGATCTTCTAATCCTTTTCTTGTAACAGTGAAATTAATTAAAGTAACTTTAATACTTAATTCAGGTAAATAATGAGGATTTGCCATTTTTGATGTCATAAATAATTTAAATCCTATAGTATATTGTATTGGTTTATCACTTCCCATTGATAAATAATAACCAGCCCCTTGTTTAAATACTTGATTAGCTAAAATTGGTTCTAATGAACTATCTAATGTTTGTTCAACATTTTCTATTAAACATGGATATCCATTCATTATACTATTTTTCAATAAATTAAACAAATTCTTATTAGTTAATTTATATGCATTTATTTTCTGTTTTCTATAATAATTTCTTATCCATTTATTAGCTTGCATTTGAGGATCTATAATTAATGGCCATCTTTTTGCTCTTACAGTAATAATAGCATTTTCTATTGATAATTCATCTGCAGGTAATCCACTGTAATTCCAATCTCTAATTTCCATAGGATCAGATAACATTTCTTGTATATTAAATTCTGGTATATTTTCAGGTCTTAATCTTTCTTCTATTTCATCTGCTTCTAAAGGAACATAAGTATTTTTAATTCTTTCTTCTTCTTCTCTTTTTTTTTGTTCTTCTTCTTCTTTTTTTTTTTCTTTCTTCTTCTTCTTTTTTTTCTTTTTCAATTTCTTCAGGAGTTTTTTCAGGTTCAGGTTCAGGTTCTTTTCCTTCTTCAATAGCTTTTTTTTTTGCTTCTTCTTCTTCTTTTTTTTTCTTTTCTTCTTCTTCTTTTTTCTTTGCTTCTTCTTCTTCTCTTCTTTTTTCTTCTTCTTCTTGTTCAATTCTTCTTTTTTCTTCTTCAGGATCAGGTTCTTGTGTACTATAATGAACACCAGCTTTAATTACATATTCTTTTGTTGCATTTAAAAATTCTTTTCTATATTCTATTGTAAATGGACCAAAGTAACTTACAGCAGTTGCACTTATAATAACATTTGCTAATAAATTTCTTGCTTCTTTACTTAATTGTACAATTTTTTCTTTCCATCTTACACCTTCATCTTTTAAACCATCTACTAATTTACCTGCACGAACCATTTTTATATTTATTTGTTTTATACTATATGCTAAATCATTTAATTTTTTTACTGCTTGATCATATTCTTTTTGTAATGTTTTTAATTCAGCTTCTTTTTCATTTAAAAATTTACTTTTTTCTTCTAATTTCTTTTCTACTTCCATTAATTCTTTTGTTGCTTTTTCTTGTTGATCCATTTTTGGTTTTACTTGACGATATACTTTTACGTATTCTAATAATGCTCCTACATATGTTTTTAAACCGTCTGCTGCCATTGATACTTTTAAGAAATCTTTTTCACGAATTGTTTCGAATAAAATTCCTAATTCTTTTAATTTACGTGGGTCATTTAATTTTTTGACCATCATTTCTTCGTTTTGACAGTTATCTTTGAATTTTTTTGTGTCTGTTAATAATAATTTGAAATCGGAGTATTCACGTCCTTTTACGTCGAAGACGAAACAGATGTTTCTGGCTAAGGCTAAGATGTTTTCGGAGGGTTTACTATATGATCTTATTTAATATTTAATTAATTATTTAATTATTTATTTTAATTATTTTAATTAAATTTTAATAATTTATTACTTAATTTCTTTATTTATTAATTAATTTATTTATTAATTATTTTAATTATTTTTAATCCTTATTTAATTATAATTAAATCTACTATATGATCTCAACTGTTTCAAATCACCTTCATCTAATTTTTGTAACGCTTCTTTAGCAGCATCTAATTTCGGTTTAGCAGTAGCCATTTCAGCATCACATTCTTCTTTAATTTTCAATATAACACTTCTTTGTTTATCAACTTCATCTTTTTCTCCTTGTATTTTTTCTCTTTCAGCACCAACAACTTTTTTTTTCTCTTCTAACACAACAATCATAGCTTCCACATTTTTTTTACCTTCAACTTGTTGTGGTTCTAAAATAATTAAATCTTCTTTTAATTTCTTAACAATTTCATTAGCTTCATTCAATTTCTGTATACCTAATTTATAATTTTGTATTTGCGTTGGAATAATTTTAATTTTCTCATTATAAATATCAATAAACAATTTAATAAATTCTAAATAAGAAGTAGGAGTAATATAATAATATCTTCTCAATTCATTTTGGAATCTCGCAGCTAATTCTATAGCTTTTTTTTGAATATCAACAAAAATTATAGATAATTGTGTTACAACTCTTCCTTCTAATGGTTTTACAGTATTCACAGGTTGTCCTCTTAATGTTTCTCCTATTTGTTTTAAATATCTTCCTGCAACACTTTTTAATGCATCATCAGGCCAAACATTAAACCAATCAATTGTACAACAATTAATAATTGAAGGAAATTGTATACATCTATTTCTAAATGAACTTCCTACAGGTGAAAATGATAATATTATATGTAAACTATCTCTTACTGTAGATACAAAATATTGATATACACCATCTTTAGTTTCAGGCCATTTTGCATCTTTTGCTTTATCTTTTAATGTATTAAATATAACAGCCATTTCATCATCTTTAAATAAATTTGGTACTTCACCATTATTTAATACATTATTAATATCTTCTAAGAAACTTTCATATAAAATTTGTGTATCACTGAATAAAAATGCTTGTTTTTTATTATCACCTATTCCTCCATTTTCACTTATTCCTCCACTTTTTTTTAATATTTTTCCTATATCTTTTAAAAATGCTTCAACTCCATATCCTTTTGCGATTTGCAATGTATTCATTTCTTGTTTTAATGCAAATACAACTAATTTAGTTAATGATTGTCTTCCACTTCCTCCTAAACCAATTAATAATGCATTACCTCTTGCTAAAGATAATATTCTTGCAATTCTACAAAAATGATTAATAGCATCTGTGAAAAATACTAATTTCATTTGACCAGCTCTACTTGCTGTATTATATGAATCTAATTCATCATTTATTCTTTTATGTAATAAATTAATATCTGTATTTATTTTATAACATTTTTCTTTTAAATCTGTAAAAATAAGTTCATTTAATACAGGTAAAGTTTCTTTTTTCATTTGTAATTTTCCTGTATATAAATTTCCCATTTCTGTATCAAACCATGGAATATCATCATTTAATAATCTATCTCTAAATTGTCTACTCATTTCATGCATCCATAATAAAACTAACATTCTCTTATCAGGTAATTCATTTAATCCAGCTCTTACCATTCCTTGTATAACTTTACTCATATCTCTTAAATTAAATGTATAATGTGATTTACTTGGAGTTGGTAATAATTTATCTCTAATTTTTTGATACATACTTAATGCACTATCAATTAAAACATCAGTTTCTTTTTCTAAATTTTTAGTATTACTTAACCAACTTCCTACAATTGTTTTAAATATTAATTGCATACTTTCTATACTTAAATCTGTTATCCATATCATATTAAAATGTCTAAATAATCTTGGTGTAACTGGATTTCTTCCTCCTGAAGGTGGTGCACATGCAGCCATGAATATAGTATCTTTTATTGTTCTTTTAATTTTTTTTTCATCATATAACATTTTATTATCTATTAATTGACGAACAAATTCTATTGGTTGTTGAGCTCCGAATAAATCTAATTGAGGTAAATTAATATCATCAATGAAATATATAAATTTTTTTCCTGCTGGTGGAGCGAAATTACCATTTTTATATATAGTAGTTTTTAAAATATCATATATGTTTTTACTTGTTGTTTTCGCAGAGAAATTTGATGATTTATATATGAAATTTCCACTTTTTTCATTTTTTAAATAATCCATAATTATAACAGATTTTCCTACACCAGTTTCACCCGTATATAAACTATTATATCCATTATTAGATAATATACTCATTATTTCTTTATATTTAACTGTATCATTTGTTGGAATTAATATATTAAAGAAAGGGAAATTTTCATCATATTTATATGGAGTTCTATCTGATACTTTATCAAAGAATCTATCAAAAGTAGCATTATTAACATTTAATATAACATCATAAATATTAAAATCATTGAAATTTACATTTAATAAATTAAATTTAGTTTTTACTTCTTTCGCAAATGCATTTCTGCTTTTATCATCTAAATTAGCACCAATACTCCATATAATAGCAAAAGCTAATAAATAATTACAAACATCACTAATATTACTTGCTTCAGGTTTAATAATATCAGGTTGATAAAAACATGAAATAATTCTTAAACATGATGTACATAAATTAATATCAACAGAAGGAATTTTTTCTTTACATTTTTCTCTAATAACACTTATATATCTTGGTATAAATTTTTCTAAATCATTTCCTAATATTTCAACTTGTTTAATATAAGCTTCACATCTTGCTTTAGAACTTGGTTTAGCTAATTCTTCATCTAATAATTTAGTTAATTTATCTTGATAATTCAATACCCAACTTTTAATAACAGGAATAATACCAACATGATGTGGTTCCATATAAACCATACCACATCTACTTACAGTAGCTGGAGATGCAACTTCTAAATCATTAACTTCAAAAATTAAATTCATCATTTTTGGTATTTTTATATTAGAAGAATCAGGTAAACATAATTTTCTTGAATCATCTAAAACAGTATTCATATCTTCTATCCATGTAGCATCTACAGGTCCATCGAATATTAACCATAATCTTTTACTATTACCTCCAGGTAATTTTTCTGCTTCTTCTGCTTCTCTCATTATTCTAGCTACTATACCATCTTCCCATGTTTGTGTAATTTCATCTTTTGCCATATATAAATCACTTTTTGGTACAGCTTTAGGATTTAATAAATCAGTTTTAATTGGACAATACCAATCTTCATTTTTTGCTAATTCTTCATTTTTTCCTAATTCAGTTAAAGTTTTTTGTAATACTTGATATATTGAAGTTTTTCCTATACCAGTAACACCAACAATCATATTTCCTAATCTTACCATCATAGTATCTAATAATTGACCAACTTTTTCTACGAAACCTGGAGTTGGTTTCAAATTTTCTGCTTCTATAATTTCTTTTACTTTTTCATTAAAAACTTTATTTTCGACTTTATTAACTGTTGTAGTAGGAAATAAATCTTTAATAATATCTAAAAATAATTCAATATCTATTTCTAAAAATTTTGGTAAATTACTATCTTTCATAGCTCTTATTAAAACTTCTGCTTCAGGTTCTTTAGGAAATTTTTCTTTTAAATATCCAGCTCTTGTTAATATACTTTTAATACCTCTTAATCCAAAATCATAATGTTTTTGTTTACTTAATTGTTCTGAAGATAATTTAAATAACTGATGCATTTTTACAGATAATTCTTTAGCTGTTTTAAATCCTTTTGAATATAAAGTAACTTCAGCGACTAATGCATAATCAGGAATCATCATACTTACAGGTCTAAATAATGATTTTAAATTATCAGGTAATTCTGTTCTACCAGCATATCCAGGATTCATAGTAATAAATACACCAAATCTTGGTTTTAATTTAATAGTTTTTCCATCAAAATCCATAACCCATTTTTTTTCTCTTAAATGTGTTTGAATAGTTTCAATTTGCTGTGCAATAACAGATAAAACTTCAATTTCAATTCTATTAAATTCATCAAAACATGCCCATGCTCCACATTCAGCTAAACCACAGAACATTCTTCCCATCATTTTATAATCTAATTGATCTGTACAATTAAATACACATACTTTAATTGCTAAAGCTTTACTTAAATCTTTTGTTGTTTCTGTTTTTCCTGTTCCTGCAGGACCTGCTGGTGCTCCACCAAAATTAATATTTAAAGCAGATGTTAATGTAATATAACATCTATCTGTTAAAGGAGTTATAACCATTCTTTCTGGATTACCTAAATATTCATATCCATATATAAATCTACTATTTGTTTGTTTAATTACTATTTCCATTCTCTCTTCTTGTGTTTGAACATTTATATCTTTTTCCCAATAAAATTTCAAATTTTTTTGCCATTCAAAATCATTTTTATTTTTTACATCTTTTTTCATCATGTCTCTTACAACTTCTCTTGCGTGGACATTTATAATAATTAATCTTTCGACTAAACTTTTTTTTAATGGTTCAACTTTTTCTCTTACTAATGTACTTAATTCTATAATAATACTTTCCATATAATCTAAAAATTCACTTAAAGTAGCACCTTCTGGAATTCTATCAACTTGATTTTCAACAAATTGAGCCCACATTACTTGATCATCTGTAATTACACTTTGACATGGATATCCTGCATATATCCATTCTTTTCTTGGTTTTTTATATCCTGGATATTTTTCTAAACATAATTTTGTTTTATCATATACTGATTCAAACATTGATGCTTCTAATTCATTTAACCATCCTTCTATATTTTCTGTTGCAAATAATGTATGTGTTAAAGGAACAACTTCATTTTCTGGTGATACCATTTCTATAATTTCATTTGAACTTTCACTTACGAAATTTACACATTTTATTCCATCGAAACATTTACTTAAATAATCATTAACTAATCTTGGTTGTCTTGTATTTGATAATATTTTTAATAATTCATCATTACTTAAAAAGTAAAAACGTGGAAAAGCTTTTCTTTTTGTTTGTAAATAATCTTCTAATGATTTTTGTATTGTATCTAATTCCTTATGAAATCTTGTTAACATTTCTAATAAACCTTCTTGTTTACATCTATTTATTACAACTGGATCTGTATATGTTTTTCTCATTAATTCTTTAAATAATTTATTAACTTTCGCGAAATTTTTTGAAGCTTCTGGTAATTGTTTTTTTAATATCTTCTGCTGAAAAAATATTTTCTAAATATATCCATTGTTTTTGAACTAATAACCATTCTTCTATAATATTATTAATTGCATTTAACATATTATCCCATTCTTCTACAGATGCTCTTATATCTGCAACATGTCTTGAACTTAATGCACTTGCAATTAATTGACTATGTTCATCTAATGCATTATATATATCTTCTACAGATGCTATAATATATTTAACTTCATTTTTTGTTTTACTTTGATTTTGAATAACGAATTTTATATTCGCCCAATCTGAACTTATTTTTTCTAAATCTTTCATTATCTTTTCTTGTGCTATTGCAGCTGCACTAATATTATCTATTCTATCACTTTCTAATGAAATTTCATCATTTTTTATTATATCACCAAATGTAATTGAATTTAAAATATCTGGTGTATATTCAATTTTTAAAATTTTGAAAAATTCTATCCAATGTCTTTCTTGCATACTACTTGATGATAAAACTTGTATAACAGGTGCATTTTTATTCATTTGATTTGATAAATTATATAAACAATTAAATACTTTATCTTTATCAGGATCATTTATTCTGCTTTTAACATTTGTTATAGCTATATTAAAATCTCTAATTGAATCATCTATTTTTGCATTTTTCATTCCGTTTATAGTTAAATTTTTCCATTTTTCTGTTGATTCTTCTAATTTAATTAAAGTATTCCATAATTGATATTTTAAATCATATGAATCATCTAATTTTTTCCATTCATCTTCTATATCTTCTGAAGGAGGATATTCTAATGTCTTTAAATATGAATTATTTTTATCCATTTTTACTTTATAATCATCTACTTGATTTTTTGCATTATTTAATATACTTTGAACAATTGTTCTATCTGTTTTATCATCTAATAATTCTAAATTAGTTGTTAATTGTTCATTTAATTTTATAATATTTGCTTTATTCTTTTCAATATCAGAACTAATTTCACTTTTCAACGAATCTTTTTTACTATTAATTTCATTTCTTTGATCTTTAATTTTTTTATCCATATCTATATATGCATTTTTTAAATTAGTTTCATAATCTGTTAAATCTTTTTGACTTACACAATCAATATTAAATTGTTTTATTAAAGCATGTATAGTTCCAATTTTATTAACATTTTCTTCCAATTTTTGCATTGTTGGTTGAAAAGCATTTAAGTCTTCAATAAATTTACATGTTTTATCAATTGTATTATGTTCAGCTGCTAATTTATTATTTCCTTCATCTACAGCTGCAGTAATTTCTTTTTTTAAAATTTGATATGAATTTCCAAGGAAATCTTCATATATTTTTTTATATTCATCTAAATATTTATTAAATTCATCTTTAACTAATTTACTATCAACTAACATTATATTAGGATTAAAATTATCTTTAATTAAACTTGAAACTTTTGTTTTCCAAATATTACTATCTTCTATTTTTTTTCTTACTTCTGCAATTGACATATTTGGATCAACAACTTTATCTGTAGTCGCAAATTGTTCTTTTTCTAATTGAAGAGGAATAAATTCTTGAAAACTTCTTTTTGTATCTTCATATACAAAATCGAAATCTTCTTCTAATTTATTATAAATTAATTTTGTATATTTATCATAATTTTTACTATGTTCTATTATGTATTTAAAAGCTCTTTTAATTTCATCATCTAATGTATCATTAGTTTTTAAATTTAATCTTTCTGGTTCTAAATTTTTATCATTTTGATTATTTGTATCAACTAATAATATTTGTTCATAATTTTTTTTAGCAAAAATTGATATTAATCTTGGTGCTTCTATAATAGTATCTATCATTCCTTTAAATAATTCTCCGAATTTTTGGAAAATAGTATCTTTATTAGGTGTTAATGCAACATTACCATCTCCAAAACTTAATCTTAAAGTAAAATATGCTTGATTATTTTTTCTCGACATTAAAATTTTATTCATTTCTAATAAATTCTGTCTATTTAACTTATATAACATTTCCAAACACATTAAATCTGTCATTGTTACATAATTATCAAATGCTTTTTCATCTGCAGAAGCTAATTTAATTAATTTTCTTCTCATAGCTTTTTCAATTTTTAAATTATACATTGATTTATTTTTTAATTCTTGTAACGTTTTACTATTTTCTGTTTCATCTATTTCTCTTACATCTTTTAATCTATTACTTACATTTCTATATAATTCTCTTAAAGTATCTAAAACTTCATTTTCTATTATTTTCTTTAATTCACCTTTTGCAGTTTCAAATTCTTTTCTTTGTGTTCCTTCAAAATCTGCCATACCTGAACTTGTCCATGCTGTATCACCTACTATTTTTTGTAAACTAACTTTAGATATTTTATTAATTTGACTATTAGCTTGTATCATCTTTTCAACAAATGCAGGTTTTGTAAGAAATAATCTTTCTGATAAAGATTTTCTGACACTTTGAAACTTTTTAAATCTATTATAATTTCTCCACATAGAAAATAATTTAAATGGTAAATACTGTTTAAAATAATTTATTCTTCTTAATATATTAAATAATGTACTTTGATACATCCAAACACTAAATGAATAAAATTCTGTTACATTATCTGGTATTTTTTCATTCATTTTTTTACTTGCTTCATCTGCTGGATAACTATGACTTATACCTGTTGGTGTTACAATAAAATAATCTTTTCCTATTTTATCTCTTGGTACAACTTTTAAATCATATGGTGAATATATATGTTCATTTGTATGATCAACTTTTTCACAAAAAATAAATTTTGTTGGAGTTGTATTTCCATATATCGCAAAAAATTGTACAACTTTTTCTCCAGTTGTAATACTTTTCATAATTTTATCAGTTTTACTTCCTTTTTTTATATATAATTCAACTTCACTTTCTTTCATTTGATCTCTTTGTAATTTTGGATCAAAAATTTTAATAAATTTCTCTTTTATTATCTGTTCATATTTATTTTTTTCTTCTTCATTATTATCTTCTAATATTTCTGGTTGCTCTTCATATAAATCTTCTTCTTTTTCTTCTATTTGTTGCTGTTGTTGTTTATTTATATTTTTTTGTGTTTTTTGAACTTTTCCAATTTTTGCTTGTTCTTTTTTGTCTTCTGGTAATTTATATTGATCTATTATTGATGGGTCGTAAGGATATAAAGATTTAAAATGCTCTTGTTGCTCTGGTTTAAATAAATCTGTTACTTTAAATACACCATATTTGTTTTTTGTGTCTATGTCATTTGATAAAAATTTTGAACGATGTTTACGTTTGTATTCGTCCTTGTATTCAGGACCTACGACTTTTTTGTTACTCATTAAATGGTAATTAAAGTAAATTTATTTTATTTTTTATTGTGATATATTGTTATTCGGTTATTTAATTATTTAATTAATTTATTTTTTTTTATTTATTTTTTGTTGTTT
>Ga0181612_158584_pt1 | contig 13553 bp, 6 predicted proteins | sample HoacroProtozoa21_FD_119630 | JGI IMG/M metagenome (GOLD analysis project Ga0181612, IMG submission 119630) | Hoatzin crop microbial communities from Cojedes, Venezuel. Combined Assembly of Gp0051906, Gp0051904, Gp0051908 | reverse complement strand
ATCATTTTTGCTTAGAGATATTGATACAGCTTCAACCTGATTAGAAAAAAAAATACTACTGTGTCACATACTTGACTTCAGCTTTAACTATCTGCTAAAGCTTCCACCACTATGGCAGTTTGTTCATTCACATGATTTAAAATTGGCAATTATTATTTCTACTATGAGAATTAAAAATTGGTGAAATTTAAGTCTCTCAACAGTGAAGCATGGAGTCCAACACCACACAGTTTTCTACAAGTTTTTACTGAAGCGTACTGCTCGTGGGAGCCACTCCAAAAACAAAAAATCTGACGCTAGCGCTGCTGCCTGGGTTAGGATGTCCAGCTGTTCCTAGAGATGAAAACAGTGACAAAGGATCAAGACGATCTAATGATTTTAGACCTCTAATTCAGAGAAAATCTCTAGAATATTCAAATACATATATAGTCATCATGCAACTAAAAATAAAATAAGAAATACGTACGCAAGACCAGGCATACAGGTACTCAAGGATTCTGCATATGACAAGACTCATTTAGAATTTCTCCTGAAAATAATTTCCTTAATGAATACTTTAAAATACTGTCTTCATCACAGGCATACTTATTTTGCAAATTTTAACTATAAGACCAGCTAAGAAATTATCTTATCCTAGTTAAAATAAAAAGCAGATTCTACTACATTATCAGCTTCAGGATTGCCTTAAGTAAAATCACAAACCAGACACTAGAAGGGGAATTTGTTCCCTAAGAGAAGATGAAACTTTGAAGCCAGTAAAAAAACCCTTGAAAATAAGGCAAATAAATCACGTTGCTTCTACTAAACCAGCAAACCTCACTGTTCCACTGCTCAAATAAGCTTTATTTCTGCCTGGAAGACATATCATCTATAGCAAGCAAACAACAGAGGCAATACAGTACTGTGTTCCCTCAGAATGTCACTTAATCCCTAATCCAACAGAAGTACCAAATATAACATTTAAAAAGGCTTTGCGCTGTTATCTGAAGTTGTATTTGTTTATTTTTGTAATATTTGGGGAGCTAACTTGTTTGCAAAGGAAGGTGTTTTGAAATCCAAAAGTTGATATGTATGCACTGAACATTTTAGAAACATTTTGGGCTGAAAATTTTCTAACACAGACCCAACTAGTTGACATTTAATATTTTAAAGAATTTAAAAAAAAAACCCCAAACACAGAAGGCAATAATTACTTTAAATACTTTAGAAATGCAATACTCCAGGGCTCTCTTTGCTTGAACTTCTGTAGAAGTAAATACAGAAATCCCCTGTACCTTTACAACCTTGCAGATACGTGGATGAACAGCAGCACACTGCATGCCAGTCTTTCCAGAAGGTAAATGGAATATGACTTCAGGGAGAAGGTCTACTTTTTTTTCCCTTGAGATACTAAAATACTTGATGCTTAACTATTCCTGAACATTTGAAAATCAATTTAGCATATTAGAGTTTTGATTTAACTTGAACAATTTGATAAAGCAGTACACTGACCCTTTGTTTTACAACCCTATTATCCAGCAAAAAATAAATCAGACTTCTCTCTTGGAAAAGTAAGTACAGCTGCCTAACTAGAAGCCTCAATACATCATCACTTCACTAGAATTAATTCTTATTCTATTTGGTATGTTAGTATCCTATGCAAAAGTATTTTTTAAATTAAAACTAATGTTAATCAAAGTTATCAGCTACTTGAGAGAGCAAAAATTACCTAAAAATACCACCTGAGTAAAAGGTGAAAGGTGTTGGTCACTATGTTTCAGTGTCTGAACAGAAAAAAGTATATAGATTTGCTTAATCACTTCTGGTCATTGTAGCAACTGATATTCAGCTAGTGTAAAGAAGCAGACATGGTAACTTTTTATGAACATGAAGATAGGAAGAATAAAAATGTTTTCTTTAATGTTTTTCTACTTATCAGATGCCCTACGCTGAAGTTTCAACTTTATTCAACATTCACTTTAATAAAATCAAACAATAATACCATGACATTGGGAATCTGTAAAAGTTAGTTAAATTATATCAGAATTTAAAATCCCAATTAATACCAATCCAGCAGACGGACAACGCAATGATTATGAATCAGTGAATATCTACTAGTGAAACACTGCTTCATTTGCTAATTGAAAACAATGAAATATTTTTATATACTGCTGTGGATATTTATCCAGTCACAAAAATAACACACATCTTCATCCAGTTGATTACATTTCATGTGATAGGAGCACCATGTCACTGAACAAGCAGGAGTACCTAATTTCCAATCACAGAAGAAAACACCTTCAGCCCCATTTAGGTTTGCTTGCTTCAAAAGGAAGGGCTAAATAACAAACTTAAGGAGGACTCAACTTATGTCTTTCACAGTAAGATATCTTCTGCAAAGCACTCATTTATTAGTTATACAGTTTACAGTAAAATTGATTAAAATACTTACTCTTAAAGTAATTTGCAAGCATTAACTGTTGCCTTAGGTTTTTTTTAGAAAAGCTTCTATTTTTGTTTTCTTTATCTCATCTGCTGAATTTTTAGGTCTTTTTTCCCCTGCCATTGGCATTATCATGTTATCTGAGTCTCAGAAATCCCACTAACAAGACTTCTTTTGAATTCTTCTTTAAGGATGCATCTAGAAGTTAACAAATATCTTAAAAGTAAATATGGCTGCCACTAAGAACTGGCGTGTCAAAACTATCTAAAATGTTAAAATATTGACCATAGTTTGTTAAAATTTCAGACAATAAGTACTTTACTGAATGATTCCCAATTAGTGTCTTACTTAGATCAATTACCCTCCAGTGAGCCCTTTGAAAAGGCCCAGCTTTCAGTGTGGTAAGCTTAACTTGCTTAAAATAATTATCACATTGTACAGAGTCAAATTTCTCTCTCACAAGGTTACTGTGCATCACTTGAGAAATTATTGGCCAGGGCATATATTCTTTCTAAGGTGCTTCAAATTTAGAAGTTCCGTATACTGGCAAGCCTAAAAATTGAATCTTAGAGATTTTACTGTTTAAAAACAAGACAGTCAATACATAAATATCAGTTTTTATAGATTTTCAATCTAAGGGTTCATAAAATGAATGACTAAGGATATTTTCAGGAACAATACAAGAGAGGGATCTTAATGGAATTCTTTGGCAGGTGTCGCTTTGCAGGAATGTTTTGAAAGTGTTGAAGAGAAATTTAACAATCATCAACTTCATTACGAGGAAAGGCAACTTGGATCAAAAAAGAGAAGAACGATGCTAGAAATCATCAACTAAATTAACTGATTCAATAGAGCCATCAAAAAACCTCAGTCCCATATCTGTAGGAATCCCTTCATCTTATGCCCTCATTATCTTGTCTGCGGTCATTTTACGCACGTTTTATTCAAATGCACCATAGATTCAGGTGCCTGACCAACACAACAATTAACTGGTTTTGTAATGAAAATTTGGAAATACGTAAATTTTAACTGGTTTTCGTGCCAGTCTGATTTGCTAAGTTTGGAGTCACAGTGTTGGTTGTTCAAACATAACACATTCTTTGACTTTTCTTACTGGCTTGGAAGTGTTTCTCATGGTATGATTAAAGTGGTGATACACAAACATACATACAGCTGTAGATAAGTCAACAAATAAAGAAGTACTTTTTTTCTAATATGGGTAAATGATGTCTTCCTAGTAATTGCAGAATAGTTTAAACAGAGAGAAAACAGGAAAAATAGCAAGGGGTCTGGTATCAGTGAAATGGAAACATACTTCTGCTCCATTATACAGCTATTCAGACAAGAAAAGTTCCTGTTCAACTCTGTTAATATTTTACACTTATAAATACAGACATTTAGAAGATATAAAGCATGATTTTCCATACTAAATACATTCCTTTCCAAACAAAAACTGCAAGTACAATGTCAAATGACATTTCTAGATATAAAAAAGCAATACGGTTTGCTACAGAAAATCATCCTACTATTAACTAAGCACACAATATGGATCAACAGACATGAATAAAACCATTAACAGAAGTAGTGTTATGCAAATCGGGAAACCTGTATTTTTGAACAGCTATTCCCCGTCTGTTTCTCTGGGTAATAGAAAGATATGGTATCATCACATAAGATACAATTAAGAATCACCTCAAGATCAGTCAAGATTTAACCAATTACTAAACGATAATGACATTTGGGAAAATGAAAATATGTGATAGTCCCATTAGTAGGAATAATGAAAAAGGAAAAGATGAATGAAGATGAAGAAATGCCAGTAGAAAGTTCTATCAATATCCTACAGCAAAGGCTCAATGCGCATTCACTATGAGTGAAATGTACCCCTATCTCTCTGCAAAAAAGGCTGATTAATTTGACTTTGCATTCGCAGCTCTGCAGGAATACAGCTTACTCTTTAATTGCTTCAGACTTTAATTCAGACTTCAAAGTAACAAAAGCATTTCCTCTGTAACATACTTATAACAATTTGGGCTTACTGAATTCATAAAATCGAAAGAAAATGGCCACTCCGCTGTCTGGATCCAATTTCTCCTCTAATCTAATATATACATTTTAAGAAGCTCTGTAAGATCTCCCTCTACATCATAATTGGGTAGAAGATGCTTCTTTCTTGGTAACTTCCACACCTGGTGTTAATCCCTTGTAATAAATACTACAGTGACACAGCAGGTCTCAAGTTTCTGTATTCACATTATTTAGACCATTTCTTATGAGTTGTGACAACCAGAAACATTAAATTATTTGTACAGTTTACAGCCATAGAGTCGTACTTACTTTTATTTGGCTTTTCAGAGATTCATGAAGGAGAAAACCCACTTGTGCAACATCTTCCTTCACATTGGTAATAACACAAACTTGTTGTGATAGGTTGTCTGTGATCAAGAGAAAAACCTTAATATTTCATGCAATGATAAATCAATCAAAACTAATCTGATAAACATCATCTTCAATTCATATAGTGCTGTCTCTCGACAGAACCTTTACAACAGCTGTAAATTTAATTTTAAGATTATTTCTTTCAAGGCACAGTTAATATAGCTATAAAATTTATATATGTCTCAAATATAAAATTCATATTATATTTTATATGATTTTGTACAACATGAAAACATCACATAAAGGCTGTCTCCAAAGTCTCTTTAAATAAGAGACTTCTATGAAAAGGCATTTTTTCAGGCCCACATTACTGACACTAGAAGACAACAAAGAAAATAACTTTTTGAAATTCTGATATCACTTATTACTTCAGCAGATCACTAAATGCAGTGTTAGCAATATTGAGAAAACCTAAAAAAAAAAAGGAGACACCATCCTCTCCCCAACACACTACATAATATCAAGAAAAAAAAAAGTATTGAAGATACTGTTCAGGGGGACAGCAGATATAACTGTTCACCTCAATATGAAAAGCTGCAGAGTCAGTGGCAAAGGTCTTGGCATGGGGAACATCTTAGATCTCCTACTGGTGAGGGAAACAATATAATATTTTGTGGATACCAAGAACAATTGTTTTAAGTTATTGCCTGATCTGCTCCACAAAGCAAGTATTTCAGAAAATTAGTATTCTGTTTTGTTATTGACTACAGTTTCAAGATTCAGTGAGCATTTTCCTTTCTTTAAGCAAACAAACAAACAAAAATAATTTAAGTGCAAAGCTCTCACTTCTAATTGAGGACTTTCGGTGTTGAATTAATATGCAGAGCAGATCATAAGATTTGCAATGTCTTTGGGGTAGTCATTCCACAAGCAGCTAGGAATTTCATAAAGGAAAAGTCTAATTATATTTAAAGCAGACTTCAATGAGACTTTGGGGACAGAAATACACCACACACCACCACAAAATAAATTAGTAGTGAAAGACACAGAAGAAATTATAAAAATATGGCCTAACTGCTCTTCAAACAAGTCCGAATGTAAAGATACATATTTGGTGCATGTGGAAAGGTTTTTTTATAATTACATGGCGCACAACAAGTTCAATCACATGCATTACTTAAGTAAACATCTCACGTTCTATTGTAAACTCAGGGACTTTGTTACAAAAATAGACATACAGATCCGAAAATTAATTTTAAAGCTGCTGCAGAGTTAACATTATTGGAAAGTGACTTGTGATTTTTAAACACAATTTTTTGTGAGCAGGAAAAGTGAATTAACCACTGAGAATCCCAAAAGATATATTACAATGATTTTATGAACCATGGGCATTTATTATGTCCAATATTTATAAAGTGACAATAAAAACAGTGGTAGCAACTGACTTTGTTTTAAGTTAACAAGAATGGGGAGGGGGGGAAGAAAGAGAGAGAACAATAAACATCTGCTTATAAACCATCACAACCAGATGAAAGTGAAAATTAAAAAAAAGCATGGCCAGTTCTCACAGGACTGGAAATCACAGGATACCACAACTGTGGGAGAAATTATCTTCCCATAGATTCACTGGGCAAAAAAATACACTGAACATGCATCAAAGCTGGCTTCCACTTAATACACAATAACTTTACAGTCTAAAAAATCCATCAGTGGGAAACCATATTGAATTAATTTCTTATCAGCAGAAAGAAACCGGTAGGTAGATTAAAATCAGAGAGCAAGAGCCGCTTGAATTTAGTACTGTATACAGAATGCAGATACGCTGCAGATACAAGATAGATGTACATAATAAACCAGACTGACATATCAGATTTCAAGAACTCGGATTCTATGGAACTAAGTAATATAATGACAAAGGTCGGATTGGAGCTATTACAAAAATCCACATGTGGAAGAAGGCTGTGGGAGCCAAGAAGGCACCATAACTTAAGCTCAGCCAGTTCTTTTCAAAAAGAAGTCAGTTATCAACAGCAAGAGTCAAAAGCAACCTCACAAGAGGCAGCTCAAAGACTGCAACTACTAAAGCCCATCTCGCTCCTCTCCCCAGCCCCCTTCAACCTCTAACTTCCCGCAATGTAAACGAGAAAGGAGAGAAGACTACAAAAAAGGCAACTAAGATTTGCAGATTGAATTTACTAAAGAAGAAAGCAAAATTTGAATCAAGTGCAAAAAAAAAAACAACGTATTTTCAATCCAGAGAAGGAATGCAGTGTTCAATGGGAAAGGCTATTGATAAAGTATGAAAAAAATTAAGTGATGGTAACACAAATTGACAAGATGTCGCATGCTTTTAAATGACCAAGAAAAATGTATAAAGGAAGCCTGGGAAATCATCATTTATAAAATCATCATAGCAAAACAACAGTGCTGTTCTAGCTGAGGTTTAAAACTCCATTTCAACTGAAATCCCAACTGCTTCAAGTGGCCAAAAAACCTCTTTATGTTCATTGAGATGGTCTGCACCTTTGGTGTATTGCAGGAAGGAGGGCTGAGCAGAGCCTCCCTCCCTGCAGCTGCTCATGTCCCACCTCTGGTAAGCTGAGGGAGCTCTCTGCCAGCCCAGGGAGGGCAGCTGGAGAGCCGGCTCCTGCCTCCATGGGTTTCAGGGGTTCTGCCAACTGTTGGCAAAGTTCCCCACATGCAGCATTCGTTTTGTCTCTGGCTTTCACAAGTCCATCCGGGTGAACCAAACAGTCATGCTGGAAAGCCACGTCGTGGAAATGTCACAAAGAAATTTAACACTCGGCTAACAAAATTTTGGACTGTTGGGTAATTCAGGCTGGAAGGGACCTCCGCAGGTCTCTAGTCCAAACTCCTGCTCAAAGCAGGGTCACCCGCGAGGTCAGGCCTGCTTGTTCATCTCCTTGCCCCCCTGGCTCTTGAAAGCCTTTGGGAACGGAGACTGCACCACCTCTCCAGGCAACCTGTTCACTGCTCGGTTGTCCTTGTGGTGAGAGAGTTTTTCCTTTTACTGAGTTGGAACCTCCCTTGGCTCAGTTTTTGCCCGTTACCTCTTGTCCTCCCACCATGCACCACTGCTCTACTTTTCTTCCCTACTTTCATGCCACGCCTTCCTTTTCATCTGCCCAACATTTTAATTTTTTTCCTCTTGCTATTACATTACCTATCAGAACCTCTCTCTGGCTTTGGCTTCCTATTCCTCTGTTTCAAACTTATTTCCCTAGAAACCTCCTCTTCCCAATACACATCTTCCATTTACTTTCGGCTTCTTCCCAGCTGTACCTGCTTATGCAGTAACCCTCCCCATACAACATGACATTTAACGCCCACTCAGAACATATTTTTTGCATAAAATTAAAAATAGTTACAACTTTGTACTGCCAAATTCCATTAGGTTAAACATTAAATTTCTCCATCATGAAAGGCGTAGGAATTTTCTTCATTAAATTGGATACAGGATTTCAGAATTTGTTCCATTAAACTTCCTTTGCCATCCAGCAGAAAAAATAATTTTCATTTTTTCTATGCCCTTCTTTAATATCCTGAAAGGTTTAGATCATATTATTATTCAGTAACACCTGTTACAGTCTTTTCCTAGGATCTCACCCAAAATTATATATTGGCTGCGTGTTTATGGAACTGAGTTAGACAATGTAATAAGTGTCTTTTAAGACTGACTTAAAAGTTTACCCTGAAAAGCATGCCACAAATAAGCAGCAATTAAAATAATACTTTGTTTAAACAAAGATCATAAATACAATATCGTAGGGAATTAATAGCATAAGAATAAAAATGCATCTGAATAGCAAATAGATTTTAGCCCACAGACGTGAATTTTTTCTCTTAGTTGTACATATATGTGTATACACACATTTGTTTTTGTAAACATATGTTCATACCATGCCATTCTTGGTCTGACATTACATCTCCTACTATTTTGGAAGCACATCCTATTCATCATACTTCTGAAGTTTGCAGTGAATTCAAAACAGTAAATTAATTCATCAGAATTCTGTTTTCACTTTCTACACAGCAATGGCTTGACTGGTCTGGAAATTCAGTATGCTTCTCCCTAGCATTTTTAGTATCTCATAGCAGAGATGTTTCTACCATTACAAACACAATAAAAATGAAACAAGTACTTCCAAGCATTTAGTTCATTTATGTTCAACAGACTGAGTTGTAATTGTTATTCGTATAACACAGGTAACCAAAAATATCTACCAATTTTCTGTTTATTCATTCCACATTTCTCTAGCTACAAAAACAAAAGCCAAATTTGATATTGCCCCTACCAGTATTAGCATACAAGAAACAGAGGAAGATTTTGCAGTAGAAGACAAGGAAGAGGGTTGTTTTCACCTGACTATTCTGAGGAGTCCCTCCCCACCTGCCAGTCTATTTCTTTGCCTCACAGAACAGCCACTGGTTAATGAGCATGACCATGAAACTACAACCTACCTCAAGTAAGATATCTGTCTTTTGATACACAAGGCTTACGCCAAATTTTTTTTTTTTTTTAATAAAAAATCATGTGGGTTCTTCATATAACAAAAAACATAGTATGCAGCTCCCAACAGTCGTAAACAGTTTGAAGGCTTTACGACATTTTTCCTGGCACTCACAAAACATAACTGTATCTACATCAGCAGATACTTCTTTAGCTAAATGTGAGGGCAAAATACCCAATCTGCAAGTGCACGCTGTTGTGATAAAATTATTGCAGAAGAAGGGCCCTTAAGAAACGAAAAAGGAAGCGTGGAGAGAGTCAAACTTTAAGTTCCAAAGTTCTACTGAGAAGCACCATTTAAAGTTTACATGTTGGAACTAGAGTTCAAAGATACCTACCCCAAGGGCAGCAGTCCTAATGGAAATTTTTTAGGATGTTTTGTATTAGCCTGATCTTAACTACCTTTCTAGATGAGTCACCCTTATTGTAAGATGATGTTTTCTTATTTCAAGACTATTAAGAATAGGCATGTGCCACCTTGTCTGCATACTCTGCAAGTTCATACCTGCTTAAATAAAGAAAAGCATTAAATATACTGTTTATACAACAAATTATGTTAGGACTCAAACCTTCATAATACAGTTGTAAGAGAGACTTAAGGAAGTAAGCAAATTAATAAGACATGTTTTAGGAAAACATGTCTCAAAAGATAAATAACTCTGTAGTCTATTTACATTAGTGAAGTGTTTCTTTGTATGGTCTTGAATATGAACAATAAATGTATACATATAAAGTAAAAAAAAGTAAGTAAAAAAAAGTATGTATGCATGTATGTTTTTCTTACTTCCACCTGAGTTAAGTTTAGCAAGCTGAAATTTGTCAGTTGTTATCTCTCATTAGGCCAGCAGTTAAAAATCTAGCTGTGCTTCTGTGAAACACTTGGGACTCTTACTTAAGTAGAATTACATTTGTAATACAGCTGACTAAAGAAACAGTCTCATAATTATAACCACATGATTAGCCACATTTTCTTCATCATTTAATTGCCACACATAATAATTTTTCTTGTATTTAATTTGATTAATTACAGAATTATAATTTAATATATGGACAATAGACAGAAATGCAAGAGAACCTCAAAAATAAACAGGATAACAAAATATTATGTCATACTGAACCACAAGGAACCTGTTCCTGAGCAAAACTGTCTAGAGGCACAAGTGTAACCTTAATCTTCCAGCATTAAAATTTAAGTATTTAAAGATTTGTTGAAGTTCATAATGCAAAGCAAAAATAGTTACTATTTGAAACCAGAAAAGGAACAGTTGGATGAGTAGTTATCATCAAAACAAATATTTTTTATATAGCTTAAATGGATTTTCTAAAAGAAGCTAACAGGTAAACAGAAAAGATAATTATCATTCTCTGAAGTTGAAGGAAACCAAGATTTGGTCACTGATAAATATAACAGTAGATGACACAAAATTTGGAACTGCAGTCACAAAATTAAATGTGTAATCTCAAGAGTTCTTCATCACTTCTGAATTCATCCAGTAATAAAATGTGCATCCAGCAAAGTAAATTGGATCGTTTAATAATAAAGAGGTCAGTCGTGAAGACCGGAACGGTAGTGGGGGGCCGGTGTGAGGCCAGTCCCCTTAGTACCCTGCACCCTCCCAGCCCATACATTTAGCTCCTGGAACATCTCCAGAGGACCCGGACGGCATGCAAGGCAGCATGCCAAGAGCTGGTACCTTGCAACCCAGCCTTACTGCGTCATGCAGGACTTCCCCTTCAGGCACTCTGCATGGCTTGAACCTGGAGCACGAACCCACCCAGTATGTGACACACAACTATACCATCCAGCGCGCAATGCTGTATTTCTGTCCTACGTCCTCTTCAACAACTTGACACAAAGAAGAACCATCATGTAGACCACTGTCCCATGGGTAACACCATTTATACTCAAAGTGATGCATAATGTCAGGAAGAGGCACCCTCTCCTCCATATAGGTAGGGAAGATTGCTGCCAGCTATGCTGAGCAAGGCTACAGACACACTAGCAGCCAGTGCCAATCAAAAGAAAAGGGTTTTAACAAGGCAAAAGATAGTAAATTCCACATGGTCCTGCCATAAATATGCCTTCCTGAAGTTCCTGGCATCTCGTCATCAACCCAAAGAAGGAAAAGGAAGAGGGAAGGAAAGGAAAAAGAGGAGGTAGATATCCAGAAAACCTATCCCTGAGGATGCCTCCAAGGCGGAACAGTATCTGAAAATCCACAACCATGTAGGTCTCGCGCAAGCCATGAATAGCACATTAGTACACCGGGGACTTCTGCTAGTCAAGTTTGTATCTCTAAACCGATCAGAATCAGCAGAAGGACCTTCCTCTCTCCAGAGACTGTTACTGAAACCATCAGAGGAAACACTGCATGCTACCTCCTTACAGCAGTTGTTTCTCTGTCCATCTCCATGACACTAGCAGGTCCGTAACACAGAAGCTCACAAACAGCAGTGAGCAGCTACCACACAGCAGACAGCTACCTAAGTTGTGGGAGAAAGCACAAGAGGGTAATGACAAGCATAAGCACTTCATATAGCACCATGTAGTGGGTTCTGAAATCTTAAGAAAAGCAGACGTGTGATAATACAGTCAACTATTCAGCTAGGAGGAAAGGCCCAACTGAGCATGCCCTGGCTTGCAGGATGGTTGCCATTCTGGAAGGTGACCTATCCTTGAAGGATAAGTGCAGCACAACACGGCAGAACATAGCTATTAAGATTTCTTCTATAAAACTAACAACACTGAGACTGAATGATGCAACATGGGGGTACAACAGGATGATGTGCAATAGGATAAAAATCTATTCTCCCCTTAAATATGCTTTAACTATGGCATGAACCGTGAACAAAATGCTTACCTAATACTAATTTACATGGCTCAACTGTGCACTACAAAAATAAGTCATACTATATCAACCTGAAGACCTGGTATTTGAAACTTCTTGAAGGGCACCAAATAGATAAGATGCAACTCTCAAACTGCAGACTTGGAGTGCTAACAGTGTCTATTCAAAACCCCATGAAAGATAATTAATTATGTAAGATAAATCTGTTACGGAGCATCCTAATTAGCTATGAAGGACTCATTACACTGCTTGTGCAACGAGTAAAAGAAAATGTATGGCTTCCTTTTCCTGAACTCACGCAATGCAGCAAAAAGCAAATCTAACAAACTTAAAGTACAGTTTTTCATATAGACCAGGCGTAACAAAGAGAACTGTGATTACTGAAGCAGATATACTGCATGCTGCAGTAAAGATCAAGAAAGGGATTATCCTGATTTACCACCATGAAGGTCTTCATTTTCACTTTAACCTACATACACTTTTTATCATAACACACAGCTGGAAAAGATTGTACTGGCTCTAGTGAAAACAAGAAATGTGATAACATTTAAAATAAGTATCTATGAAAAGAATGACTGGTCATTTAAAGCATTTTTGTTCTAAACAGAAATAGCTAAACTTAGTGAAAGTTCCTTGCATTTGAGTAAGCTGCATCCTCATTTTGTACTGAAGCAGTTTTAGAGAAATGCTTGTAACAGATATTAATTTTTAAAGAAATTATAAATAATCTTCTTGAATGACTTATGAGATTATTGAAGCCCTTATACACACAGCAACATGCAAATTGATTTGCATGAAAGTTGCAGTATTGTTTCAGGTTTATAGCGGGTTTTGCATGAAATAAGAAGAAAGGATAGCACTAATTCAAAGAATACAGGAGTCACCTTTACAAGGGTATCTTTATAAGGCAGCAGAGGGAGAGCACAGGAACCATTTTTTCACACTGTATTCGTTTCTGGTTTCCCCACAAGAAGCGTGATGACTCAGTTCCAACCTTCACAAGAGCTGCTCTCCAGTGATGGGGATATGTGGGGAAGAAGGCATAAGCAAACTGGACAGCTGAATGATGGAAGCAGGGTGCTGCCTTCTCCTCTAGCTACGTAAAGCAACATACTTTACATAAGGTGTCCGTTATAGTTTAACCCGGCAGCCATCACCTAAGCACCAGACAGCCGCTCGCTCACCCCTCCTCTTTGCCACTCAGCAGGATGGGGAGGAGAAATGGACAAAAGGGGAAACTCGTGGGTTGAGATAAAGATAGTTTAATAAGGCAACAAAGGAAATACTAATACTACTAATACTATTGCTAATAACAATGATAACAACAACGACTATAACGAATATGCAAAACAAACTATATAAAATACAGATT
>Ga0181612_128488_pt1 | contig 13553 bp, 9 predicted proteins | sample HoacroProtozoa21_FD_119630 | JGI IMG/M metagenome (GOLD analysis project Ga0181612, IMG submission 119630) | Hoatzin crop microbial communities from Cojedes, Venezuel. Combined Assembly of Gp0051906, Gp0051904, Gp0051908 | reverse complement strand
CAATGACCCTCCTTTTTTTCTTAGTTGAGGCAGTCGTAATTCTTGGGGCTGTCTGACTCGTTCTAGGCAACCCCCTGGATGGAGCCTCACCTTCACCCACATCCTCTGTAAATGTGTCTGAAAATTTCCATCGGGAAGACGCTGTTTCTAGTGCCGTATTTAGATATGTGTATTTGTCATCCGTTTGCTGCTGTCGGCTAGTATGGGTGGAGCGTGCTGTCCTCTGGAAGAGGTAGAAGTCCCAGTGATTAGAATCGAAATACTCATTTGATGTGACAGCCAGGTGGCTTTTCTCGGTCCCCTAGGAGCCACAGCATTGCCATGCTGGGGAACAGCTTAAAGAAAGCCCCGACTCCATAGATACGAGTTGATTGTTCTGGCAGAGCTAAGACAGTCGAACTTGGGTGTTGCCTCTTGCAAATTTATCTTGTCCCATCCCACCACTGCCTGAAGTCCGCCACACAAGAGAAGGGCTGTGTGTGCCAGGTAGGCGAATGCCAGTGCTGATGGAACACCTGAAGAGCTGTCTGAAGGCATGAGCAGGCCTTGGAAACGCTTGATGAGCTGCTTTCACTACTTTTATTTTGACACTATCACACTAGAGTCGACGATACTCCATATACTTTAACCTCTGTATCGACAGTACCTGTCTCTTGAGACATAGAGGTTACAGAATATGAAGAATATGGAGTAACCTTCAGATAGTATTCCTGAGGTTTCAAAGCCCACTTCGGGGATCTCGTTTCCTGCCCAGTAGTCCCTCCAAAGCCCATATTTATAATGGAGCTGCCTGTCTTCTGGTGTGTAGGGCTGTCCCACAAACTCTCTGACCTTAAATAGAGCGATACCAAAAATAGTTACCATCTTCAATGTGAGAGGAGAAAACAAACCAGATTCATTTTCATTTAGCTTTTCTGCACTGTTGTGGTCCATTCTGTAGCCTGTTTTTTGCACAGTTATTTTTATAGTGAAAACATACTCAATTTCAGTATTCTCATTCATGATTTTTTGCAAGTTTTGCAAATTATCACATGCTTGCCAGCATCTTTCTTCCTAAAACTTCGGACTCTCTGATCTGCTTTGTAGCTGTCACTGACCTTGTGACCCCAATTGACTTAGAGTTTAGACCTCCCGGTGCTTTTATGTCTCGTCTTTTCCTGGGCCCTAGGTTATCTCCCTCCGCTCTTTTATACTTCTTTTTCAGCATATTTTTTTTTTTTTGCTTAGTCTTCCTCTCCTCCTGTTCTGGGAGAGTCCCTGGAAGCTGTCCTCTCGGCCCGTCTTTTTGTTCTGCTACAGCTAAAGGTAGAACGTGCACATTTCACCCTCCGTTCTCTCTGAGCCAAGATATCGGTGTTCGTGGCCAAGTCCTGGCCATCTATCACTGTTGCTATTATAATTTCCTTGACTGACAGTCTATATATCCAAGGGCTAAATTTTGCAACACCTTGACACACGCTCATCAGTTTCCTCAGATTAGGTGTGTCTTGTCTTTTTTTTGTGGTGGTGTTTCCCAGCCGGCTGATAAGTACGACTGCTTCAACCAAAACAGCGAGGAGCTTTCTCCGGTCTGTGCCCAGTCTTTAAGACGGTCTTGGCTCCACTTTTTTCCAATCATGTTGGTAATACCGAGTCCTGCTCTCTGGTCGAGCTCCTTCTCAGGCTGTCAGACTTGGATCTGTGCTCGGATCCTAGCTCATGTCTTGTGCGTGGTACTGTCCTACTTTGCTTTTGCTGCTGGGAGAGAGTCCTGGATTCCCATTGGCTTGTTCTTATCTCTGTGTAGTGTTTCTGCGCAAATTGCGTGGGTTTGGGAGGAGATTTTCTGATTTTATTCCAGTGAGTGGTGGTCCGTGATTTTGTAGAATGAGCCTGCAGCCTTACAGAAGAGCTCAAGGCAGTTTAGAGAACAGGATCTGATACAGAAATAGATACCAACAGTAATAGAATATTTTTTAAAAGCCGCTGCACAACATATTCAAATATTTTGATTTTTTTTTTGTCAGCTTTGCACATTAACTGCTCACTGTTGTAGCAATATCTGACTGTGCTTATTGAGTCCTGATTTATTTCTTTGCTGGAAAAGTCATTATTTGTTGCCTGGCTACATTTGCTATACTAGTTTATCACTTAGTAATACAAATGTGAAACACAATCAGGGGAGGGGGATAAAAAGTGTAGTTAAATTTTTTGTATGTGATGCCAATGAATAAATTCCTTGTTTTGCAGCTATTTGTAAAGTTTTCTGCATACGGGCGTTCTGTATGCAGAAATGGATGCTGTGCATCCAGCTATTTTGTGTTCAACAGGTCTCACATGGGAAGAGAGTGAGGAATTGTCTTACAGTGCTTTGACACTTTGTGGGTTTCTAATTAGATCACTCAGATAGAGTCATCAGCTGTAAGTAGCGCTCTGCTAATTTGATGAAGTTCTGGGCCCACAGTTAGTTGAACAAATACATCTCTGCAGAAACCACGGGCACTTCCCCAGTAGACTGCAGTTGTGCTTGGGTGCCGTGAGTAAAAGCAAAGAAAGCGGAGAAGAACAATGCACGATGTGTGCAAAACAAAAAAGAGCAAAAACGCCAAATCCGCCTGCCTTGCATGGTGTCTTCACAGAAGACAATTGTTCTTGCAAAGCTTTTGCTGTCTTTGCCTCCTTATTCTGTTGCTGGAATGTCAGCCCACTCAGAGGCAGGCTTGGCTGTTTTGACAGAAGAGCTTTTCATTTAATTATGAGTATTCAGAAATGGGCTTCGGTTGTTAGGTACCTTGTTTAAAGACTGTTTTTTACCTAGGTGTTTAGAGAAGATGGGATTAAATGCATTTTAACGTCACTTTTTGTTTGCAGAGTGACTAGGTCCAGTGGTATGTTTTAGTTACATACCAAATAGTCTAATACTGTCTGGTGAGCTTTGAGGAGAGGTAAGCAGCATATAGTGACATATTTGCAGTGTTTCAGAACTGAGAGAAAAATATTTATTGAAATATTCAGCCAGTGGCAGGTACCTGTAGTGAGCCAACCCTGCTACTCCTTTCGTCCGATCTGTAGGTCTCCCTGTTGCAGATGTCCGTTACGGGGATCAGCAGCTCTCACAGTAACATCTACCATCTTCCAGTGCTTTTGCTGGTGTTTGATCATTATCATTCTGAAAGAGTCGTAATGCAAGCCCAATGAATTCAGTAGATTAGGGCCTAATCATTTCAAGACAGATGGGCACAAATTAGATATCACAGGGTTGAGGACCATGTAAGCATCCAGCTAAATATTTAATGATATGAAATATTAAAACCTAGCTCTCCCATAGGCAGTAAAATATGAGGAGTAGAAAACTACCGAGTGACATTGAATTGTAATGCGAGTGCCTTCAGGATGTGAAGAGCAAACGCTTTAGGTCTTATGTGGTGAAATAAAGCTCCGTAATAAGTACAAGACTTTATTCCCAATCTGGGAATGAATCCTTTCATGGCTTTCTCCTTGGATGTGGGTCCTTTTTATTTAGAGAACATAAAATCCTCTGTCTGTGATGTAGGCAGTTCCCTAGGAACCACTAGAAATTTGAAATAAATGATCACAGGACCATGTCATTCTCCACAGTTGTATCCATTTCAGCTTTCCTTTCCTAACAAGATCTGTTCTGTGAGCATAAAACCCTTCGTGTTTCACTCTTGTCTCTCAGAGCTGAAAACCGTGTAGTCGTGGTTGGGTGGCCTCTGAAGAGAATCGACAGGGATTAGCGAGGTAGTCTCGGTCTTTGCTGTTTCCTGTTGATTAATGAAAATCTGCATTTCCTCCTGACATGCTTGTTCCTTCTGAAATGTTGTTTTTATATTTACATATCTACTAGTTTCCTTTCATGATAACAAACTGAAGGAATTAACTGTCTGGGAATAAATACTCCCAGATAACATTAATATTAAGTAAATATAATTCTTTAATCGATTAAATATTATGTATTATAAAAAGTTTTTTCTTTTTGTGATCTTACAAATGTGTAACATAAACACTACTGCCTCCTTCATTTCCTTGCTCTTCTGTTAAACAGTCTCTCTGGCTGTTGAGAATATGGAGATACTTTGTGAAAAAGGGCAATTTGGAAAAGTCCTTCCCTTAAAAGGCAGTCCCTCGGCTCCGCAGACTTGGGAGTATAACTTTCAGTTGGTAACAAGTTCAGAAATAAACCACATCATATAAACATAAAAACCACAGTATTAGGATAAACGTTTGCATATGTGTAGTAAATCTAATATAAGGCTGCATGTGGCCTTTCCTAAATAGATGCCCTTCGTAGTTACGTTTCTTCCCTCTTACTTTAAAAAGTTTAGTATTCAAATATTTAACGTTTCAAAACGTTACTGTGAGTGCTGGCTACTCTTAGGAGGAATCTGAAACCATCTCAAGTGTTTTCTAACCTGGCGTGTGAAGGCAAGAAAGCTTTTAACGCGTTCCCTCGGAGCTGAGGCGTGGTGGAAGGTTGGCTTCATGCAGGTGAGCAAACTGAGTCTGAACACCTGGGCTGCACGGCTGCAGCATCTCTCGGCTTTTGCAGTCGCTGGCTTTTACACTTATGTCACTCTTCCTGCTTTTGTTTGCCTTGATCTTAAAACGTTTGCTGTGATAATTAAACAGCAAAGTTTCTTTTTGTTCAGGACTGTTACATTTAAGAGAAGTACACAAAATAATTTTTCAGAATGAAGAATTGGACTATTTAAAAAAAATACTCTAAAGATCGTGTTACATGGGGTATTTTCCCCAAAATAAGTTCATTCTTACTTTAATTTTACAAGCCTATTACTAGTGCCTTTATTGGATACACCAGAGGGGCAGACCGGCTCAGTAATTGCATCACCAGCCGGCCTTTTCTCCCTTGCAGAGTTCCTGCGTGACCTCGGGTAATTATTTAACTTTTGTGTGCTGCATTTCCCCATCAGCATTACGGATGCCTGAATACAAGCACACCAAACATCGTGAGGCCTGTAGACACTGCAGTCTAGGTTAAAACAAGGGCGCTGTTGATCACAAAAATACGTGCCTTTTAAACAAACAATTTTTTCAATGAATAATCCAAAGTAAGGATTGTTTTTACGTACAATTGATCTCGTTAGTTCATTTGAATATCAACTTGGAAGTTTGTTTTCCTGTGGGGACACTTGGGTTTAGGCTGCTGAACTGAAACTGTATTAATTTTTCCGTGAGAGCAGTTGGAGATATTCTCCTTAATGCATGTCAAGTGTTCGGTGGCTGGAGGGAGCCGTAACTTCGAGTCTGACTTCTCGGCTGAGGGCCTGCTCAGACGTTAATACCCGTGTTGCCAGGTGGTTTGTACTCCGGGTTGCGTGTGTTTCCGTAAGTAGCTGGGGAGTGGTTTAAAGAGATGAATTGATGTTAGCTGCAGCCAAATCAAGTGGCAAATGAGTGCTCAATAGATTTTCTGTTGCATTTTTATTATTGGGAGCTATGTTTATTAATTAATGCAAAGCAGGTGTGTTCCACAGCAGTTATGGTGAACATAAAGCTAGGCTGTGGAACAGGGAAATTAATGACAAAATATTTTAAGCATTTATACATCCTGCTGCAGTAACTCTCTGAGATTTTCACAAAGTGACTGTATGCCAAATTTACTTTAAGCTAAACAGGATTGAGGCACTTGGGCACTGCAAGTTTCCGCCAGTCGCCGATTTCTTTCAGAACCCAAAAACTTAAAAATATCTGCCACTGCCTGATTTCATTATTAGGGCCTCAAGCAGAGCATTACAGGATCTAAAATTCCTACTTCCTTTCCTCATAACACTAAATAACATTTTCTTCCACATAGAAATGAAGATTTTGAGAATAAAACACTACTTAATCAGTGGCCTGGAAATTATAGAATCATAGAATGGTTTGGGTTGGAAGGGACCTTGGAGATCATCTAATTCCAAGCCCCTGCCATGAGCAGGGACATCTTCCACCAGCCCAGGTTGCTCAGAGCTCCACCCAACCTGGCCTTGAGCACTGCTAGGGAGGGGGCAGCCACAGCTCCTCTGGGCAGCCTGGGCCAGTGTTTCAAATTCTTTTTCGGCCTACAGTTTATATACAGTTATATACAGTTTTTATGGCCTACAGAGCAGCCCAGATGGTCTGTTCTCCAGACCTGGGGGAAGGATGAATAGCAAAGCTTTGAGGCTAGTCACAGGTACAGCCCATCGATGACAATATTCAATACAAAATGCAGTTGTAAGGGGCCTTCTTGAGTTTTAATTGTGTTTGTGAAATCCTCTGACCTTTGCACCTTCTTGTTCACTGCAGTGAAATGTGATCATACCCTACTGCTGCATTGATCTTGGAGGACCTCAGAGGTCTTCTGGATCCCTTTAGTAAACCAAAAGTGCATAAACGTGTTGCACAACAACTGTTCTTCAGCAGGTTGTGCAAAGGCTTAAACAGTCAATCAAGAATCAACCTTTCTGTCACTATGAGCCATTAGAACCATCTTTAATCACATGCAATAACTTGTGATTAAAGAAGTTTTGAGTCACAAAATGAAAGTTCACATGAAAAGTAGGATTTCACTCCGTCCCTGTCATTGCCCTAACAACAAATTCAGCCATACTGACACAGAAGTGTCATGTGAGCGAATTCTTACCCCAAACTAAATACTGACTTCCCCCACCTGACTGTCACGAAGTATCACCTTTTAAAAATGCTTTCAGAACTTGGAGAAGTGGGGAGCAGGGATGATGCACCCTCTCCCCCGGGAGGGCCAGCAGGCTTGCATGGGGTTCCCCACCGTGGGGCGGAGGAGTGACTGTCCCTTACCATCATCATTGCTGCTGTACTCTCTCCCAAGTGCCTTAAGAATAATCCTAATGATTAATATAATAATTAAAATAATTTTAAAACTTACCATACAACCCAGTAGTTCTCGTTACTTAAAATTTGAGTGGGTTTAATTTTTCTTGTGCGGGAATATGTATAAATAAAAGATCTGTGTTGATTTGCATTGCATGCCATTTTTGGCGGGAATCTGGGAACAGGCTGATCCGTGTTGCACAGTGGCTGGTTTTACAATGACCGTACAGACCATTTATTTGGAAGCGAAGGCCGGATTTCGGGCACTTGCTGGCTTTCTCCCTGTGTGCCCCGCACTCGGGCTGCAAAGCCCGCCTCAGTCGTGCATCCCTCCCGGCTGCTGGCACCCTGCTCCGCAGCCCCTTTTGCATCTATTCTGGGAAGAGCCATCTATGTCACTGTGCACTTGGGGGGTGGCCCAGCCGAGTTTTCTGTCATTTCGAAAGAGGAAAGTAGGCTGTGCTGCAAATCCCTGAGCTGTGGGTACTGGGGAGGTGTCAGCATAACCTCTGCGGGCTCAGAATCGGGTTCGTGCAGGATCAGGAGCTTAGCTCGTACCGTTTTGGGTTACAGGCGGCAGGGCCAGGAGGTTGGCCAGGATGTGATCAGACGGCACATTTTGGGACATACTACGTTTATCGGTGCTTGAACATATGCTGCTCAGTGGTCTTCATGCACAATAGTAAGAAGGAACATTCCCATGTCGAAGAAATGTTCCCTCTTTTCTGCTGGTTTGAGATTTATTGAGCAGATTTGCATGCAAGAGATGTTCTTAGCCTTCCCTTTCAAATTCAGAAGAACGGAGTAGGTCTTTCCAAGGTTTGTAGGGAGTAGTAGTTGGTAATTGCCGCTTTTCTTCCAGGGAATTTGATAAACTGAAAAATAACACAGTTTCAGATTTCAAAGAGGTAGTTTAATTTTAAAGCTACTGTATCACCTGAAGGATTTAAGATATGCCCATTTTAACTTCTTATGTAGATTTGTGTAGGAGAGGACAAGCCCTGTTACTGCTTTAAATTTTTATTATGGTTTACTCATGTCCTGGGTAGATCTAGGTCAGCAGCAATGTTAGCAACTAAGCCAACAGATTTTTTGGGGTGTTACAAAGCCATTTTTTGAATGCTAAAACAAAATATCCAGGATGGGTGAGGGGAAGGATTTTAATTTTATTAGAAAAAGTACTGTCTCCTCTGTGGAGCTGGGGCAGCCAGCTGAGGAGAATGAATTAGTCATGGTAGCTGGGTAACATCTCTAACTGTGGCATGGTGTAGTCTGTGGACACATACATACGCAAATATGAAAGCCATTAACGAGACAGTTTACAAGACTCCCACAGGCAGCCGTCTGTGTCAGAGCTATGACCCTGTTCCTCCAGGAGGACGGCCATCCTCGTCGTGTCCTGGTAGTTACCTGCCAAGGTAGGAAATGAATGCTGGAGCAAGGCTGGCTGTACATGCTGGAAATGGTATAAGACATCCCACAAAACATGTCCGAATCTCAGCATGAAAACCTGCTGCAGCTCTTCATTGTCCAGCTCTTTGAATATACATTTCTTCTTTGTACTAATTTAGTAAGGTTTTTATACATTACAGCACGCATTGGCACTTGGATATTATCTTTGATTGTGCACCTTGACGTACTTCCCAATTAAATGTTTTTTTGCATACGTTAAGCATGCACTCCAAACCCTTTTAGCAGCACCTTTCTGCTCAGCTCCTGCTAAGCAATTTTAAACGCCGTGCTCAGACGCGTTCTGGGCTGCGTGTTGTGGTCTGTGCCACACCGCGAGTCTCGCTTGCCGGCTGCCAGTGCTCTCCGTTCCCCGGACATCCCAGTCACCGCTCCACAGCCCAACTGATCGTGGCGCTCCCAAGTTCCTTGGTGCCATTGTTCAGCTGCAGTAATTACTCATATTGTTTTAGGTTTTCATCTGTTTACTTTAGTAAATGGCTAATTATTTACTACAGAATTCTCTGCCATGAATAACTGAATACCCTGTAAGTCCTACTATTTTAGAGCAAACATAAACCTTTCTTGTTACATGCTCTTCTCTTGCAACAAAACCACAGACCTGTGCAAGATAATTTCTTCTGATCCTGGATATGCAGCAAGAAAAGAGATTATGGAATAATATTGTTGGATCGGTCTCTTTGTATTTATATGTGTTTTTATTAGGTACTCAAAAGTGATACTGAAGTGTATGATTATAGGGCAAGAGAAAAGAAAATAACAACAGAATGGAATAAAGTTATTTCTCCTGTGCCATCGCCACCAGGAATTAATTATCAGAGCTATGTATTCAAGGAGATCCAGATCCTGTTTTAGAGCTGTTTCTCTGAAGAGCCCCAAATCCCAGGTGTTCTCCTCCTTGGCATCATGTGCTGTCTCCCGCCGCTTTGATTTGTCTGTGCCCTATCCCAATTAGTTGTACACGTTTGATTTCATTATTCTGTGGCCTGAAATAGAGAGTGATTTATTTACTTAAATTGGGCCACACTTATAACATCGTAATGAAAGTTTAGCAATTTAAGTGCAACATCTTGTTGGAAGAATGGCAATTTTAAGTTTATGGATGTTTTTTCTGTTGAGGATTTTAAAATTCTTAAAAAGGGATAAAAGCTTTAAAAGTTGTTCAGTGGGAGGCACTGCGAATAACCTCGAGAAGCAGCTGAAGTTACGGCTTTGGTCCTGCTGTAGTTATGTTTGGGGAGGTAAATACACAGTTTTCCTTCACTTTGTACAAACAGCATGATAAATATAGTCTGTTTTAATATGCCTGTCTTGATGAACGGCATTTCAGTTTTTCATTTACAAATTGCTAGGGCATAGCGTGTCGAGGTTTTGGAATAATTGTGGCTTTCAGAAGGAAAGAATAAATGAAAAGAGAATGGCCTTCTTAAGACTGTTATTATGCAGAGACTGTGGGAAGCAACATGACTGTTATAGTCCTTTTTGGTGCATCTATTATATAAATGCTCACTATTCTTTAATTTGTTGCGAGTTGAGTAATCTGACTTGTTAATGCTCACTGACAGCTTGAATGCTCAGTGGTACATCACCCCAAAGAGATGTCAGCACTTGTAACTGGAATATTCCTTTATTAAATAAAAATGCACACCAAGTTTGGGTTTTTGTTTCCACACCCAAAGACGCGCATTCCCCGGAAACTCCTAGGGTATATTTTTCAGCTGCTAAAATGTGACATTAAAGTTCTGCTTTAAATGACGTAGTCTAATAATTTTTTTCTCCTGTCCGACTTCACATGTAAGGAAGCAATTAAGCCTTTGGGCAATTAGCTATCAATTAAAACATGACTCTTCTTAAATTGCTTCTAAGTAACTGTGAGTTAAGTTCATCAGGATGAGAAATCCAGCAAGAAACAGCAGAGTTTCAGCTTAAAAAGGCTTTTTTTTCTGTAGTGGTCAGCCTCTGTAAGATGAAATCAGTGTTATTAGGATTGCCCGGCATGTGTTTAAACCATTTCTCCAGCTTCATCAGCAGTAATTGCTGTGATCAATATGCAATTATTGCAAGTAAAATCAGTTCCTAATTAACTTGGTGAATCAGATAGGTGTCCAGGTTTATTTCTATCCCGTTTAAATCAGTAAACAATTATTTTGTGTTTATACATCTACAACATTATATGGTCTGCATCTGGAATATGTATTTACCTAGCTCTTTTTGATTGCGGTCTCTTAAAAAAATTTGTTTGCCCATGCTGCTTGTGGGCAGAGTGAAATACAAAAACATTTTGGATGTTTGAGACGTCTAAAGCCCAAGAATGTAGTGGCCACAGATTTCAAGATATTTTTAATTTTATTTTTATTTCAAATGAAGTTGTGAATGCTTCATATCTTCATAGATTAAGCTGTACTATCTGAAGTTGGTGATCTGCAAAACACAGATTTCAAGAAGTCATCAAAGTCCACTTCCAAAAATTCAGGCTCAGGTCGCTCATCAGACATGTCACAGGGAATTGATGAAGTCTGGAAGTGGAAGAAGGGTCATCCCTCCCGGCTGGAAGACTGGTTTGAGCGTATCTGCTGGCTCGGAGGGGCTGGGAGGCAGAGGAAGTCCCAGCTGCGCAGAGGTAGCTGGGAAGCTGCAGGACGGTTGCAATGGCCGTGGGGCCGGGGATGGTGGGAACTTTGGTGGCCAGCGTTGGACCCTGGGACCGCATGATCTCCAAGGGGGAATGGTGGCTGGGGGCTGCATCTGCTGGGAAGGGTGCTGGGGATGCAGGGACAACATAGGATGACCCAGGCTGATGGAAGCAGCTGCTGCTGCTTTCTCCTTCTCTCGCAGCTCCTCCTCCTCCATTACGCTGGTCTCAGCTGGCCTGGGCAGCTCTATCCCCCCATCCCTTATGGACAGACTGACAATATGAGATTATCCTCTTCTCTGTTGACTTAGGGTGTAGTAATTGGCAGGTATAAAGATATCTTCGAGTTATGAATGGAGAACACCCCCTTGGTATTCTCCATGAATATGGATGTGTGAAGTATTGTATCAACGAAAGCAAATTATCCTGAAAAATGGAGCACTGGCAACAATGCTATTAAGAGAAAATTATACAGGCTTACCCTTTCTGAATAGAAGTGCCCCTAGCAATAGCGTTTGTCCAAATTGCAGACTATGCGGTCTAAATTTTAAAAGGCACTTCAGTATTCCTAAACTGAGGAATTATTCATAGCGTAATGTACATGTGAACTATTTTTAGAATGTGCAGACTAGAGACTATTCATTTTACATTTACTTGGGGATTTAGACTCTATTTGATACTGTGTAGCACGGAGTGAGTTCTCTGTTGAAATGTCTTGTCTGCTCAGAGGAGCAGGAAAGTAGAAAATACCGTCTCCTGCTGCTGTTTTCGAACCATACAGGTATTTTGTACTTTATGGAAGGGCAGAGATACTGCCTTAGTCTACTTAACTAATTTTGTACTTATTAGAGCAAAGAAAGGCGTAACCTTAAAAACCTCAGCGAAAGACGTTCAAGTCAGATGTATGGGCATCCATATTGCCTTCATCCCGTATTAAAAGCATAAATAAAATACTTGCAAATAGATACTTAACAGAGCTGTGCCTCGAGTAAATTACTTGTGACTTCCCCTGTCACATAGGACATATGACCACTGTAAATGCTTTTCAGGGGTGTGAGGAGTATCCTTTACTCATAGCGTAAGATTGCTGGTGGTGAACAGGCTGTGTTGGCAGACATCAGTGCCCGCAGGTTGGATGCTCAGAGATGCCATCCACCTTGCAAAACCACCCTTCAGAGGGGATTTTTTCCCCAAAGAGAGATTTCAGACAAATTGCAGTTTACTTCCCCAGCACACACTTGCCACAGAGGACGCGGAGCCGCTGTCCCCACACCTGGCAGCTTTGTACAAACACTAAACCCATTTTTGTATAAGCCTTTAAATTTTAGTGAGGAGAAACCCAAGCAAAGCCCAGGAAATAGTCAGAGAAAAAGATCTGGTGGAAAAAATACTTCAAAGCACTTACTTAGTTTGAAGTAGCTGCAGAGGAATCACTGGAGTGTTTACTCCATATTTTGCCATTAATATTTATCTTGGAGGAGCTGAGAAGGCAGAACAGGAAAGTGCTTTGGGATCGGTCCATTAGTCTGTAGGTGAGACAGAAGAATACGTGAAGGCACTTGCTGACCATGCAAGATGTATCTCTTTCAAGAACAGAAATATATTTCTATCTTTGTGCTCTTGAGGGAAGCGTTGGTGTTAGTGGCTTTCACTGCAGTAAGAGCTGTGACATGGCTTCTGCACAGCCTAATGACAATCCATATCCAGGTCTTGGGAGGGCAGGGGACGGGGAAGAAAATATCTGGCAACCTACTTTCCAGCACCAAACGGACAGTCCCATGTATGTCTGAGATCGTTACCCTGCTGCAGGGTTACAAATTCAACCCTGCGTGGAGTCTGTAGAAAAATTTGGCTCCTCAAATAGCTTACAGCTGACTGCTAGACTGTCTGTTCTTGACAAACGTCATGGTTAATTTGCGGCTAAAGCTGTTTCTTTGAAGACCATTTGTGTGAATATATGGAGAGTAAACTTTTCTTGTTTGCACTGACCAGAACTGACTGCTAGATTAAAGCAGAAATTCCTCTTCTCTTTGTTACCTGCAACATCCTGGCAACGATACTGAGTAGGGCCCAGTGATTATCTTGAAATGAAGCGGGTGCCCTGCTTTGTGGTTTTATTGGAGAGAACTATTTCAGTTCCTATTTTTGATGTAGGGCTGTCACAAAGTTTCTTGCAGGTCATAAATATAAAATACGCCTTGCGTTCACAACTGAGGTGTAAGTCTTTGGTGAAGACCAAAATATCGTACATTATTAAAGGTGCTTTTGGGAGGTGTACCCATAAAACAGAGTTATGAATAACTATCCCTTATCTTTCATGCATGTTTTGCAGGAAAATATGTCTTGTCAAGTTGACTGTGATAGATGAGATTTATTGTACTATACTGAATATGCTAATATATAAGAATCTGTACAGTTGTGTTCCTAAGGGGAGGCAGCTGGAAAACCGCAGGCAGCAGAGTATTACCAAAACTTAAAAGTCACAGGAGCTTAAAATCTCCAGACTTCCCTAAAACTATTAAATCCTCTTACTCTGGCCTTTCAGTTATTATTTTAGTTTTCCCGTTCATTCTTTATGGGTAGCTGCTGAGAGACTGCTGTGGTATACGTGTATGTAAGT
>Ga0181612_116277_pt1 | contig 13553 bp, 11 predicted proteins | sample HoacroProtozoa21_FD_119630 | JGI IMG/M metagenome (GOLD analysis project Ga0181612, IMG submission 119630) | Hoatzin crop microbial communities from Cojedes, Venezuel. Combined Assembly of Gp0051906, Gp0051904, Gp0051908 | reverse complement strand
GAGCTGCAGCTCCGGCCGGCAGAATCACGCCCGGCTGCAGAGCGACTCCAGCTCCAGCACGCAGGTGAGTGGCAGCGCCTTGTCCCCTCTTGCTCCTCCAGCCACCGGCCACCCCACGGCGTGCGGCTCTGCCCAGCGTGGGCTGGTCGCTGCCCGATGACCAGAGTGATTTCTGGCAAACCAAAGCAGTAGTTGGAGGTAAATGACTCGCAGACCTCCCTCTGGGGCCAGTAAGGTCAGAACTGTGCGCTGCTTGGCCACGTTTAATATTCACCAGCTCAAAGGACCAACCCCTGTGTGGCCCTGAGGGCCCTTGGCTGCTCCGTGTGTTAGCAACCAGGTGCTTACCCAACCCGCCTGAAGGACGTTCTGCCCAGTATGCTACGCTGAGTAAAGCGCAGTCCTTTGGAGCAGGGACTGTGGGCTCCGAGTGGTGCAGGTGACCAAGCACTGACCTGCCAAATCCAGGCAGGGGAACCTAAAGGCCGAGGACATCTTCTGAGTTGGCCCTTCACTTCTGCACCCAGAAATTCCTCCCAGAGTCTGGTTAAAACGAGACAGAGCGCTAGATGCCCAGGCTGAAGCTGTCTCTCACTGTAGCGAAGGTGTGGAGCCACAGCTGGGCACAGCACCAAGTTAAAATGTCCTCAGGTCCTCTGAATGCAGCTCTTGGGGACACCACGCCCGTGTTCCCAACGGTTTGCTGAAGGCAGGGGGTTTGCTCGCTCTGACGCGGCGCTCTGCTCGTGCTCTGCAGGTGTTTGAGTCTGTTGATGACGTGGAACAGACTGAAGCGGATGCGCAGCTGGAAGATGGCAAACAAAGCAAGATCCCCAACGGGACGGTTCCCAACGGCACGTGTTCCCCTGATTCTGGGCACCCCTCTTCCCAGAACTTCTCCATCGCGTCGGGATTCTCGGAGCGCAGCTTCAGCAACGAGGACAGTGCCCTGGAAACCAACAAATCCTCGGTGAGCTCTCAGGGAAAGGCTGGTGGGTCCGATGGGCCAGCACCACGGGACCCAGATGGTGCCCGGCGCGAGGAGAAGCTGCAGGGCCAAGACAGCCTAGAAGGTGAATTTCCCACCGGTGGAAGCATGGACTTTGTTCCTGTGGGTGAGAGCTCGGCAAGGGTCCTGCGTGATCGTGACACCGTGGCCCTGACTGTGGTGGAGAGCTGGGCAGACAGCGAAGCCGAGAAGCAAAGCTTGGTGGAGAGTGAAGATAACCTCTCCGAGGAGCCGGAGATGGAGAGTTTGTACCCGCAGCTGGATTCTCTGCCTGTGGCTGATCTGGCCAGCAGCGAAACCTCTGCTGTCTCCTCGACGGGTGTCACCTACTCGGTAAATATGGACACGTTCACTGAGTGGGTTTCTTCCTGGGTATCTCACTATGTTCCTGCATTTGCCCTGTGCTGCTCCCTCAGCTGGGTGTACAGGGACTCTCCGCCTTCCCCCAAGCTCTGCCCCATCGCTGCATTGCCCCTGCATCTTTCTTTTTGGTTTTTATTTGCAAACAAATCAACTTTGCTTTTGTTTCGGGCAGCCAGAGCTACTGGACATGTACACAGTGAACCTGCACCGCATCGAGAAGGACGTGCAGCGGTGTGACCGCAACTACTGGTACTTCACCCCTGCCAACCTGGAGAAGCTCCGCAACATCATGTGCAGGTGGGAGCTGCGGGGTCAGGGCGGGGGCCTGCCAGCCCTCCCTGCGATGGGAGCACTGGTGGTCGGTTTCCCTGGGTTCACCTCGGGGCTGGAGCCTCAAACTTTGTTGCCGACTTTCGCCTCCTTGACTTCCTCCCCCAAATCCCCTCATCATCCCAGAACTGGGGCCACGGCTCCACAGACCTCGTGGTTGCCAGACCGAGGAGCCCAGGCATCCTGCCGTGGGCTGCTCTGCCCCGGGGCTGCCCAGGCGTGCTGCTGCGTGGTCTGAACCCAGCGCAGCCCACCTGCTCTCTGGAATGTGTCCGGAAAATGTTTTAATGAGGCTCAGCCCGCAGGGCCGTAGTGCTAATGAGGAAGCTCCTGAAGCGACCGCGTGGTTTGTGCCTGCCCAGGGACCCAGGAGATGACAATACCTGGGTGCGCTTGCGATTCTCTTTGCTCAGTCCCTGTGACTAAGAGGTTGCTGTATGACATTCACCAACTCAAACCAGCTCCAGCTCAGCAGCTGCGGCCGCTTCAGGGGCAGCGAAGGCTGAAATATTATTACTCATCTTGGAAATATGAGGAGAAGCTGCTGTTTCGTTAGGGCTGTCGCTTTATCTGACAGCCAGAGTTGGAGATCTCTGCTGAGATGAGATCTACAATACAGCAGATTTTGGAAAACTAGCGGGCAGGATGGAAGAGATTGTTCCCTTGTGCCAGCCCTGGATCCGAGTCCTTTCCGAACGCGTTTTGACTTGCTACCAAATATGGGAAGATATCTCTGCAGGGCTGGTTGCTTCCTGGGCCGCTGGGTCCAGGGAGAAGCAGGCGATACGGTGCAGAGAGAGCCGAGAGGATGAAGCGAGGGGGAAGGGAGGGAGGGAGAGATAAATTAACAAACGCTTCCGCCAGCCGCCTCGCATCGCTGTGCTTTTTGACTTCACTTTTCCCCGCGCTCAGTTCAATGCAATGGCCACGGCACGGTCCTGGATCAACACCCGGCCATGGCCATGGCCGGGTGTTGATCCAGGGCCGTGCCGTGCACGGCTTACCTGAGGGTCACCACGGGAACTTCATCATTTACAGGCTGGCTGTAGAGGAACGAAGCACAGGTGTAACAGAATAAACAGGTCTGATGTGCCCTGCCTGCTGCCGTGGCTTGGTGGCAGCATGTAGGACACGCTAGCGTCCCAGGAATGGAGGCAGGGGACAGGCAAGCGAGGTGGCAGGCGGTGGCACTCGTGCGTGGCACGGGAAGGGCTCACCAGCCACTTTTGGTGCTCTCTCACACAGCTACATCTGGCAGCACATCGAGGTCGGCTACGTGCAGGGGATGTGTGACCTGCTGGCCCCTCTCCTGGTCATCCTGGATGACGGTGAGTGGGTGGCTCTGCTCTGCTGTCCCCAGATCTTCGTGGGGGGATCTGCTGGGCTGGTGGTGGCCCTTTGCAGGGTCCTGTGCTGTGGAGCAGCGGGTGGCAGGATCCCGTTTGTCCTCCATGCTGTCTGACTCCCAGGAGCCCAGCCTGGGGACGGCGTGTACCTTGTGCAGCGTGAGCTGTCTTTCTGCGGCCAGTCCACGCTGCGTGCCCCTGACCGCGTGTGGGGCAGGGAGGGATGGTCCTGCTGCCGGAGTGGCAGTGTCCCTGCAGCCGAGCAGTGACTGTCTCTTCCCTGCGCAGAGGCTCTGGCTTTCAGCTGTTTCACCGAGCTTATGAAGAGGATGAATCAGAACTTCCCCCACGGAGGAGCCATGGACACCCACTTTGCCAACATGAGATCTCTGATCCAGGTGGGGGGTCCCTGGCACAGGGACGGCAGGGTCTCAAACCAGAGGGGGAAAGCTGTTCTCGGGACGGGGTCTCAGAGGGGCTGAGGGGAGCTTTCAGTGGTGGGAAGCAGGAGGGAGAGCAGGGGGCCGTAAAGAGAGCCTGGGAGTGCCAGGATTGCAAAGGGAGGGAGAACCTGGGTGGGAGACGGTGTGGTAGGAGAGCAGTGGGAGTGGAGGAAGGCAGGCAGAGGAATGGCTCATGCTTCTGGTGTGCACTGAGGAGTTTTCTTTTGCTCTTCTTGGCAGATTCTGGACTCTGAGCTCTTCGAGCTGATGCACCAGAATGGTGATTACACTCATTTCTACTTCTGCTACCGATGGTTTCTCCTGGACTTCAAGAGAGGTGTGTGCTGGGAGGGAGGCAGCTGAGGCCAGCAAACGGGGAGGGAAGGCAAGGTCTGCCATGCTTCCACGCTGCTCAGTGCACTCTGCACCTTCAGTTGTCTGAACCTAACCTTTTTCCATGGGTTCCTGTTTTGCGTTTCCCTGGTAGACTTGCGGCTGACTTTTCTGACTAGACACAGAACCTGCTGTTCCAGAGCTGCTGGTGAGCCTCCACGGGCTTTGTGTCCTGAAGCCTGTGCCACCCGCTGCAGGCCAGAATATTTGTCCCTAAAGATGACTGACTTATTGCTTCCAACTGGAACAGGTTCTTGTGGGAAGAAGCCACCCAGCGTGTCTTCCCAGTGCTGCCATGAACTCCGTGAGTCAGGGTGATTGTAAGCCCGTGGCTGGCACAGTAACTGCTGGGCTCTTCCCTCTGTTAACAGAGCTGGTGTACGACGACGTGTTCGCCGTCTGGGAGACCATCTGGGCAGCTGCACACGTTTCCTCTGCACACTACGTGCTCTTCATAGCCCTGGCCTTGGTGGAAATGTACCGGGACATCATCTTGGAGAACAACATGGATTTTACAGACATCATCAAGTTTTTCAACGGTACAGCTTCTGTTCTGTGGGGCTGAATTTGCGGCAGCTGCTGAGATGTAGGCAGCACATGTCTGACTATAGACACCCACGTCTGGGCTATACTGGCAAATGTTTAAAACAAACAGAGCAGTGGATGGTAGTGCGATGCTGATCCTTGCAACATGGTGGTAGGGACCCCATGCCCCTGAACAGTCAGGCTCTGAGGGGTCTGGTGGTGCCTGGGGGAAGCCAGCCCTGCCATCCGTGGCAACAGCCCACCTCGCCGTGCTTGAAGGGAGCTGTGAGCGTAGGCTGTGCTTCTTGCTGGCTCCCGAGAGGAGCTGGTTGTGATGGCTCTTCTCTTCAGAGCCAGGTGTCTGCGAGCGATGGTGCCTGCGGACTTGAACAGGAATTTTCAGCTTCAGCTCCTGCCCGGAGCTCGGCTGAGAAGGAGAGGGCTGTGAGGCTGGGGGGACCCTTGAGACGCCGGGCTGCTCGGGTCTAGCGTCTTTGTGGGTTCCTTCTGTCTGTGTTCCAGAGATGGCTGAGCGGCACAACACCAAGCAGATCCTGAAGCTGGCTCGGGACCTTGTCTATAAAGTCCAGACTCTGATCGAGAACAAATGAAGGACGTGGGGAAGATGAGGCATCCAGACAAAGAGCCGGGACTCCCTGCAATGCTTCCTGCCCTTCTCCTTTTTCTCGAAGTGCCACGCCTGTGGAAGTAAGGTAGCTGGACACGTGCTGCTGTCTAAACTGGAAGTACCCTTAGCTCTCCAAGTGCTGTGTTCAGTGTTAGGTCCAGGGGCCCGGCTCAGATCTTCGCAGCCTTCTTCAGTGACTTAACCAAAGATCTGTACAATCGCATTTTATTGCTAAGGACTTGCTCTGGAAGCAGGATCCAGCAGTCGCTTCCTTGTCTTGCTGCAGCAGAAGGGCAGCAAGCGTGGTTACCACCACAACTGCCGAGGCAGTTGCCAGCATCCCAGGTCAGAGCCCCGGGGTCTGGGGGAGCAGAGCTGCCAGCCCTCCTCGGGGCTGGCTGGGGCTCGACAGCCTTTGTGGCGAGGAAATAACGCTGCTTCCTTGGACGGCCGTTACCCTGCGGCACGGGGAAGCCAGCCAGCCCTGCAAGCCTGGGCAGGACAGGGATGCTGCCGGTACTCAGCTCCTTACTAACAGTGTGAGGTTCTGCCAGTAACAGAGAGGGACTTTGATCACAGAAATTCCCCTTCTTTTGATCTTGTCCCTCGATGCATAGCATCCCCTTTGGTATTTTTTCAGGGCTCTGTTCTCTCCCTGGGATTTTTATGTTGTTTGTTACTACAATGTCTGAACACACAAGAGTTTCAGCTCTGGATGGATTTTCAGAAGTGCTCCAAATTCAGCATTGGGGTTTTTCTTTCAAAATCCAGCCTCTGTAACGCTCTCTGAACACTGGAAAATCTGGTCCTAACCTCCTCTGGGAACTCTAGACTTGAGGTTTTTGTACCTGCCTTACTCTGGCTGCGTGTGCTAGGAGTCTGGTCTCCCTGTCGTTCCTCTGCAACCCCTGTTAGGGGAGGGCTCCTCGGAAGGCGAGTCAGAGCTCCCAACTTTGGTGACTGTCCTGACTTTCCCTCTGAAGGTGCCTGTCTCATCCTCTGTTAATTAAAAGACCAGCTGCTCAAAGCTAGGCAGTGCAAACAATCCTCTCGGTGCCTGCAGGTTTTCTGTGTGCTTCTGGGGCTGGCTGGAGACCCCCCCCAAGTCCACTGAAAGTCTTCAGTGAGGTTTTGGTGGGCTTCTTTCACATGCCTGCAAAGAGGAAGACAGCCCAAGGTCCCCGAGTGGTCTTTGCTTTAGGAAGACGCACTTCTGCGGGCGCTCCTCCGGCAGCGGCTCTCCGGCGTTGCAGCCCCTGGAGCGCGCTGCACGAAGAGCCTCCCAGCACTGCCGGCGCGAGAGCGAGCCGCTGCGCCAGGCGAGGGCTGCGCTGCGGAGGGTTTGGGTTCGTTTTTCAACTCAGGTAAAAACAATAAAGGAGAAGGAGAGGTGTAGGTTCTTGGTAGGTCTAGTTCAGCCCGAGAGGGCCTTGTTGTGGCTGCAGAAGGCTGCTGTGAACTTGTGCTTGCAGCAGCAGGGAAGGCGCTGGGTTGTAGCTCTCTGTCATGGTACTTTCTCTCGAGTTTTGCTGCAAAAATGTGTGTTCCCCCTCCATGCGATGTGTGATGTGTGCGTGCTCTCCTCCTCCCCTCTGCAAGATAAGGCCCTGCTCATCTCTTGCTGTTGGAGTGCTGCTCACCAGAAGGGAAAAGAGGCCCTTCCCTTCTTCTGTGGAACGTCTGCCTGTGCTGACTGTGCTGTGTGTTTACTTGTGGCATGTGTCAGATGTCGCTTGCAGGAAAAAAAGACAGATGTAAATCTGCAGAAGAGAAAACTGCCGCTTCAGAAAAGTTCTGCAGAGCGTGGTGAAGCGATTTGTGGTTTCTGAGCACACCAGCTGGTCTTTCTGCAGTGCTGGGACCCAGAGGCGGCAGCTATCAAAACCAGGGAGCAGTAGGACACGCTGAACCCCTTGGGGAGGAGGGCCGCAGCGAGGGGTGAGGGCAACCGGGAGCCTCTCATTTCTCATGATCCCAACAAGCAAGTGTGTGCCAACAGTCTAGGAAATTCTTTGAAGCAATTTTCTGCATTAAATCTCCAAAGAGTGCTTGCTCTGTGCTAGCACGGGAATCAAAGGCGTTTGAGCTTCAAATCTGCCAGTTCACGTGTGAATCTTTCATCTCTCCACGAAGCAGAGCGGGAAGCTGGTGCCCTCCCTGCCAGGCTGTTCCTCTTCCCACTGGGTCCTAGGACAGGTAGTGGTCTGCCTGCATCGCCTTCTCCGAAGGCGGAGGGGAGGGGAAGTGCTCTGCCCTCCCCTTGCTGCGGGACAAGAACCAATAGGTCAACTTTAAACACAGTCTTATCAAGCAGCATCACTGACACTTTATCTTTCAAGCTTCTGTTTTTCTTTTCTTGGTTTTTTAAGCAAAAACAGCCAAGAAATTCTGCACAATATTTGCTGTCTGTATTAACTGAGAGTGTCTTTGGGCCGCTCAATAGCAGTGTTTTTTGAATAACTTCTAAGGGAAAATAGTATTTATTTATTGATTGTACATTACTGTGTGTCCTTGTATACTGAAGTATGTGAGTGTGCGTCGTTACGCAAGTGGAGATATATCTTTTCAATGTTCTTTACAATATCTTGTAAATGTTTACCAGAAAAACGTGTCTATATATAATATATATATATACAGTATAGAGAGAAAATATGTGAATGAAGTAGGTTATTTTTTGAGGGGGGAAGAAGATATCTTTTGCTGCTAAGACCTGTATGGTTTCTATAGCACCTATTCCATGATGTGCCAATCTGTCACTGTCCCTGTACTGAGAGAGTTGTTCTGGTATGGCAACGGGAAGCTCGGAGCATAACCACCGTCAAGTCTGCAGGAGCAGCTGGGCAGGGTTTCGTGCCTGCCCTGGGATCAGCTTGGGGAAGAACAGTTGCAGAGCTGAGGCTTGGTGTGGCTTGCAAAGAAACTGGATGGTCCAAAGAAAGTGGTATGTCAGGCTGCATTTAAACTGGGACCAAAGTCATTCTCCTTTGCAGCAGATGGTATCGTTCGGTTAGGAAGGGAGCATTCCGTGACCTGTACAGCGTACCCGGGGAGCTGCTCCGCTCTCCTGACCAGCGCCCGTCCCCCTGGCTCTGCTGAAGGCGGTGCCCCCCACCCTCTGCTTTACTCCCATTTGTACAGAAGTCAGCGAAAACCATCCATTCCCATGAGAACTCAAGTCTGAGCTTGGAGGTCCGGCTTTGGGATCCCATGCAGGTGTGAGACAGAAGATAGGAACTGTCTCCAGGCTCTGCACCGGTGGCTGGAGCTGTTCCTTGGCTGCCCGCCCTGCCAGACCCTCGCTGTGCTGCCGGCGTGGGAGCGGGCAGGACCGTGGTCGCGGGAGGTCAGAAACAGGCTGTGATGGTGCCTGTGCTCTGCCCTTCTACAGCCCCTGTCCACGCGTGGTCCCAGCTGGGCTTCCAGCATCGTGTTGGAAGCCGCAGTGGGTAGAGCCGTGCTCCTTGCTGACCCCTCCGGGGCAGGACCGGCAGGTTCCTGTGCTTGTAGACCCTTAGTGAAGCAACACCGGGAGCCTGGGGCTGAAGATCTACTCGATGGTTAAAAGCTACTAAAATTTAAGGACAGATTTTTATTGTTGAGCTGTTCATAGGCCTTCTCCTGCCTCAGCCTCTCCTGCCTGGCTCTGCCCCTCTGCTAGGTTGTCCTGAGGTAAAAGCATTCCTCTGGGTTTCCGACAGTGTGAATCCCCGTGGCCCTGCGAGGCGGCACCGCTCTCTCCTGGCTGTGCAGCTGGAGATCGCCTGTTTTCCTCGGAGGGAGAAGCCCGTCGCAGGGGAATGCTTGCCCATATACAGTAATCTTGTCTGGCTCCTTGGGGGAAAGGAATGTCGCATCCCGGCAGCTCCGTGCAGCTGAAATCCGCCCTGTGCAGTGGCACTACAAGCCAGGGACTATCTTTAGCCTGCTGTGGTTCGCTCTGGGGGACAGGGGCTGGAGCTGCTCTGCCTTCTGACTCGAGACTGCTGCGTCCTTCCCCTGGGAGCAGCAGGGTTTGCATCCTGCCTGCCCCCGGCCGGCATTTCCCGCTCTGGGTCACTCCGGAGCTGTGCCCGAGGGACGGACGGACGGACTCCGCGGGCTGAGCTGCTCAACTCGCGCTGCACCCGCAGCTGCAGAGGTGGTGGGATTTTCACTTCATCTTTGCTTAGAGCTGCTCAGCTCGCAGATAACCCTGGTGTGGTTAAATGCAGTGAACGTTTGTGTCCTCACCTCGTGTTCCCCTGCAGAAGTTCCTAATGGATTCTTGTTCTGTATTTGAGCTTTCTGCTGATGCAGCCTACCAGATAACTCGTGGTACCCATCTCTTTTAGTGTTACTCATGTAAACTCTTTAGAAGTTGTCTTTGGTCCTGAATAGGTGAGTTTTATGGTTTTACTGTGTTGAGTCTCTGAATTGCTTTGCTATTAACATTTTTCATGAAGATTGCGAGGGTTTTTTGCATGGGAACTTCTTGCTGCCACCCTGTTCTGCTCTCATCCAACCTCTTATGTCTTGAACATCCCTTAACATACCCAGATACACCTTTTATTGTAACCAGAGCCAGCAGCAGAAATGCAGGTATCAACCATCGTCGCTGATAAGTAAAACCAGATGAAGAGAAGTGACTGTTCTTGATGTGGTGGCTTGAAATTGCAGTTCTGCTGGGAACCCATCCATGGGCAAGCTGAGCCCATCCCAGAATCCCACCTTGGAGACACAAGCCTGGTGGCCAAGAGCACTGTATGGGATGAGATTCTTCTTGTTCTTTCTTCTTTATTTCTTTGTTTATTTATTTTAATCTGGCTGGCTAATTTTCCTTTTGTTCCCCATTTACTTCAAGAAGCCAGCTAATTCTCCTCACTGGGAGCCACTGTGGCAAACAGTCCTCAAAATAGGTACGGGACCACCAGATTCAGGATTCTCATCAGTTTGCTTTTAAAAATATCTTACAATATCTTAAATTGCTGCTCTCTCCTGTGGCATTGCTGTTCAGCTAGTGGTAGCCTCTGAGCCCGTTTATCAGTGGGCTAAAATGGTTGTCGTTCGTCAAAACATCTCTCAAACACTTTTCACCCCATCTGGGACTTTTCACAAGCACCAAGCAGTTCTGGGCAGGTTTTCTGCATTTTACTGCCACGTGAGCACAAATTGATAGTGAAAGAGCACAACTTACAGATCAAGTGACAATTTTCTAGCAGCGTGGAAGGGTTGTAACTGTCACCAGAACCAGTTTCCAGAAATTCTTACAAAAGTTTTCAGATACCCTGAAGCAAATAAAATGCCACTGACTGCTGCCTGCCGTTTCAGGCACGCCAGTGATCTGCACTCCAGGTCGTTATCCCCGTTGCCTGCCCTGAAGTAAACGTGTGTCGCTGATTAAGGCTGCTGGAGGCTTTGGGGGCCCCAGTCGCACTCACCATGTTTATGTTTTGTGGTGGCAGCGTGGGCCAAAGTGAAGGTGGTTTTGGTGTCGTAGCCGTGCGTCTCTATACCTTAGAGTGTTTGGATTGCTTCTGAACTTTGTCCGAATGCTGAATTTCCTAGAGAATGTACGTTGTTGGAATAGCCATAGCACTCTTTTGATATGTGTCTAATTTTAGATTAGCGATAAGCATATTCAACCTTAAATTCCCATTCAGTAGTTTAATAACTTCCTTTTTTGAATTGATTTTGCACACGGAGACTGAGCAGGGAGCCCAAAGGCGGAGCTGCAGGTGACAGCCTCTGGTCCAGGGCTGGGCGCGATGGCCCCGAGCTGCTGGCACGCCAAGGGCCTGCGGCCCTGTCGGCTCTGCCTGCTGCTTTGTAAGGGGTAGAAAGCACTGTTTATATATTTTTTTTTCTTTTTTTAAATATATAAATCGATGCTAAAATTTAAACTATGCACAAGATCTCAAAAAGTACATGGAAGTTTTAAGAATCAGTGTGGCTTCACTGCTAAGGAAGATACAGAATTAGAAATCTTAATACTGAATACTGAGATACTAAAAATCTCGTTTTCGTGACTACATAAGAAGATCTAATTAAATTCTCAGCAATTCAGTCTGTTCTTGGAGAGTAATTCCCAGGAGCCAGGGAAGGAGAAGGCTGTTTTTCACAAGCAGAATTAATGAAAACTTTTGTTGAAAATCTGACTCGGATGTAACTTCAGACCCGTGACCGTCACCTCCCGAGTGCTGAGGTGTGTTCTGGAGAGCCTGGCAGCGTGGGTGGGTGACGCTGGGCTGTCACCCTGCTGCAGCCAGCGTGGAGATGACAGGCACCATGGCAAGCGCGGCGGGACACGGGATTACCTCTCAACAGCAGGGTTACGAATGTATCTATCTGATGTGTCGGCGTTAGACTTTTGTGTTGCCCTACACTGAATTGCTGCTTTTCTATGTTGAATGCCATTTTGGTCTCTGGGAGCTGCTCTATCGGAGCTTAATGAGCACTATAGCTTTTAATATATTTGTAGAAGTGCTGCTGACGTTCTTAGATTATTTGAATTCCACACTGTGGTACAATATCTGTTTTATATTATTTTATCCATGCTTTTGTTTTTTATGTAAACTGTTCCTTATTGTTGTTCAGAAAGAAAAATTAAAGCTCTATTCTCTATGGTTAATGTATTTTCAAATCAATAAAATCCTGGTTGTTCTTTACAGCTGCGCAGTCCCTGGTAAGACGGCAAATGTGGGCCAAAAGGCAGTGCCGACGCCTTCGGAAATGCTGCGTCCGAGAGCACTGGGGGGTGACTGCTGCACCCAAAAACATTTCAGTCCCTGGGACCCAGTGGGGTGCTTGGGTGCTTTGTGCTTGTTCTGAGGACAGACGCGAGGGACCGGTACAGACCAGGGGCAGAGCTGGTAGGTGAAACCTGGCTCTTCTCTGATCCTAGCATGCAGTGGGAAGGGAAACCTTCCTCTGTGGACGGCTGCCTGACCCGGTCCCACCTCCCTGCTGCTCTCAGCCTGCTGACACTGTCACCTCTCTGCGGGTACCCCACCTGGTAGTGGGGAGAATTGAAACTGAGGACTGTTAAGCTGAAATAGAGCACTTAAAGAAGAGAAAAAAGCCTGCCAGTCACTAAGGGATGGCTGGGCAGATCCTCGGCTGCTGCCCAGAGTGAGTGAACTGCGGCAGTGTATGGGGATGGAAAGATGGCAGCGGGCCCTGGTGCGAGGGCAGCTCCTGGCCCTGGGGCAGCCCAGAGCCAGGGCACGGTGGTGATTTTTTCATATCTGCCCGTGACCCTCCGCTCAGACAGACGGGGTGGGCTGAAGGCAAGGGAGTGCTCTCTGTTAGAGTGCGTAAAGTGACCTTGGACTTGGTCTCATTAGCCTGCCTTGATATTGCCTGGCTCTATCTCTAGACCTTTAAACTGGTAGTGATGTGGCAGGCTGCGGTGCCCTTCTCGCTGCAGCTGAGCAGGTAACGGGAGTGACAAGTTTTTCATTAAAAAATGCAAGGAGGATGAGAGGAGAGCGGGGGGATGAGCTGCTTGCAGGTCCCTGCCTGTGCCTGGGGCTGGCACTTGCCATCCCTGAGATGCTGGAAGGTTTTGGGGGACTTGTGGGGGCTTCTGGTGCTCCCCAGGAGGCTGTCGTGCATGGCCGTGGGCACGAACTGAACTGAACCCTGCCCCTGGGAGTGCTCGGTGCCATCAGCCAGCTTCTACCGCGTTGTGCTGGTGAGTTCCTGCGCTCGCACGGGAGGGCAGAACAGATCCGCATGCGCCTGAATGTCCTGTTTTAAACAGCACCGACCCAGTTTAAATGCATTTCTAAAAATGGGATAGAAGTGAAAGCACAATTGGATGCTAGCTCCAGATTCCTGCCTCTACATACTTATGAGAAGAGGCTTAATTAAATAAAACCTGGTATTTAATTAATCCTTAATATGTTTGCTTCTTGGGGCATGTTTGCTCTAATGGCACAGCACCAGTTTTCAGCGCAGGCTAATTGATTGCCAGGGAGCTCACAGTGAAGAACTTCAAAAGGCTGATGAAGACACTCCCCAAACACGCAGTTTGCAAAATGTCAGGGTGGGATTCAACCAGCCCTTGCAAATGTGTTAATTACCTGAATTAATTGGCAGTGTAATCACTAGAGGCCAGGTCCCCAATGTGTAAAAGCAGAAATGCTCTGCATTCATGGTGTGGAGAGGCTGGCAAAAATCCTGCTGCTCAGATGGAGGAAAGCAAATGATCCTAAAAGTGAATTTCATTAATTTTTAACTCGGGATACTTTCTCACAAAAGCAGATATCCTGGGGTTGTGCTTTGAAGTGCACTTACGTTGCTAGAGCCGCTGAAATTTCCATCAGAATTGCCCCCTCCACGGAGCGGAGCAGACACCAGCCCGCAAAGCAGCTCCTGAACAAGAGCGACTTTCTGTGCGCTGCGGGAAGCAGAACTGTTCCCGACGTTGTGCGCGGGGCTGAGAACAAGGGCGCTTCAGGTGATGCTTCGCCATCAGCCGTGTCGGGGGGTGGCAGCTCCTCCGAGGGCAGGAGGGGTGGTAGCAGCCCCCTATT